>ENA-ORTV01004499-ORTV01004499.1-human-gut-metagenome-genome-assembly--contig:-NODE-4499-length-10402-cov-2.330724_pt1 | contig 10402 bp, 13 predicted proteins | sample MGYA00241915_ERZ509194 | MGnify/ENA primary metagenome ERZ509194 (study PRJEB26280, sample SAMEA2338810) | human gut metagenome | biome: human gut; feature: human-associated habitat; material: faeces... | reverse complement strand
CTGTTCGGGCATCAGAGCCGCGGGGGTGCCTGGGCGTTTGCTGTATTTGAACGAAAAGGCCTGTATGTAGCCGACCCGGCGGACGATGTCCAGCGTCTGCTCAAAGTCTTCGTCGCTTTCGCCGGGGAAGCCGACGATAAAGTCGGAGGACATTCGCAGCGCCGGATTGGCGGCATAGAGCTTTTCGATAATATCAAGATACTGCGCGCGGTTGTGACGGCGGTTCATGGCTTTCAGAATTTTGTCGGAACCGGATTGAACCGGCAGGTGGAGATAAGGCATCAGCTGAGGAATGTCGCGATGGCAGTTGATTAATTCGTCCGTCATATCGGCGGGATAAGAGGTTGTATAGCGAATGCGTTTCAGACCGTCGATTTCTGCCAGCTTGTGCAACAGATATGCAAGAGAACGTTCCTTGCCCGAGCCGTCCGCGCCATGATAAGAGTTGACGTTTTGCCCGAGGAGGTTTAATTCGACGCTGCCGGTTTCAACCAGGCGCCGCGCTTCGTGCAGAACTTCCTCTACCGGACGGGAAGTTTCGATGCCGCGGGTGTAGGGGACGACGCAATAGGTGCAGAAGTTGTTGCAGCCTTCCTGGACGGCTAAAAAGGAGCAGCCGCCCTGTGCCCGGTTTTCCGGCAGGAAATCGAATTTGGATTCCGCGGGAAATTCGGTGTCGATAATGCTTTGCCCGCGTTTGCGTTTTATTTTTGCCAAAATTTCAGGCAGGCGGTGATAGGTCAGCGGACCGGTAGCAAAGTCAACATAAGGTGCACGAACGGCAATTTGCTGGTCTTCGGCCTGAACTACGCAGCCGGTGACGCCGATGATCGTGTCTTTGCCGGCGGCAGCCCTGTCCTGTTTGATCAGCAGAGCACGTCCTAAATCGGAGAAGACTTTTTCCGCCGCTTTTTCGCGAATGTGGCAAGTGTTGAATATGATAATGTCGGCATCGGCGGCCGAGGAGGCGGCTTCATAGCCGAGACTGTTAAGAATGTTGGCAATGCGGTTCGAATCATAAACATTCATCTGGCAGCCGAACGTTTTAATATAATATTTTTGTTTGTTCACGGTCTTCTCGTTTCATATTTAAATCTAACTATCAGTTTAGGTTAAATGAGAATTATTTTCAAACCTTTTTTAAGCCTTTGCCCAGTTTGACGAAATTTATTCGGCGGGATGTCTCTTTTTCGTTGCTAAAAAGCGGAAATTTGGCTATCATTCCGCTTGAAAGTCATTTTTAACAAGAGGTTTATTATGGTCGATTTACAAATGGAGATGGATATGGACTGTGTTGCAAAGTTAACCGAGGATCAACGGATCGCTTTTTTGAAAGCTTTTTCGCGTCTGGCCGCTGCCGACGGGCATCTTGATCCGGAAGAAAAAGAATTCATCCGGCATGTCGCGGTCAGTTTCGGTGTGTCTTCACGGCGGGTTGACGAAATTCTGCAAATCGACAATGACGAGGAAATTATCAATGCCGTCAAAACGATAGACAATCGTCGCGCCGCTTTGGAACTGATTAAGGAAATGTGCGTTCTGGCACATGCCGACGATGAGCTTTCCGACGAAGAAACAGCCCTTATCGGCAAGGTGGGCATGGCAATGGGAATTGATTTGGATAAAATCGAACAGATTAGCAACTGGGTTATCGACCGTTTAATCTGGCTGGAAGAGGCAAAAATTATTTTTGAGGAAGTCTAAATCTTTAACCGAGTGAGAACGACTATGGAAAATATGCAGGAAAAAATTCAGGCGCATGAGCAGCGGGTCAGACGTTTGAACGGCGTATGGGAGAATTTTCAGCGTCAGCAGGAAGAACGGGAACAGAGAAATCCGCGCAATATCATGTTTAATGCCTTAGGCGGCAAAGACGGGAGACTGAATGCTCCCGAAAAGATGAATTTGGTGCAGAAAGTCCTTTATGCGTCGCAGGACGAAGTTGTCAACGACGGAGAAGAAAACAAAAAACTCTCCCAGTTCGTTAATGACTTGGCGGAAGCGATTGAAAAAGACACTTTTTATTTTGAGCAGGCTAATTCAATCGAACGCATTAACTGCGAAACCTCGACAATGAACGAATATTTTACCTGGATTGAGGAGGGGCAGACAATTGTCAAGCATATGAACGACGGTGAAGTCACGCCGCAGGATTTTGCGGAAAAAAATGACTTTCTGGATATGTCGTTTCAGAGGGAGACCGAGCTGCTGACTTGTCTGGGACTGTATGAACGCAGTATGCAGATGGGCAATCAGGATGCAAAGGTTCGTTTTGACGAGCTGCGGCTTAAACTGCAAAAGCTGCGCGAAATCCGCAGTTCCATTGAAACTACCTGTAATCACGAAGTTGACCACAAGGTTGAGCGGCGTGAATATGAGGTGGCTTTGGAGTATTATCGTTTGATCGGACTGATGCGGCAGATGGGAGCCCGGCCGACGCGGACGCAGGCGGAGGAGTTCCGGGAACGTTCGCTGGCATTGAAGGTTGATCACAGCGTTGATGTCGAAATGCTGCCCGGCTACAGTTTTTATACGCGGCTGCTGGAAGACGTACGTCACGCCGACAGGAGAGAGCGCGAAATTCGCGAGAACAGTTTTGACCACAGTTTGTCTTATAACCGCAGTCCGGGCGAATTTATTATATGGCCAAACATGTCGAAGATAAAGGCGAAGATATCCGTACCCGTATTGAACGTCTGCGCGGCCTGCGTCCGCCGCTTAAAGAGGTTCCGGCTTATGATGAACGGAAACTGCGCGCCAGAGCGCTGACCCGGGAGGGAATTGAGCTGGCACTGGCTCGCCAGGCTCAGCGCGAAGCGATGGATAGGGCTTAATAAAATCAACAAAACTGTTGCGAAGCCGCCGGAGTGGGTTTATATCATAAAGTAATGTAATTTTTGAGGAGATTTTTTATGGGTGCTTTATTAGAGCCGTTTTTCTACATTATCGGTTTTGTGGTCGATATTTATTTTAAAGTTGTTGTGGTTGAGATTGTTCTTCATTGGCTGATTTATTTCAAAATTTTGGAAGCCAATAACAAGTATGCTCAAAACGATGGAGATTCTGGAAAAGGCAACGCAGCCGGTTTATAAGAAAATCGGCGAGAAAATTCCGCCGGTATCCGGTTTTGACTTTTCACCGTTTATTTTATTGCTGATTTTGCTTTTTATCGGACGTTTGGTTTATCGCTTGTCCGAATTGGTTATGTAATAAAGACGTTTGGCAGGCTGCCGGTGCGCTTTCCCGGAAGAGAAAAGGCGCCGGCGGCTTTGCGGTTTTGAATTCGGGTCGAAAGGCTCTGTGGAAATTGTGTTTAAGGAATCGGACGATTCCTTTTTTTGACTGGGCGGCGATGTTTTTTCGGGAAGTTGCAGAGGGAATAATTTTGAATGTTCGGATTATGCCGAATGCTTCCGTCTGCGGGGCGAGAGGCGTTTTTACCGATGCCGACGGCACGGAGTATCTTAAAATTTCGGTTGTCAGCATTCCGGAAAAGGGAAAGGCCAACAAGGAATTGCTGAGTTTTTTGGCGAAGAGGCTGAAGACGGCCAAGAGCAATTTTGAAATTATCAGCGGAGCGAGCGAACGTTGCAAGCGTATTTTAATCAAAGGAATTGATGCCGTTCAGGCGGCGGAAATTTTACGGCAGGGAGAATAATCAGATGACGGCGGTTGTTATTGACGGGAAAAAGAAGGCTCTGGAAATCAGAGAAAATCTGGCGCGGGAAATTGCCGAAGCAAAAGCCCACCCTGTGTTGGCGGTGGTTCAGGTCGGCGATAATCCGGCCAGTCAGGTGTATGTCCGCAATAAGCATAAGGCCGCCTCGGAAATAGGGATGGAATGCCGCATCAGTTATGTGCCTCAAAATGCCGGAGAGGCGGATTTACGGGATTTGATTATTGATTTGAATGATAATTTCGATGTTAACGGCATTATCGTTCAGCTTCCGCTTCCGCCGCAGTTTGACGCGTTGCAGATATTATCAATGATTTCATATCATAAAGACGTGGACGGTTTCAGTCCGTATAATGCCGGTTTGCTGCAGATGAACAACTCTGAAGCGGTGGTGGCGGCGACGCCGGGCGGCGTTTATGAGCTGCTTAAAGATATACCGGGCGGTTTGTCCGGAAAACATGCGCTGATTATCGGCCGCTCTAACATTGTCGGCCGTCCACTGGCGGATTTGCTGCTGAATCATGATTGTACGGTTACGGTTGCCCATTCAAAGACCGTCAATTTGCCGCTGTTGTGCCGCGAAGCGGATATAGTGATTGCCGCCTGCGGCTGTCCGCGTTTAGTAAAGGGAGACTGGATTAAACCGGGAGCGGCAGTGATTGACGTCGGTATTAACCGGGTGGATGGCAAGCTGGTAGGTGACGTTGATTTTGACGATGTTAAAGAAAAGGCCGGTTTTATCACGCCGGTTCCGGGCGGGGTCGGGCCGATGACGGTGGCGATGTTGCTGCAAAATACCTGGCGGGCCTATTTAAAACAACATTCATAATCTTAAATTTTGCCGTTGCCTGCTTATATTATCTGTCATGGAAACAATCAGCCAAGGACAGGAGATGAAAAAGTCAGGTAAAATTTGTATGCTGGACGGGGACAGTGAAGTCCGTCAGCTGTTTGCAGACTGGTGCGGTTTGCGAAATTATGAGCTTTTGGCAACGGACAACCTTTTTCAGTTTTTGCGGTATTCAAAAGAAATGCAGCCGGATCTGTTTGTTCTGGACTTGGATATGAAAGATGTCAGCGGCTGGGAAGTTGCGGGCATGCTGGCCAGTGACGAGGGGCTGAAGGAAATTCCGATTGTGATGCTGATGCTTTCGGAACAACAGGATTTATCCGGGCGTTACGGCGTGGCGCATTATCTGTCGGAATTGGCAACCATGGAAAAAGCGGCGGAGATTATCGAGGCTTATTGTGTCGGGCGTAAAAAGCATGATGTTTTGCTGCTTGACGAATATGGAGAGAAGTCGGCAGCGGCCCTGCTGACACTGGGCCGGCAGAACCTGACTTGCTTTGAAGTGCATGATTTGGGCGGAGCCAAAGCTTATTTGAAAAAGAATTTTCCGCGTTGTGTCTGTCTCTATCTGCCTTATGAACAGTGTCAGGAAATTCAGCCGCAGCTGAAACATGACAAAATCTTTTATGTGGAAAATCCGCGCAATTTGGAAAATTTAGCTACACTTTTGCAGTAGGTATGTTATCATTTCCGGCGGAGATATTTTAAGACGGGAATGAAACTGATGTTTTTACGCAAGACACTGGACTGGGGTCATCATTTAGTTAAGGTAACATACGATTATATGCTGGAGCTGGCTGCTCGCAAAAATGCCATGCTCTTTTTGTTTATCGTGGCCTTTGTCGAGAGTTCTTTTTTTCCGATTCCGCCTGATATTATGTTGATTCCGATGGTTTTGGCCACGCCGGCAAAAGCTTACCGTATTGCGGGACTGGCTACGGTTGCCAGCGTGCTGGGCGGTTATTTCGGCTATCTCATCGGTGTTTTCGGATATGATTTGATTGCCAAACCGATTTTAACGTTTTACGGTTATATGTCGCAGTTTGACGTTTTCAAGGGCTATTACCATGAATGGGGTGCCTGGATTGTGTTCGGGGCCGGGCTGACGCCGTTTCCCTATAAGGTGGTGACAATTGCCAGCGGCGTAGTGCATTTGGATTTGCTGGTGTTTACCGTTGCTTCGGTTTTGGCGCGGGGCGGACGGTTTTTTCTGGTGGCCTGGCTGCTGAAAAAATACGGTGAGCCGATGAAAGAGTTTATTGACAAGAATCTGGGGGTGTTGTCTGTTCTGTTCGTGCTGCTGCTGGTCGGCGGGTTTGCAGCAATTAAGTTTTTTTAGAGTTTATAAAAAATCCTCCCGAAGGAGGATTTTTTTTAATCTTTATGGCGGAATGTAATGCGCCCTTTGGTGAGGTCATAAGGGGTCATTTCGATATCGACCTTATCGCCGACCATGACCCGGATTCTGAATTTGCGCATTTTTCCCGCGGTGTGAGCCAGAATCTCAACCCCGTTTTCCAATTTAACGCGAAACATCGCATTGGGAAGTTTTTCGATAACTTCTCCGGTCAGTTCAAGAAGTTCTTCTTTACTCATAAAATTTTCCTCATTTGTTAATTATTTCCTTTTGTATAAACCTTAAATTTTATTTTGGCAAATTATTTCTCTCACTTAAGCGGAAATTTTATGGTAAAACAGGTTCCAAGCCCGGGCTTGCTCTTGACCTCGATGGTGCCGTTCAATTTTTCGACAATGGATTTGACGATAGCCAGCCCCAGGCCGGTTCCCTGATGCTGAGAGCTGTGTCCCTGTGAGTAGAACGGCTCAAAAATGCGTTTCAGCTTATCGGCGGGAATGCCTTGCCCGGTGTCTTCAATTTCTATTTTGATTTGTTTGCCGACCGAAAGCCTTACCGCCAAGCTGCCGCCGTCCGGCATTGCCTTAAGGGCATTCTGCATCAGGTTCATTATCATCATTTTGAAGTCGGCTTCGTTGCCCAACAGGCTGGCCTCTTTTTGCGGCGTTTGGAAGCTGATGCTGATGCCGTTGCGTTTGGCTTCATAGTCAAGCAGAGATATAACGTCATGAATGCCTGACTGCAGCGAAAATTTGCTTTGTTCTTCTTGGGAAAACTGGGCCATTTTCAAAAGCCGCTCCGGCACATTGATACATTCAACCAGCTGTTTGTCTATCAGGGTCAGATATTTTTTTTCTTCGTCTTCGTCGCTGCGGTTTTGAAAATATTTGTTAAGCAGGCCTTCGGTAATCATGCGAATGGAGCCGAGGTGGTTTTTCATTTCGTGAGCAACCGAGGTGGCCAGAAAACCCAGAGAAGAGAGTTTTTGCTGGTGAGAAAAACGGATATCTTCACTTAAATCGCGGATTGATTCGACGATGTAGTTCAGCGTTTTCCCCTGAGCATCCTGAATGTTCAGCGGTGCGGCATTAATAGCCAGATGCCGGTTGGGATAGGCGGCAAACTGCTGAATGAATTTGATGCTGGAGGCTTTCTTTTCTCTGAGGGCGCGCAGCGGGCAGGTGAAAAGCGAATAGGGACATTGTTCCTTGCGGTTTTGCGACGATTCATAGCATTTGCGCCCGATGCAGTTTTCATTGCTGTTGATTTGGCGGTAATATTCTTTGTTGGCAATGATGATGTTGCCTTGTTCGTCAAGAACGCGGATGCCGTCGGGAATGGAATCAATCAAGGATTGGAGGAATGATTCGGTTTTCCGGATTTCTCTAATGCCGTTTTCAATATTGTCCAACATGCTGTTGAAGGTGTGCATCAGGTTATCAAATTCATCTGAGAAAAGCTGGTCGGGGGGCAGCTGAAGGCGGCTGGCATAGTTGCCGGCCAGAACCAAACGGCTGACTTTGGACAGCTTGTCAATCGGTTTCAAAACCCAGATACGGATTAATATCCAAAGTGCCAGCAAGGCAAAGAAAAACAATACGGCGCTGATAAGGACAATTTTGAAACTTTCGGCCAGAGCCTGATAGCGATCATCGTAGTTTTTCAATGTTTCGTCGGCTCTTTTGCGTTCAAGGGATATTTGTTTCTGTTTTTCATTCAGATCCTGAGGCTGAACCAAATTGCCGATTTCAGGTTTAAGGGTGATGACAGGATGCTCTTTTTTTATGTCGGATAATTCCTTGCGCAGGGAGATGTTCTGATAGAGCAGTTCAATATACTGTTGGTTCCGGGCGATGGCGGATTTTTGTTCTTCTCTGATTTTGTTGGCGTTGAGAATGTAGAAGGCATAAATAAAAATCAGCGAAGTGAACAGAAAAAAGACCGTTATGGTATAAATAAGTTTTTTATTTAAGCTGAAAAACATCAAATTTGTCCTCAGAGAAGGTTGCATTTGTCTTTTTGGTTATTATTTATTAATATAAACATATTATCTTAATAAATATAAAATATAGCCAAAGGAACAAGAAATGACAAAACACAGCGTAAAGAATGATACGCTTCCGGAGCTGCTGCCCGAAGTTGAGGCCGAGCTCTGCAGCTGGAATGACGAAGATGTCGCTTTTATTAAGAGCGGGGTTCATGACGGTAAGGAAATGTGGCTGATTTATGCCGCGGACGGTACCAAAATTGCGGCTACGGATGACCGTGATTTTGCTTTTGTGATGGCCAAGCAGAATGATCTCTGTCCGAAGAGCGTACATTGATTAAGTTTTGGCTGTTCGCTTTGCGGCATTTGTGAGGAATAAAAAAACACCCGGCGTCAGCCGGGTGTTTTACTGTTGTTTGTACTAGTTGTTTAAGAGAGCATAAATTTCTTCATCAGAAGCCGCAGCGCGCAGTTTGGTGCAGGTTGCTTCATCTTTCAGAATCCGGGAGATTTGTGCCAGAGCGGTCAGATGATCGGCGCCGTTGCTTTCGGGAGAAAGCAGCAGGAACACCAAATCGACCGGCTTATCATCTATTGCGTCAAAATCAAGCGGAGCATGTAAACGGGCAAAAAAGCCGTAAACTTTATTTAATTCAGCCAGACGGCCGTGCGGCAGGGCGGTTCCGCCTCCGAAGCCGGTAGAACCCAAGTTCTCACGTTCCAGAATGGTGTCAAAAATGGTTCGCTCGCTAATGCCGGTTATTTCGGCAGCTTTTTCAGCCAAAGCCTGGAGTAATTGTCTCTTGTTGTTGGCTTTCAAAGACAGCACAATGGAATTTACGGACATTATCTCGGAAATTTTCATTTTCTTTTATGCCTTTTAATATTTAGAACTAGTTGTCGGCTTTGGGTTCAACCCAGCCGATGTTACCGTCTTTGCGGCGATAGACCATACTGATGTGGTTGTTGGCGCTGTTGCGGAACATGATGGCGGCTTCATTGACCAGATCCATATACATAACAGCTTCACTGACGGTGCAAACCGGAATGTTGGCTTCGGTTTCGGCAATGGTCAACGGAGCGTTGACGTCAATGTCCATTTCGTCTTCGGTTTCATGCAGCGGGAAAACAGCTTCATTAGCCATCTCGGCGAGGCCGGTTTTGCCTTTGTGGTCGCTCAGTTTGTTTTTGTGGCGGCGCAGGCGGGTGGCGATGTGAGCATTGGCATTGTCAAAGGCAGAATAAGGATCACCAGCGGTTCCCGTACCTTTTAAGACAATGTTTTTAGCCGGGTGAACGGTAACTTCCGCGCAGAAGTCGTCACCGTCTTTGGAGAAAGCGACGGTGCAGCTGATCGGTGCCGGGAAATACTTGTTAACCGAATTTAATACATTCTCTTCAACATGGTTACGAAGTCTGTCTCCGATGTCAACCTGTTTGCCTGTCAATGTAATTTTCATAATTTTTCCTTGCAAAATATATTATTAAAACTTGTCAAAAGAGAGATAACTCTAAATTTCTCTAAAAGTCAATATATAATATGATTCAATCAAAAGCAAGCGGCTTGTGGATAGTGTTAAAAGGCCGAGCGTTTAAGGCGTTTCCTTTGTCCGGAAGTGGGAATGCCCATTCCTTCGCGGTATTTTGCTACCGTGCGGCGGGCGATTTTTATGCCCTGCCGGGCCAGACATTCGACAATCATATCGTCGGAGAGAATGTTGTCGGGTTTTTCTTCGTCGGTCAGTTGTTTGATGCGGTGTTTGATGGCGGTAACCGAGGTGTTCTCGTCGCCGGTGTAAGTTCCGGCGGCAGACGAGAAAAAGTATTTCAATTCAAAAATACCGCGCGGGGTGTGCATATATTTGCCGCTGGTAACGCGGCTGACGGTGCTTTCGTGCATTTCAAGGGCGTCGGCAACGTCACGCAGCAGCAGCGGTTTGATAAATTCAATTCCTTTTTCGAAAAAGTCGCGCTGATGTCTGACGATTTCTTCGGCAACGCGCAGAATTGTCGCGGCTCGCTGGTGAAGTGCCCTGACCAAAAAACCGGCCGAGCTGAGACGGTCTTTCAAATAACGTTTGGCTTCTTTGTTTTGTGAACTGAGGTTCTTTATTTCGCTGTAGTATTCGCGGTTAATCAGAACTCTGGGCAGAGAGCGGGCATTAAGTTCGATTAAATATTCACCGTATTTGTTGGTTTTGACAAAGACATCGGGAATAACATAGCCGGTCAGGTCATTGGCAAAACCTGCTGCCGGTTTGGGGTTCAGCGCTCTGATGTCTGCCAGCATGGAGCTTAAATCTTCGTCAGTCAGATTGCCGAGTTTCTTCAACTCTTTGAATTTGCGTTCGGCAACCAGGTCAAGGTGGTCGAGCAGAAATTCCATATAGGGGTCGAAACGGCCGCGGTCTTTGAGCTGAATGGCCAGACATTCGGCGAGAGAGACGGCAAAAATGCCGGAAGGTTCAAAAGTTTGGAGCCGGGACAGAATCTGACGAATTGTTTGACAAAAGCCATGGCTTCTATATTGCA
>ENA-ORTV01004486-ORTV01004486.1-human-gut-metagenome-genome-assembly--contig:-NODE-4486-length-10431-cov-2.926369_pt1 | contig 10431 bp, 10 predicted proteins | sample MGYA00241915_ERZ509194 | MGnify/ENA primary metagenome ERZ509194 (study PRJEB26280, sample SAMEA2338810) | human gut metagenome | biome: human gut; feature: human-associated habitat; material: faeces... | reverse complement strand
CTTTACCGTATCTGTTCCGGTTTATGACAAAGTGGTTTTACGTTCAGCCGATACAGTAAAGGGACTGGCCGAAGCAGAAGAGAGAACACTTTGGGTAAAACACGAAGAAGGTCCACAGAGTATCCATATCTGGGCTCCGGAAATCCATTATGTAGATGGCGGATGGTACATCTATTATGCAGCCGGAGACAAAGATGATATCTGGGAGATTCGTCCTTACGTACTTCATTGTAAAGGACAGGACCCGATGAAAGATGAATGGGAAGAACTTGGCATGATGCAGGCAGCAGATGAAGATGAATTCTCTTTCCATGCGTTTTCATTGGATGCAACGGTATTTGAACATAAAGGGGAATATTACTACATTTGGGCTGAAAAAACAGGTGTTGGCAAGCAAATCTCAAACCTGTACATTGCAAAAATGGAAGCTCCGAACAAATTGGCTACCGTTCAGGTACTCTTAACAACACCGGATTATGACTGGGAACGAATTGATTTCTGGGTAAATGAAGGACCGGCAATTTTAAAACATAATGGAAAAATTTATCTGACATTCTCTGCAAGTGCAACCGGAGAGTGTTACTGCATGGGTATGCTTTACATTGACGAGGACGCAGATTTATTAGACCCTGCATGCTGGAAAAAACTGCGTCGTCCGGTATTAAAGACAGACAGAGAAGCAGGCGTCTTTGGACCTGGTCATAACTCATTTGTAAAAGCAGAAGATGGAGAGACAGACCTCTGCGTTTACCATGCAAGACCTTATGATGAAATCGTGGGAGACCCCCTTTATGACCCGAACCGCCACGCTATGGTAATGAAAGTACGTTATGATGAAAATGATTTCCCGGTATTTGAATATCAGACACTGGAAGAAGTATTTGAATAAGATTAGTATTTTAGATTATTCTAAATGTTGATGAAAATATATACAAAAACACAAAACGTAAATTGTATAAAATGGCGAAAACAACTTGAATATTTAGAAAAATATAAAAAACTATTGCTAAATCTAAAATGAAGTGCTAGTATGTCATTACAAACGAAGTTACGATATAGTCTATCGAGAGAGAAAGAGGAGGAGCCCTAAATGAAGTTAAAAAAATTAGTTTCAGCAGGACTAGTAGCAATAATGGCTACATCACTTTTAGCCGGATGTGGCGGAAGTAAAGATTCATCAGAAACAGCAGATGGAAAGAAAAACCTTTCAATTTTCATTTTTGCAAATGACCATGAATCAACAGTATACAAAAGCATGATTGACCAGTATAAAAAAGACCATGCAGATACAATTGGAAATATTGATGTACAGATTACAACTCAGGATGAATATTCCAAAACATTAACAGGTATGATGACAGCAGGCGACTTGCCGGATATCTTTTATGTTGGACCGGAATCCGTAGAACAGTTCGTTGAAAATGGTTATATTGAGGACTTACAGCCGATTTTAGATGAAAAAGGAATCAGCACAGACGGAATGTTAGCACAGGAAGCATTGGACAGCTACCGTTATGACGGAGACAAGACAGGAAGCGGAGATTTATACGCACTTCCAAAAGATGCATCTGTATTTGCTTATGCATACAACAAAGATTTATTCGATGAAGCAGGACTGGATTACCCGGATCCGGAAAATCCATATACTTATGATGAATTCGTTGAAGTCTGCAAGAAACTTACAAAAGATACAGACGGTGATGGAGAAATCGACCAGTGGGGATGCGGATTTGCAAATGCATTCATGCTTCAGCCATTCGTATGGTCAAACGGGGCAAGCTATTTAAGTGATGACCACAAAACAGTAACAATTGATACTCCAGAATTTAAAGAAGCACTTCAGAAATATGTTGACCTTACAGTAGACCTTGGACTGACTCCTACAGTAGAACAGGATGCTTCTCTTGGTGTATATCAGAGATGGCTTGCTGGACAGGAAGCATTCTATGCATGCGGTACTTGGGACGTAGCTGCATTTATGGATGATGAAACATTCCCATTCAACTGGGATTTATGTGCATATCCGACGCTGTCAACAGGAAAATCCATGACATGGCTTGGAACAGTTGGTTTCTGTGTATCTGCAAAGAGCAAAAACAAAGAAGAAGCAACCGAACTTGTTTCTTATCTGTGTACAGACGATGCAGGACAGAAAAAACTCAGTGGTATTGACGGTGGACAGTCCATCCAGTTACCAAATATGAAGTCACTTGCTGAGGGTGAATTTATGACAGCAATCGAAGATGGAACACTTGCATTCCCATCAAACGTAAACGTATTCTTTAACTATTTACAGGGAACAGACAAATACGAAGGAAGATTCCAGGAGACAACTTATACTCCAAACGCTGAATGGCATGACCTTTTCCTTGAAGGACTTGATAATGTTAAGAACGGCTCTATGACAGTAGATGAATACATCGAGCAGGTACAGCCTCAGATGCAGGCATCTCTGGATGAAGCTTGGGAAAGTGTAGAATAATAGTAAATTCAAGCAGGACCGGTTTTTCGTTCAAGCAGACAAAACCGGCTTTGCTTCCTTAAAGATTAAGGAGCGTAAGAGATGAGCAAAACAAAGACAAAGCAAAAAATGAACCGTGCGGCATATAAGGAACACTGCTGGGGACTGGCATTTGTAGCACCGCCGTTTATCGGGTTCTGTATTTTCATGGCATTTCCAATTGTATTTGCATTAATTGCCAGTATGACAAAATGGAATGGTATGAACAGCATGTTAGATAATTTTGTAGGATTTCAGAACTATGCAAAATTATTAACCGATGCAAAATTTTGGAAAGTATTAGGCAATACCATTATTTACATGCTTGGTATTCCGATTGGAATGGCGTTAGCTATGGTAATTGCAGTTGGAATGAACCGTAAGATGAGAGGAATTAAAATTCTTCGTACTTTATATTATGTACCTGTAGTATCTTCTCTGGTTGCAGTTGCAATTCTGTGGATGTGGGTATTTAACTATGATTACGGTCTTTTAAACAGCATTATCAAAGCAGTATCCGGCGTACACGGACCAAACTGGCTGGGTGACCAGTTCTGGGTAAAAGTTTCCATGATTATCTTCATGGTATGGAAAGGACTGGGTGGTTCTATTGTCCTTTATTTATCTGGTCTGCAGAGTATTCCAAGAGACTATTATGAAGCTGCAAAAATCGATGGAGCGAGTGGATGGAGATTATTCCGTCACATTACATTTCCACTGGTATCACCGGTTACGTTTTATTTATTGATTACTGGTTTGATTGGTGGTTTTCAGGTATTCGTAGAAGTGCTCGTTATGGTTCCAAACGGTGGATTAAACTACAGTGCAGCAACCGTTGTATTCTATATGTATGATAAATCGTTTGGAAATAACCAGATGGGATATGGTTCTGCAATGGCATTTATCCTTGCTATCTTAATCTTTATTGTAACAGCAATTAACTTTAAAGGTCAGGATAAGTGGGTTAAGACAATTGAGTAAGGAGGTGGGAATATGGCAAAATTAGATGAACAGAGTTCAGAAGTAAAAACAAAAAAAGCGAAAACGATAGACGGCATTATATTTGTACTGCTTTTAATTGGTGCGGTTGCAATGGTATTCCCGCTCTTATACATGGTTTTAAGTTCCTTTATGACAAAGAACCAGATTCTTTCTGCAAACTTCAGCATTATTCCGGACCCATGGAAGTTCGGAAAATACTCTGAAGTGTTACAGAAACCGGAATTTTTAAGAGGTTTAAGAAATACCTTAACCGTTGCAATTCCAGTACTGGTAGTTGGAGCATTTACCTCCTCCCTTGCAGCATTTTCCTTTAGTAAATTAAAATTTAAAGGAAAAAATGGTATTTTCTTAGGACTGCTTGCAACCATGATGATTCCATTTGCAGTTGTTATGATTCCGCAGTATGTAATGTTTACAAAAATGGGATGGACAAACAGTCTGCTTCCACTTATCATTCCGGGATTATTCGGAAATGTAAGTATTATCTTCTTCTTAAGACAGAATCTGACCAGTATTCCGGATTCTATCGTAGAAGCTGCAAAGCTGGACGGATGCAGTTACTTCCGTATGTACTGGAGTATCTTCCTTCCATTGATGAAAGGTGCGTTAATGACACAGATTATCCTGTGGTTTATGGGAATCTGGAATGACTATCTTGCCCCAACTATCTTCATTCAGAATGAAGAATGGTTCACCTTACAGGTTGTTATTCGTTCTTTTAATGCATACTACGCAGTAAACAGTGATTATCCGCTGATTATGGCTGCATCTGTACTTTCGATTCTGCCAACGCTGTTGCTGTTCTTCTTCTTCCAGCGTTACATTATTGAGTCGATGGCTGTATCAGGTGTAAAAGGCTAAAATGCATTTTTAAGAAGGGTAAATTTAAGAAAACGATTTAAGAAAAAGAGATAGGGTTGTCTTCAGCTTGTTCTGAAAACAGCCCTATTTTAAAAAAGAGGAGAAATTTTGAAAACAGGAATATTAACATTAAATGAAGGCAGTGTTTTTAAAAATGCATCCAGATGGTCGCATGACCCGTCTATGATGTGGGACTCGGTCACAAAGAAATATTATTCTTATGGAACGGATATCTATATGCCGGAAGACGGCTTAAATGATAAAATTGGGATTCCGGTCAGAAGTTCCGAAGATTTGGTTCATTTCCAATATGAAGGAACAGTACTTTCCAAAGAAGCAATTGAAGAAGGAAGAGAGAATGGAGAGTATCCGCCAACTGTGAATTTCTGGGCACCTTATGTGGAATATACGCATGGAGAATACCGCATGTATTATTCGGCGACAAAAGCATTTGGAAGTTCAGAGTCCAGAATCTGGCTTGCAGTTTCCAAACATCCACTTGGACCGTTTGAAAACAGAGGGATTGTAGCGGATACTTGGGGAACAGATGATACCCTGCCAAATGCGATTGATGCGCATATTATCTGGGATAAAGAAAAATGTTATCTGGTTTACGGTTCTTTCTTTGGTGGAATTTATATCAAAGAATTAGATGCAAAAACAGGACTTCCACTTTCTGGTAATGCCAAAGAACTTGGAATCTGCATTTCGAGAAAAGCGAAGCATCCATTGATTGACGGACCGGAGGGGGCTTCCGTTATCTATGTGCCAAATACTGGTTATTTTTATCTGTTTCAGTCTTATGGCTGGCTTTGGGATACTTATGATATTCGAGTGGGAAGAAGTAAGAGTGTAACCGGTCCTTATCTGGACTGGCATGGAAAATCTCTTGTAGAAGAGGGGATGGGATTAAAGCTTGCCGGAAGTTATGAATTTTTGGCAAAGAATCCGAGAGCAGGAGAAGAAAAAACAGACTGGGAATGGGGTGGATTTCGTGGACCAGGGCACGGAGTTCCATTTTATGATGAACAGTCCGGAAAATATTATTTTGTGCACCATGTAAGGGATGGCGCAGAAATAAACAGGGTGTATGACGAAAAAGAAGATAGAAACAGTTATCAGGTTCACTACATGATGATTCGGCCAATGTTTTTTGTAAATGACTGGCCGGCATTTGGAGCAGAACCATATCAGGGAGAGAACTTTGAGCCGGTATCGAAAACGGATATGGAAAAGCTGGAAGGGAACTGGGAGCTGATTGTATTTGATGAATTTGATAACAGCATGAAACGTTCCGAGATTTGCACGCTTGAAAAAGACAGTGTTTATTTTCAAAATGGAATTATTTATCAGTGTCAGGATATCGAAAATCAAAAAGAAGTGTATATCGTGACCGGAATTGATAACTTAGGTCTTGCGTATTGGGGAAAAACCGTGGTATAGTATATTTTAAACCAATCTAAAGTTGTTTTGAAGATATGAGGTATTTATTTCTGAGAAAGTAGGACTTATAGTATGTTGCATGTGAAAAATTTGGACGAGGGCTTAGAGATTTTTAAGGCACTTGGTTCAGAACTGAGAATTAATATTATCAAACTTCTTCAGGAAAACCATGAGATGAACATGAATGAACTTGCAACAAGTCTTGGAATTACAAATGGTGCACTGACCAGTCACATTAAAAAGCTGGAAGAGAGTGGAATCATTCAGGTTATGACAGAGAGAGGAAGTCATGGAAACCAGAAAGTCTGTAAAGTTGCAGTTGATAAAATTGTGGTTGATGTGGAATCTGAAGAAAATGAGGAAGACCAGAATATTTATAATACAGAGGTAAAAGTAGGACATTATTCGGATTACGATGTCTATCCGACCTGTGGACTTGCCACAAGTCAGGCGATTGTTGGTGAGGTAGATGACCCGCGTTATTTCTCTCATCCGGACAGAATCAATGCTGGAATTTTGTGGTTTACAAAAGGGTATATTGAATACATGATTCCGAATTTACTGCCAAGCGCAACAAAGATAGACCAGATTACGGTTTCGCTTGAAATTAGTTCGGAAGCCCCTGGAATTAATAATGACTGGCCGTCAGATATTTCCATTTTGTTAAATGATGTCAAAATCGGTACGTGGACAAGCCCTGGAGACTATGGTGATGTGCAGGGAATCTTTACACCGGACTGGTGGTTTCCAAACTGGAATCAGTATGGTCTGTTAAAGATGATTGTCATCAATAAAAAAGGAACGTTTGTGGATGGACTGAAAATATCAAACGTTGCCATCAATGAATTTAATTTGGATTATAAGAGCACCGTAAGATTTAAATTTGAAATCGAAGAAGATGCAAAAAATGTTGGTGGAATTACTATTTTTGGAAGTGAATTTGGTAACTATAATCAGGACATTAAAGTACGGATTGCGTATAGTCCAATGGAAATAGCGAAAAAATAAAAATTAATAATAATATAAAAAATAAGAAAAGGCTCAAATTGACAAATTCTGTCAGTTTGTGCCTTTTTTATTTTCATTAAGGATTAAGGAAAGGGATTTTTATGAAGCGAAAAAAGTTAGCGGTATTATTTGCAGTGATGTCAGCTTCAGCACTGCTTATCACAGGCTGTGGGGCACAAAAAGAAAAATTAAAAGCGGACACTCCGGTAGAAAAAGAATTTTCCGAAGTATCGGTGCATGACCCATCGATTATAGAAGGAGATGACGGAAGTTATTATATTTTCGGTTCACATCTTGCAGTTGCAAAAACCGATGATTTAATGAACTGGACTTATGTAAATGAAGGGGTAAAAAATAAGAATACCGTCATTCCGGATGTATTAAAACAGATGAAAGAAGCGTTTGAGTGGTCACAGAGCAATACATTCTGGGCACCGGACGTAGTCAAATTAAATGACGGAACATATAAATTATACTACTGTAACTGTAAAGGGGATTCGCCACTGTCCTGTCTTGGTACTGCAGTTTCCGATTCGGCAGAAGGACCGTATACCAATGAGGGGTTGATGTTAAAATCAGGAATGAGTGCCAGTGAAAAAGATGAAGATGGAAATCTGTATCAGGCAACAACCGACCCGAATGTGGTAGACCCTGTTGTATTTTATGATAACGAGGGAAAACTTTGGATGATTTACGGTTCTTATTCCGGCGGAATCTTTGTAAAAGAAATGGATGCAGAAACCGGTATGCCGTTAGAAAGCGGATATGGGGAAAAACTGCTTGGAGGAAATCATTTAAGAATCGAAGCACCTTATGTTATCTATAACGAAGAAACCGGATATTACTATATGTTCCTGTCATTTGGCGGTCTGGATTCAGACGGTGGTTATAATATTCGTGTGTGCCGTTCCGAAAATCCAAGCGGACCTTATGTGGATTCTATGGGACAGGATATGAAAGACTGTAAAGGACCGGCAGGAAGCGCCTTTAGTGATGCAACCGCAGAATTATACGGAACGAAATTAATGGGTGGATATAAATTTACCTGGAAAGAGGGCGAAGAAGGAGAAGACCGCAAGGGTTACCTTTCACCAGGACATAACTCCTGTCTGTATCAGGAAGAAACTGGAAAATATTTTATTATTTATCATACCCGTTTTGAAAACAGTGGAGAAACCCACGAAGTCCGTGTACATCAGATGTTCTTTAATGAAGAGGGCTGGCCAGTGATTGCACCATACCGTTATACCGAAGAGAGCGCAGAAAAATTAGAAAGTAAACAACTTGTTGGAACGTATAAATACATCAATCATGGACGTGATATTTCTCCGGATATGAAAGAATCAGAAGAATTGATATTAAACAAAAATAATACCTTAAGTGGTGCACTGGAGGGAACATGGGAATTAAGCGGAGATTATAATATTACCTTAAAGACCGACGAGGCAGAGTATAAAGGGATTGCATTAAAACAATGGGATGAGGACGGAAAGAAATACGTTATGACCTTTACCGCACTGGACAGTAAAAGTGGAACTGCTATCTGGGGCAGTGGTTTAAATGCATTAAATGCAATAGAATAAATGCAATAGAAGAATAAGAAATTGATTTTTTAAATGCGGTATTTGAGCCGGAAATTAAATTTATCATTAGGAACAGGCTGACGCTGTAATTGCAGGAATTCCTATGGGACGTCCTGGAGAAACACAGGAAGTTGCAAATGCAATCGTATTCCTTGCTTCTAAAGAAGCTTCTTATATTACTGGAGAAGAAATCAATATTAACGGTGGTTCTCATATGGATTAATGCCATGAATCCAAACTCTCATTCGTTCCTGCTAAAATAGAAAACATAATAAAAATAATAAAATTCTATTGATGCAACTTGCCATTGCATTCATTCCAAAAACCGGTCAGTCAGAAAATCCGATTAATCTGACTGGTCGGTTTTATTATCCTATTATCCGATTAAAGTCTGATGTGAATATCAAAAATTTTGGTGTACATCACGAATAAATTAGTTGTTTTATCGAATCGTACCAAGTATAATGGAATGAACAACATCCAATGTTACACAAAAACGAGGAAAGGAGTATGAGCGATGCCTGAATAATTAAAAAAAATTAACCGGTCATCAGTTGTACAGCGTGTAATTGACCGTCTTACACAGGCGATGCTGAGTGGGGAATTAAAACCGGGAGATAAGATTCCTACAGAAATGGAGCTGTCAGAGCAGCTAGGAGTGGCACGCAATTCCATACGTGAAGCAATAAAGATTCTGGTTTATATTGGGGTATTAGAAATTAAAAGAGCAGAAGGAACTTTTGTATGTAATGGCTTCTCAGAAAGTCTGATTGATCCAATGATTTATGGAATTATCTTGAATCAGCAAAATGAACAGGAACTGCATGAATTAAGAGCAATGGTAGAGACAGGTGTGATGCGTCTTGCTGTTGAAAAATGCAGTGAAGAAGAGATTGCACAGCTGAAAGAAAGAATGATTCATTTAAAAGAAACAATTATGGTAGAACATCCGGATGTAGATGCTGTATTTGAGGCAGATAACGAGTTTCATGATGCAATCACAGATATGGGACATAACTCTATGATTTCTAAAATAAATGCAATTATGCGCGTTCTCACATATTCTACGAGATATGAATCAGTAAAGGGAATGTTAGAGTCCGGAAGGAAAGAAGAATTGTATGAAGCACATGAACGAGTGTATCAAATGATTGAAAACCGCCAGAAAGAGGGTCTGCATCAGTCTGTAGAAGCAACTTATTTTTTAAGGGCTTTTGGGGAAATCTTAAAAGTGTGAGAAAAAATAGAAAACCAATAATCATTGTATATTTTGTCGAAAAAAGAGCACAAAAATAGGTGCAAAGTCCTCTGGTTTTATTGCGGTTTTACCAAAAATATGGTATAGTATAGTTACGTTTTATACATACATAAAAAATAGAATAGTAGGAGTGGTTAAAAATGTATCAAGAAGAATATGAACGCTGGCTGGCAGCAGACCTTGAAGATGCGGATTTGAATCCGGAATTATCAAAAATTAAAGGAATCGATGAAGAAATCAAAGACCGTTTTGCTGTCGCATTAAAATTTGGAACTGCAGGACTTCGTGGTGTACTTGGAGCAGGAACAAACCGCATGAACATTTATGTGGTACGTCAGGCAACACAGGGTCTTGCAAACTGGGTAAAAACACAGGGCGGAAATCAGACTGTGGCAATCAGTTATGACAGTCGTTTAAAGAGTGACGTATTTGCAAAAAATGCAGCAGGTGTACTGGCTGCAAATGGAATTAAAGTCAGAATTTATGACGCTTTAATGCCGGTACCGGCACTTTCCTTTGCAACACGTTACTATGAATGTAACGCAGGTATTATGGTAACCGCTTCTCACAACCCGGCAAAATATAACGGATATAAAGCTTATGGTCCGGACGGATGCCAGATGACAGATGACGCAGCTGCAATTGTATATGAAGAGATTCAGAAAACAGATGTATTAACAGGTGCCAAATATATGTCCTTTGCAGAAGGTGTGGAAGAAGGACTGATTCGTTTTGTAGGAGATGACTGCAAAAAAGCACTTTACGAAGCAATCGAA
>ENA-ORTV01004483-ORTV01004483.1-human-gut-metagenome-genome-assembly--contig:-NODE-4483-length-10439-cov-2.637230_pt1 | contig 10439 bp, 10 predicted proteins | sample MGYA00241915_ERZ509194 | MGnify/ENA primary metagenome ERZ509194 (study PRJEB26280, sample SAMEA2338810) | human gut metagenome | biome: human gut; feature: human-associated habitat; material: faeces... | reverse complement strand
TTTAAAAGCCCCAATGGGGGGGGTCAAGGGGCTGAGCTTGTCGGGGGGGGGGGCAATTTCTAAAGCTTTATTCATGAACATAATTACCTCCTTTTATTTTAATTATTTATTATTAACCAGTTTTTGTCAAGATGCTTTATTGCTGAATATCTTTGTTAATTCTGGTAAAACCTCAAAAACATCAGCGACAATTCCGCAGTCACTGTGGTCAAATATCGGAGCTTTTTCATCTGTATTAATTGCAATAATTTTATTACTGTCCTGCATCCCGACGATGTGTTGAATTGCTCCTGAAATTCCGCACGCTATATAAAGTTTAGGCGTAACAGTTTTTCCTGTCTGACCTATTTGAATATCCGCGGATGCAAGCCCCATATCAACAGCTCCTCTGCTAGCTGCAACACAGGCTCCTATACTTTCCGCAAAGTTTTTTAATAATTCAAAACCTGCCTCATTTTTCATGCCCTTGCCGCCCGCAACAATTATTTCTGCACTGTCAAGCTCGTTTATTGCAGTATTTAAGCCCTTTACAAATTCAATAAACTCAACTTTTTTTTGAATATTATCAATTTCAGGTTTAATATAAATAAATTTTGTATCTTTAACAATATTTTCAGGTGCAGGCTTAAATACTTTCGGTCTGACCGTCGCCATTTGCGGTAAAGTTTTGCAAAGAATAGTTGCCATTAATTTTCCGCCGAATGTCGGACGCGTTGCGGCGAGCTGCCCTTTTTCGTTAATATCTAACCCTATACAGTCGGCTGTTAATCCGGTATGCAAAGAAGCAGAAATCCTCGGTGCTAAATCACGTCCCTGTGTTGTTGCTCCAATCAGCATTATATCGGGATTTATCTCCTTTATAATATCCACGGCAGCTTTTGCGTACAATTCTGTTGAATAATCGGCAAAACTATCATCTTCTGCAATATAAACAGTGTCAAATCCTGAATTTATAAAAGCTTCTTTAAAACTCTCGGCAAGTCCTGTTTTACAAATCAAAAGAGCCGAAACATCCGCATTATTAAGCTTTTTTGAAAGCTCCTGAGCTTTGTAAGCAAGTTCAAAAAGTACTGTATGGAGATAATTTTCTTTTGTAACTTCTGCATATAACAAAATATTACTCATCGCCAATTCCTCCAAATTCTTTTATCTTTAATGCCAGTGTTTCACAATCATGGCAAAATTCGCATTCTCCCCTTGTTTTAGGCGGTCTGAACGCTTTACTTACGTAAGTCGGAGAGCCTTTTATACCGGCTTCTTCGGGGGCTAATCCGATATCTTCCAATGTATAAACGGTTATATCCGAATTTTGTGCTTTTATAATACCGTTAATTGTTGGTCGTGTCGGTTCTTCAAATCCTTTTAAGACACAGACAAGTGCAGGAAGTTCAACTTTAAGGGTTTCAAAGCCTTCTTCAATTTCTCTTGTTGCATAAATGCATTTCCCGTCACATTTGCTTAATTCTCTAACGTAGGTTATTTGGGGGATACCCAGCTGACATGCTATACTCGGTCCTGTCTGGGCTGTGTCACCGTCTACTGCAAACTGACCGCAGATAATTAGATCATAATCAGGCATTTTTGATTTTATTGCTGAAGCAATGGTTTTGCCTGTGGCATAAGTATCAGCACCCGCAAATTTTTTGTCAGATATTAAAACACCTTTGTCACATCCTATTGCTATAGTTTTTTTCAACATTTCTTCTGCCTGTAGCGGTCCCATTGTCAGAACTGTTATTTCAACATTTTCCATACTCTTTTTTAATTTAAGAGCTTCTTCAATGGCATATACATCAAAAGGGTTGATGACGCTTTCGACACCTTCCCTTTGTATGGTATTATTTTCGGTCCACTTGATATCTGTTGTATCAGGAACCTGTTTTATGCAAACAAGAATTTTCATATAAAAATTACCTTATCTGTGCTGTTGTGCTGCTCTTTGTCTTGCATTTGTTTCTAACAAGGCATTATATGCAAGCATATACATTGCGCATTTTTTTACACTCGGAACATACCAGGCGCAGCTTTCCAGTGTACAAACTTTATCAATGTCCGAGCCTGCACTCATAAGCGGGCAATATGGAATATCTTTAGCCATTAATTTCTCTCCTTATTTATTAGATATTTCTGTTGCTTGTTTAAGCAAGTTGCAATTCTCGTCGCGTTTTCTTTCCTGATCTTTGTAGATGCGCGTTCTGTTTATAACTTCATCAAAATCTATTTTATGAGCATCAAAATCAGGTCCGTCAACACACGCAAATTTAGTTTCACCGCCTACGGTAACACGGCATGCACCGCACATTCCTGTTCCGTCTACCATTATAGGGTTCATACTTGCTTCAGTATAAATTCCTTTATCGCGTGTTAAATCAGCCACTGCTCTCATCATTGGCATAGGACCGACGGCTATTGCATAATTAACTTCTTCTTGACTTATAATTCTTTCAAGTACCTGTGTTACGAAACCTTTTTCACCGAGAGAGCCGTCATCTGTTGTTATAAATAACTCTGTACAGGCATCTTTCATTTTATCTTGCCAGAAAATTAAATCTTTATTTCTGGCACCCATAATCATATATACTTTATTGCCGGCTTCTTTAAACGCTTTTGCAATTAAGTAGCAGGGAGCCGCGCCGTATCCGCCGGCAAGACAAACTACTGTTCCATATTTTTTTATATGTGTGGGCTGTCCGAGAGGACCGACAATATCATGTATTTCATCTCCAATATTTAAAACTGCAAGTTGTTTTGTAGAATAACCAACTGCCATAAATACAAGAGTTAATTCGCCTTTTTCTTTATTTACATCGGCAATAGTCAGCGGCACTCTTTCGCTGTCGGCTTTTGCTCTGAATATAATAAACTGGCCTGCTTTGGCATTTCTGACAACGTAGGGTGCATCTATTGTTATTTCAAATTGGTTGGGACAAAGCTCTTTTTTGGATAATATTTTATATCCCATAATTTTCTCCTTCTTATATATAGATATTATACTATAAAATGTGAAAATAAGGGAAATTTTTTAAGGAATGTTATGTAGTAATTAGCAAGAGATTTATCAGTTATTCAGCTAAGGTAAAAATTTTTTTACATTTTACTATGTAATTATGTATAATTCACAAGATGAAAAAAGGCTGTTTTTTGAGAGAATACGTTGTAAATCTTTGTGCCATAAATATAACTCTGTTTCTCCGGAAATGCTGGGCATCAGGCAAGACCTGATCAAGAACATTTTAGGCAGAACAAAGTCGTTATTTTTAATAGAACAGCCATTTATGTGCGATTACGGATATAATATAAAAATCGGTGAAAATTTTTACTCTAATCATAATCTGTTAATACTTGATGAAGCATCGGTTACTTTTGGCAATGATGTATTAGTAGGTCCGAATTGCTCTTTTTTTACGTCTGTCCATCCTCTCAATTCTGGGTTAAGAAGAAAGGGGATTAAGCGTGCCAAAGCGGTTAACATTGGAAATAACGTGTGGATTTGCGGAAATGTAACCGTTTTACCCGGTGTTACTATTGGTGACAACAGCGTTATAGGAGCCGGAAGTGTTGTAGCAAAAGATGTTCCGTCAAATTCTCTGGCTGTCGGAATTCCATGTAAAGTTATAAAGACTTTATAATACCGTTGACAAAATCAAAACAGTTATTTTTAATTGCTTCAAGAACTTCAGCTGCTTTTAATTTTTTAATATCGTTTACATGTTTGTCAGGAGTAGAGTACGCAAAGTGTGCAATAAACCTTTTACTTTCTTCTAAAGCGTTATACACAATTCCTTTTTTATTTTCAAGCATAGTATCAAGCAAGCCGTCAGGATTTTCGCGAAATCCTGCTTCAATCATTAAACGTACTTCTTTATAGGGTTTGTCATGTTTAGGATATGATATAAAATTATATTGATTATAATTTTCGCCTATAAATCCCACCAATGGTTTTGCGTCTGTGTTTGTAGCCGCTAAAAGTTCGGTTGCCGGCGTGTTCTCTTTGGGCAGAGTAAAAATTCCGGCGTAATCATAAACTTTAGAATTATCGCCGCGGAATTTGTAATCTGATTTATATTTGTTATCAATTGCTGTTTCTATTTGTTTTAATTCGTTATAAGGTCCTTTGATTGTATACAATCCTGTAAATGATATATTCATCGGGGGTGAAATCTCCTTTTAACGAATATAACATACGTGAAAAATTTATTTTGCTATTTGATATTTATAATCAGAATTTCCTTTTAATTTTTCTTCAATTTGCTCGAAAGTTAAAAGCCCTTGTGTTGCACCGAATTCAGACACAACCCCTGCAGAATTTACGGATGCATACATTAAGGCTTTCCCGATATCGGTTTTTGTTCTGCCCAAAGCAGCGCAGAATGTTGATGCAAATGCGTCACCTGCTCCCAGCGTTGACACAACGGGTCCGTCAAATACGGGACAGTAGTAATATTTTTGACCGTCAAAAGCATAAGCACCTTTACCGCCGTCAGTTATAACGATAATTTGATAGTCTCTGACCTTTAATTTTTCGAACATCTTTTTTATATCAGGATGAATAAGTTCTTCCGAAAATTTTTCATCTCTTGTGTCTGGTCTTACTTGTATTTGTGTTGCCATTGAGGCTTCTTCCTTGTTCATTACAACAATGTGTGCATTTTCAAGAATTTTTTTTATGTAATTAAATCCTCTTCTAATGCTTGATGTGCCGGCGTTAAAACAAACTTTTACATTATTGTCTTTAGCAAAATTTACAATCTCATCTAAAACTTTTGTACTGTCGCCGTTTAGTGGTGCGATATAAATAAGTTTCGCATTTTTTATAGCTTCAAAGTTAATATCTGATTTTTTTATTTGTGCGTTTGCTCCGCGGTGTGCAAGCACGGTTCTGTCACCTTGAAAACTTACAAGAATTATTGAAAATCCCGTACTTATTGCAGAATCCTGAATAATATTTGATAAATCGACATTTCTTTCTTTAAAAAATTCCAGAATGCCTTCCGAGTAAATATCGTTGCCGATTTTAAATATGGCACTTGTATTTAGACCTAAATTTGCGAAATTACATGCGGTGTTTACCCCGCCTCCTCCTACTTTTGAGGCAAAATCTGTTATCTCTACTTTTGCCCCGTAAGGGTAACTCATAAATTCAGACTTTTTGTTTTTTGTATAAACAGAAACAATATTTGCATCATCGCTTTCAACGAAAACATCCATTGTAGCGCTTCCGATAGTTATAACATCGCACATCTTTTCTTCCTCCGATTGATTTCAGCTTAGCACAAAAATTTTTATTTGTTAATTTATATTAACCGGAGGCAAAAAATATCTTGTTTTGGTTTAAAATAACAAGAGTAAATATACATTTTGGAAGATAATATGAAGATAGAAAAAATTACCCCTTTGAATTACGTAAATAAAAATTTAAAAAATTCTGACAACAAGAACTTGTTGTCAAAGAATAATTATGCAAATTATTCTTATAATCCTATTGCTTATAAAGATTATAACATTAACTTTACGGCACGTCTTTTCAGAACTCCCGCCAATTTCTTTGAGCAGGATTTTAACCGTAACGGAATGCCTGAAACAATGAAAAGTTATCTTTATGATGACTATGATGACAGACAAAATATGCCGCCGGCACAAATGATGAGGCTTGTGTTTGACGATATCAACGAAACAAAATCTCTCGAACAGGTTAAGCGTATTTTTCCTGATGAACCGTTATTCAAAAATTTGAAAGATAATCCTAACATAAAAGCAAGAACCGGAGTGATTGCCGAAATTAATTTAATGAAGCAGGAGAATAAATCTTTATTCAAAAACGGTCAGGATAATTTGGGGCTTTATATTCTTAAAAAGATTTATCTCGAAGGTAAAACATTAAAAGAAATTAATAAGGACTTTGAAAAAGATATTTCAGTTCATTATAAAGGACTAAGCCCGATAAAATATGAAACTTTATCTGCTTACGGTATAAAATTTCCTGACAATGCGTTCTGGAAATCATTCACCGCAACCCGTGAAGATTTCCCTTATGAATATAAACCGAGAAAAGCTGGTTCTCCAAGAGTTTATACAGATGAACACCGTATAGATAATCCTAAACCTAAAATGGAAAAGAAAAAGTTTGAAAATGTTAAAGATTGGGAAATAGATAAACTTGCTGACGGACTTATTAAAGGTATAGGAAGTAAACGGGAAACTGACAGACAGCTTAAAAAGTACAATGTACAGGATAAAGAAGCTTTAAGTTTTGTTGCAAAATATATGAGCGAAATAAATTCCGTTGTTCTGGAAAAAGTTCATGCATCTGATGAGATGAGGGAATTTTATGAAAATTATGATAATTTATCCGGTTCGCAGAGAAATATTTTCAAAGCATATTGGAACAGCAACCCTCAAATAAGAGAACAACGCTCAACTGCAATGAAAGATACAATAAAGTTATTTATGGATGCATACGGTGTTGACGGAAATAATGATGAATTTCGTGAACTCATAGATTATGCAAGAGGAATTAAACCGACAAGATTACAACAGCTTGAAGAACACAATAAAATTCAGGCTGAGTATGATGAAATGTTTGCAAAACTTGATGAAGAGGCTGTAAAAGAAAATATTACTCAGGAAGAAATAGAGGAAGTACCGATTGACAAAGATAATAATTTATTATCTTATACTGTTTCGCCTAAAAAACATGAAATCAGGTTCAACGGTGATTTAACAGAGGAGTTTAAAAAAGTTATTCAATCTCAAATGGAACTTTTACCTCCATCTTTTTCAAAGAGGTATATACAATATTTTCTAGCTCATTCGACAGTTAATGATAAATATAAGTTAACAGTTCTGATTGACGATACTGTTCCAGAGGGGTATGAAGATTTAATATATAAAAAAGATGAGATGAACAAAATATCTCTAGGTGTTAATAAAGATTTTACGCTAAAATATCCGTATGTTATTGCAGCCTGTAACCAGGCGATGGTAGAATTAATTGCCTCTGCAAGACCTGCGGAAGCTCCTAAGATGCTGATATTGGATACGGATCAGTTAATTAAACTGGCAGAATTTGATTTTCATGACTTAACCGCGGAGCAAAAAGCCGAATTGGATGCTCATTATCAGGATTATATGAAACCTGTAACATCAAAAGAAGAAATAAATAAAATTAATTCAATGCTTGTTGACTTTGTTTATAATTATGATAAAAGGTATTCTTATGACAAAGATACTCAAGTAACATGTTTAACAGAGCTTTTACATGCAAATATTAAGACTAATCCCGCTTTAAAGAAAGATTTATCAAGATTGATTAAGTATTCCAAATTTGTAGAAAAATACGGCGGTACTGCAAAAATTTTGTTAAATAATAATATTGGCGATGACATGAAAAAGGCAAAACTGGAATTGATGGTTGGAGATTTAATGTCTGTTAATGCCAGAGAAATGACTGACCTTCTTTCTGATAATAAGTATAATCTTGATACAATTTTAAAACCTGTTGACCCTGAATTGTATTATCTTTTAAAAGAAAAATATATGGTAAAGCAGCGTTAAAATATTTTGTATTAACTTGTGAAAATCGAACATAAAAAAGCACCTGTTTTTACAGGTGCTTTTTCTATTTCTGGTTAAAGCTTAGTTAAACTGAGCTTTTTCCTCTTCGGAAACCCCTTTAATCGTAAGGTTAACTCTGCCTTTATCATCAATTTTAATTACTTTAACGATAACTTCGTCACCAATGTGTAAATGAGGTTCAATTGCATCAATTCTTTCGCTGCAAACCTGTGAAATATGTACCATACCGTCTTTCCCAGGTGCAAGTTCAACAAATGCTCCGATAGGAATAATTCTTACAACTTTACCTTTTACTACCATTCCGGGTTCAGCTTTGAATGTTAATTCTTTAATCATTCTTTTTGCAATTTCAGCACCTTCCTGATCGTTTGAAGTAATTGTTACTACACCGCTGTCCTGAATATCGATTTCGGCACCTGATGCATCAATTATTGCTCTGATTTGTTTTCCGCCCGGTCCGATAACTGTTCCGATATCTTCTGTCGGGATAGTCATTGTTGTAATGCTCGGTGCATACGGTGACAAATGATCTGCAGGAGCGGAAATTACTTCTCTCATTTTTCCTAAGATATGCAATCTGCCTTCTTTGGCTTGAGCAAGTGCACGGCGTAAAGTCTCATTTGCAATGCCTTTTGCTTTCATATCCATTTGAAGGGCTGTAATTCCTGTATCATTACCGGTGACTTTAAAGTCCATATCACCAAGGAAGTCTTCAATACCTTGAATATCTGTTAAAACAACCGGTTCTTTGCCTTCTTCGGTAATCATACCCATAGCAACGCCGCCTATCATACATTTAACGGGTACGCCTGCATTCATTAAAGCCATTGATGAACCGCAGGTTGATGCCATTGATGTTGAACCGTTAGATTCCAGTACATCTGATGTTACGCGGATTGTATATCCGAATTCTTCCTGAGAAGGAAGTGCGGGAACGTTTGCTCTTTCAGCTAATGCACCGTGACCGACTTCACGTCTGCCCGGACCTCTTAATGGTTTTACTTCTCCAACAGAGAAACCGGGGAAGATATATTTATGCATATATGTTTTTTCTGTTTCAGGATCAACCCCGTCGAGTTCCTGTTTCATTCCCGGACCTGCTAATGTTGCAACCGATAATACCTGAGTTTGTCCTCTTGTAAATACTGCAGACCCGTGAGCACGCGGAATAACGCCGACTTCGCACCATATAGGACGAACATCGTGAGGTTTTCTTCCGTCAGCTCTTACGCCTTCATCCAAAATCATTGTACGCATAATTTTCTTTTCAGCGTTTTTAAATTCTTCCGCAACAAAGTCAATGCCTGTTTCTTCCATAATTTTTTTGCTGTAATCATCTTCAGGTAGAGCATCAATCTTTTCTTTTACAAGTTTTTTTGCTTCTTCAAGTTTTTCCTGTCTGTATGCTCTGTCAAAGTTATGATAAGCATCAAAAATCATATCGTGAGCAGTTTCATCAATAATTTTCTTAATTTCTGTTGTATCGTAAGGATTAACAAAAACTTCTTTTTCAACTCCGCATTCTTTAACAAATGCTTCTTGAGCTTCGCATTGTTTTCTTATTTCGCCTTGAGCAAATTCAACTGCGTTCATAATATCATCCTCAGTTACGAATTTGCATCCTGCTTCAACCATAATTACAGAGTCATGTGTACCTGCAACCACGATGTCAAGATCAGATTTGTCAGCCTGCTGGTGAGTAGGGTTTGCAATCATATTGCCGTTTTCATCACGTGAAACTCGGACAGCACCTATAGGTCCTTCAAACGGAGCGCCTGAAAGCATTAATGCACAGGAAGCACCGAACATTGCAAGAGTGTCGGGCTGGTTTTGCTGATCGTAGCTGAATAATTGAGCTACAATCATTTCTATATCCTTTTGGGAAAAGAGGTCTAATCGGTCTGTCAATAAGTCTTGATATTAAAATGGCTTTATCGCTAGCTTTCCCTTCGGAGCGGTTATAACCTCCGGGGATACGACCGATTGAAGACATTCTTTCTTCATAATCAATTAATAAAGGGAAAAAGTCTATTCCCACTCTCGGTTCTTTAGAAACGACACAGTGAACAAATAACATAGTATCACCGCATCTTACCGTAACAGAACCGTTTGTAGATTGAGCGTATTTACCTGTTTCAACTGTAACAGTTTTACCGCCGATTTCAATCTCAAATTTTTTAGTTTCCGGTACCATAATTACCTTTTCTTTCTGTGCCGCCTTCGGCACCTTTTGTTATACACTTCTAATGTTCGTTATTATTATACCGCAAACAAGAAAAAGATGAGATTTTCTATAAAGTAATGTGACGAATTTACCATGGATAGTCTTTGTTAATTTGCCAGCCGTCCATCATTATAAGCGCAGCGCACCACACTCCGTCTTTTCCTTTTTTACAGGCGCGTGCATTGGATGAATTTATTATTGTTTCTCTGTCCATTTTATCTCCGAACGAGCCGCCCGGGACTGCCGCGCCTAATCCGTATGGACGAAGCCCGCCTTCTGCCTGAATTGAAAAAGCAAACATATCTTTTCCCCATGTATTAGGCTTTTTGTATCCGTTTATATCAGTCAAGATAACTTCGTAATTATTACCCAGAAAGTCAAAAATAATCATTGAACCGTCATTTAAAATTATTTTCGGTACTGATTTGTTACTATATGAACCGTAAGTGTTACATATCCTTCCGTTTAGACATTTATAACTTATGTCAAACGGCGGGTCTGAATTTATAAATTCTTGTGAAACGGTAATATACGGTTTTATATATGTCTTGTAAAAATTCTCCGGCGGTAAAGAAAAATTCCAATACTTTATTTCTCCTTCATTAAGCTCTGCCTGTTTAACAGCCTGACTAAATCTCCC
>ENA-ORTV01004474-ORTV01004474.1-human-gut-metagenome-genome-assembly--contig:-NODE-4474-length-10452-cov-3.651919_pt1 | contig 10452 bp, 8 predicted proteins | sample MGYA00241915_ERZ509194 | MGnify/ENA primary metagenome ERZ509194 (study PRJEB26280, sample SAMEA2338810) | human gut metagenome | biome: human gut; feature: human-associated habitat; material: faeces... | reverse complement strand
ACTCGAGCCAAGAATTTAGCATAAATCCTAATGACATTTTTAAAAGTAAAGAATATAAGTATGGTGAAAGTTTCCCACAATATGGTATAGATGACGCAATTCGTTTCAAACGTACAGGATATACGTGTAACAACATGTATCTTGTAGGAAGTTCGACAAGCACAGTAAAAGTAAACGCAGGAAATAATGTGTATACAAAATCACAAGACTTAGCTGAAGCGGCTAAAGTACTTTCTGAGTTTAAGAAAAATGATGTAACGATAAACTTGTATCCAGACTTGACTCCAATCCAATCGCAGTTGAATCTGAACGCTAACGGAGGCATCTTTAGTGATAACAGTACTTTCAAAACAGCTACTGATAAGTTAGTGTACGATAGCTCGTCAAATGCCAATATAAGCACTTATACTCCTACTCGTAAAGGGTATGATTTTGACGGATGGTATACGGATGAGACGGGGGGGGAACAAAAGTTTATAATGCTGATGGCTCTGCTGTAAATGGAACACAATACTGGCAAAACAATGTATATAAGAATATAGAAGGAACAAACATTCTTCGTGGTGATGCCGGACAAAATATGGCAGAAAACCTTTTTTATGGTGAAGGTGGTAATGTGTTTAAGGGGAGAATTATAGATAACGGTTGGGTCAATGATTCATTCTTAAATTATGGTAAATGCAAAAAAATAACTATAAGCCCTGCACCTATTGAGGATAACAGCTATAGAGGAACTTTTTCACCAGTGCTTTATAATTATTGTTACAGAATTTCTCAACCTATAGATATACTACGAAATAAGAAAGTAATGATATCTTTCAAAATAAAGTCAGACACACCTATGACGTTTGAATACTGGGGGCTTGAAGGTACATCTAAGCCATATGATGTTTTAAAAACAGATTCAGAATGGAAAACAATTGTTTATCAAACTATTATAACGAACGACATAATATCTGGTTACACTCCTTGTTCATTAGCGTTTTATACAACAAGTTCAACGGGAACTTATTATATAGGAGATGTGTCTATTACACTTGATACAGATATTGAACTGTTTGCTCACTGGACTAAGAAAAACTATTCTACTGGTACAGTTCTAAATATTGAGGGAAATGATTATATAGTTATGGGTCAAACTGAAGACGGAAATTATAGATTGATTTCAGGAACAAGTATTGGAAACATTCAATATCAGCCCAATGTAGATGCAGATGGAAACTACAAAGTTGGAACATATGAAACGCCGAATGAGACGCGTCCTGATGGTCAGTATTCCAATACTTATGAAGGCAGCTATATTGATAACTATCTAGAAAACACATGGTACAAGCAGCTTCCTGAGAAACTACAGAAAGCGATTCAGACAACAAATATCAAACAGTCGGCATACAATATTACTTCATCCAATCCAAAATGGAGATGGTTTGATCCAAATGGTGGTTCAAATGGAGACTGGTATTATAATGAAGGAACTACAGAGAATCCAAAATGGGTCATCTATCATAAGGCAAACATCCCTGATGACGCACAAAGTGCATATCCTTTGAACTATTGGGAACAGAGTGAAAAAGGATATAACAACTCTGTTTACAATACGATTTCAAGACATGTATTCTTGCCAAACGTTGAGGAAGTATCCAATCTAGTGGATTTAAACAAAACTAACAAGATTTTCAGTTTCATGAAAGGCACAAATAATTCTTTAAACCATATGTGGTTTAGAGATAGCAGCAGTAGCTCACCTCGCAACGCAATGATTTTGTATCGCAACAATTGTTCGATGGACAACGGCAGCCACGCTGTAACGCGTACTTGGATTGGTGTCCGCCCTACCTTTGTCGTAGACCTATCTAAAATAGACTACATCGTAACAGGAACAGTCAACTACAAATAACAAACGAATCAGAATCTCAGCAATGAGGTTCTTTTTTATAGCTTCTCGACAGCCTCTTTCAACAGCCATGAAATTGCACACTATGGAAAGTAATGTTTTGATCGAGCTATCCTCATTTGAGATACTTATGAAAACGCCGTGAGAAAAAACGAGTAAATGCCACATAAATGATCGTCAAGCAAACACTCCTGCGACAACGCTCTTGAAAAAGCCTTTAAAACCTTTGGAACTTCTTAGTTTAACGAAAACATGTCAAATCACTGTATGAGTTTTGTAAAAGAAGTTTTTAGTTTAAGGAAAATGTGGTCATTTCACTGAATCAGTTTTATAAAAGTAACGCTTAGTTTAAGGAAAACGAGCTAAAAGGCATAAAAAAAGACCAACAATGGAAGTTGTTAGTTTTGGGGAGACAACATTTGTTTTCATGAAACTAACAGCTTCTTTAAGAAACTAACAACTTCTTTTAGCAAAATATCTTGTTCTCGTAATATGAAAGTAACAGCTTCTTTTACGAAAATAATTTGTTCTAACTTCATGAAACTAAGAACTTCCAAAGTTTGCTTCGTTTGTTTGTAAAAGCACAATAAAACAAAAAAACATTAAGTCTCTTTGTTCTTAGGCGTTCGAGATGTAATCACAGATATTCTTAGATGCAGGTGCTTTCGATGAAGGTCTTCTCTTTTTCCGAGTCGGACTTCCAGTAATAATGGCAACTACCTCTTTTGCAACTTCAGTTGGTTTCATACGATGATATTCATCTTCTGCCAAGATTTGTCGAACATATCGTGCGATATCGTCTGATATTACATCTGTGTAGATTTGATGGACTTTGCCAATCACGATGTTGATCATCTTGCTTTCGTAAGCCAAGTTCTCAACATTTGTTTCTGGCATCTCGTATTTGTTCTTGTCACTTTCGGCAAGCTTCAGAATCTGTTCATCTTCCATTTCTTCAACCTTTGCCTGATTGACCATGTCGATGGCTCCCTTCAGCTGACCAAAGTGTTTCTTGCTGACTGACTTGATGAACTTTTCATTGATGATTACGATTTTACCCTTTGACCGATTGTCCAGATATTCAATCATGATCCATTTGTACAGCCAGATGAGCATATTGATGATTCCACCTGTACATTCATACAGAGTATCTGAAAGCTTTTGTGCCTGTTCTTTCGTAATCGGTTTATCAAGCCACTGCCAAGTTAAAAGCATACTCAACAGGAAGTTGAAATACTCCTTATCGGATGTGTAGGCAGAAGCATTGATGTATTCCCCTGCTCGACGAGCATTACGAAGCATTCCGAACAGCTTTTTGTAGGCTTCATCTGTACCAACTACACTCAAGGCAATCTTTGTCTTGTTAACGATACCAAGAAGACCTTCGTAGCTGTTTTCCTTGTTGCTGTTGAAGTTGATAAGCTGAATTTCATCAAGAACGATGGTTCCAATTGAGAACTTCTCAATAAGCTCACAGACCTTCAACTGTTTTTCAGCCAAGCTCCTACACTTTTTGGTAATCATCAGTTCGTATACTGGTTCAGGATAGCCCAGAGCGTTGTCGATTGCCTCTCCAATCTGTCGATACAGAGTGGCAAAGTTGCTGTTAGGCATACAGCTTACAACAAGATACGTGATTTGGGTGATATTTGTTGCAGGGTCAGGATGATGCATGATGACCTGTGGAATGTTATCGAAAAGCTGTTTCAGTGAAGTGGATTTACCACATCCTGAATAGCCAAGCAATGCGAATCCAGTTGGAGCACTGTCTTCAATCTTGCCACGCATCTTGATGATTTGGCTTGTCGTTTGTTCATTGATCGAGAATTGGATGTCTTCCTCGTTCCAGACATACATCTTTCGAAGCATGTAGGAACTTGAAACAACATCATAATTGATGAATTCAAGCTGTTTGTGAAATGACAAAGGCAGTCTAAGACGTTTCAGACTCAGAACAGTTTCTTTCTGTTCATTGATTGTCATGTCGTCCAGTTCACCCATATCAACAGCAGGAATCGGACACGTATAAGCATTGATAAGTTCTTTCCCGTCTCTAGGACGAGGCAGAGCTTCAATAAACGGATTTCCGTTAAAGTCTTTGTTGGATGATTTCACATACTTGGCATCTACAGGGCCGATACGGTTGCATTCCTCGTATGTGTACTGGTTCTGGTCTTTGTCAACATCCGTATACCAGTACTTCCAGTTAAGTTCTTCCATATGGATACCTCCTACATTTTTTCCATGATTTTTGCCAAAGCTTCATCGAATGATACGATTTCAGAATTATTTTGAGGTTCTGGCTCAGCCAAAACTTCAGGTTCTGTATCATTCATTGGAATCATTGGTGGAGTTTCTTCTGTGTTCAAACGAGAACCAATCGTATTCGACTCCATAAAGGTAATGCTTTCTTCTTTACGGTTTTTACGAATGTTTTTCGTTTTTGAGTCGCTAGGGGCTGTGTTGTTGGCAATTCGAACAGCATCGTTCATTGTTGCCTCCATTCCCATACGTCTAGCACAGCGAATCTCCTGATCTTCTTGAGCTTTCTCTTTAATAAGCTCTTTTTTCTTTGCCTTGAATTCTTCATAAGCACGTAATGACTTGCCGTTGAATTCAAAGTTTCCAGCTCGGTTCTGGTTCAAGCCAGCCTTAACGAGGCGGTTGCCTGCAATAAACCAAAGTGAGCCAACATTTCTTTCGTCAAGGCGACATTTCAAAGGTACTGAATTCCCTTTAGCCATCGTAATCTGTTCTGCAAGCCAAGGATCGTTTGCAATATAGAACAATCCGTTCCATTCGATACCTTTACGTGTGATACGAGCACTCACTTCTCTACGGATTGAGTATTCGAACTGGTCAAGGTTTGTAATTGGTCTTGGTGCTCCAAATTTCCTGCATCCATAGTCCCAAATCTCTAGTGGAATTGGATGTACAGATTTATTGACCATATCCCTTGTCATTGGATATTCTGCCATTGTCATCATATTGTGAGCAATTGTCTGATTGATGACGAATACCCAGATATCATCCAATGTAAGAATAGCCGTTTTATGATGGTTGGAATCATGACGCTTTGTAATGAGTCCTTTACCTTCGATAAGGTCATTTTGGACAGAGTGATACTGATGGAACAGCTGTTCTACCTGCCCTTTTAAAGAACCCATAGCAGGCGGTACAAGCTCAAGTGTAATGTCGAGCTCATTACAGATACGTTTGACCTCTTTGGAACGGTATTCTGAACCACGGTCACTTCGAATTCGGTTTGGAAGTACGTTGATGTCCCATAAGCCATCATTCAATTCCAAGCCAAAGCGTCTGCAAAGCTGTTTGTTATCTTCACCAAGGTTCAAAAGACAATTGGTGAATCCGAGTACTGAGTTGTTCTCCAAAGAAACAGATACTGCTGCAATCATACGTGAATAGACGTCTACCATTGCATGTACAATAGGACGACCAATCACTTTGGTTTGGTCAGCTTCGCTGACAATCGAAACATCCATTTCTACTTCGTCCATTTCAAATAAATCGCCTGGACCTTGGACGTTGCATAAGTTATCTGCTCTAAGCATACGCTCGTTGTTTCTGTACTCACGTTTGGAAGTTTTGCAGATACTGCGTTCCTTTGTTGAAGTGTTTTTGCGAATGTATGTTTCCATCTGATTCTGCGTAGGACGCTGGTCGATTGGCAATAGCTTCTGACGAATCAGAACGCCATCTTCCGCCTGCATTTCTACACGTACTGTAAAATACTTTGTGAGCATCCAGTCATACGTTGTTGAATAAGATTTTTCTCTGCCTGACAAATAGTGTTTACAGCAGTCATCAAAGATTTCTCTTAATTCATTCGTTAGAGGCATGCCTGCCTCAAACATTGGTGGACGACCTGTTTTCTTTTCATAGTTCAGGTTTCCTTTGCTCTTTTTACCTGCTTTAGGAAGCAGTGAATATGGATCTAAACCGCTCATTAGATAGGATTTTACGATATACAAAACAGTTCTTGTGGTGATTTTGTATTTCTCACTTAATTCCTTGATACAAGGCTTTTCTTTTCGGCTTGCAAGCTCAAAATAGCAAGGACCATAAGCTTTGCGAACCATATCGACAATATCTTTGTTGCGCAGATAAAGCTCTTTTTCCTTTGAAGATAAGTTGTCCTCATCAAACACTTTGTCATACTTTGGTTCATGGATTACGATTTCTCGATTTTCAAGCAGATTTCGAATCATTTCTGAATACCATTCATTGATTATGACTTTGCTTCTAGGCGAATGCATAAGAATCGTAACAAAGCAGTCGCCATTCTCATAGATGACTCGATGATCAATATTGGATTCCATTTCGTGAATAATAGAACCAACTTTTAAGCTGAATGGGTTTGACATACAGGTGCTCCTCCTCTCACTTCGGGCAAGGCTTCACGATACTGTTCAAGAAGATATGGGAAATCAAGAGGTTCTGACTCCATATCGACCTGAATACGTTTCGTGGCAATCATATGCTTCAGCATCGACATTTCGTCAAATACGCTTGAAGCATCGTAGAATTTAGATACGATACGAATATTTTCAGCAAAGACAACATTCATATCTTCTTTGAATACAATTTCATAAGGAACATGTCTGAATTTTTCCCAGTAGCATCGTTCGATATCAAGCTTTTCTTTTGTTCTTCTCTTTTTCAAAAGGTTTCTTGATGTCTTGACGCTGAAGGCTTTTTCAGACCCGTCCTTGTAGATAACGTAGAAATCGGTTGTCATATAACAATTACGACCTCCAGGATGCTTACAGCATCTGTCATCACAGATTTCATTTGTCAGCTCAAGATCAAGAGGATACTGTTCCCGTATATCTGCGATGTTGTCATCCCATCTCAGAATATGCCAGAAATAGGCCTCCCCTTGTGAGAGAAGCTCAACAGTTCGACCTGTTTTCCAGTCTTTAGGATTAGAACAGGTCCCACAGCTGCTGATTTCTCTTGTTTGAATCCAAGGTTTATAAGAGGCTCCTGAGCCTTTGCCTCTACCTTCTTCTATTTTGCTTGCGTTTGATTTTGTTTCTGACACGTTTGATTCGTCTCCTTTCTCTTCTTGCTTTGTACTTGTTCGCTGACTTGATATGAAGAACCGTGTGTCCATTTGGAAGCTTCTTCATTTCAAAGCCGACCATTGTTTCGTAGTTGATGTTATTCAAAAAACGCTGATACCGAGGATGGTCATCAAAGATAAGCTGTAACAGATTCTTTTTCTGATAGCCTGTCAAACTGTCCATTGTTAAGTTGCATACGATGTTAGCTGCAACCACAGGCATTTCTTCGTTGTACTTCGTAGTTCTGAATACTTCCGCAATGTTGTCAACCGTCAAATGATTATCGCTTAGAAGTGTTTCAAGCTGGTACTTTGTAACTCGATAGTACAAAGACGATTTTGAATAACAGCGACGGAACTGACGCATTTCACGCTCTGAATCATAGCCACCAACAACAGGTGTTAAATCGGATTCATCTGGAATTGGCTTTAAACGTGCATCAGGTGCTACATGAAGCAGATTCACTCCGTGTTTCCAACATGTAAAAGCTCCTGGATACTGATGCTGATAGTGGTAGACTACTGCACCATGCGTTTTTATGTCTTCCTGCATACAGCAAGGACAAAGGTAAAGGTGTTCTTCTTCATTAAGTTCTGGAATCAGTCTTTCCTGCTGTAAGTCTTCTGCAAGATACATCTTCATCAAAGTGATGGTCCAATCGTTCTTTGGCATCAGCTTTGTAATCTTTAGAAGATAGTCATGCTGTCGCTTGACCGCCTTTCCTTTAATGAAGCCCAAAGACTGAAGCATATCGTTCGTATCTTTGAAGCCATTTGCTAGAGCCAGACGGTTCATCCAGCTGAATGGAAGTTCATCGACTTCGGGTAAAAAATAGTTAGGTAACATAATGTATTTCCTCCTTCGTTACACTTGAGAGAGCTCTCGTTCCCTCTTGACACCATCATTGTAAATGATGAATTTCCTCTTTTGTTATATTGCAAAATATTGTGCGTTTATGTTTACCAGAGCGTTGAAAACTGATATCATATAGTTGTAAAGAAGAAAAGGAACGTATATGAAAATCAAAATCAAGGCTTTGGCCGATATTGAGTTTCTTAGTGCCAAAGTAGACAGAAAACATAATATTATTCACGTACAGGCAAGAAATCTGCTCGATTCTACAGGGCAGGACTGTACCTTCCCTACTTGCTCAGGTGGCAAATACATTGCTCATGGCTTTATTACGTCCGTTTATGAAGATCTTCATGTGGACGGATACAGAGTTCTCATTCATTTAAAGACAAGGCGTTCTATTTGCCCTACATGTGGCAAACCCAATGTTACTAATAAGCCTGCATGTTTATCCAGAGATATTGCTCCTGATTATGACATTAATGGATGGTATGGCAATCATAGAACTACAAACCGTTTTCTAGACTGGGTTGAATATCTCATTTTTAAATATGGAGTTGATGAAACAAGCAATATTACGGGTATCAAGCCTAGAAGGTTGTATTATATTCGCAAAGCCTATCAAAGCCGTAATTTTAATAGACGTGTTGCCCGCTCACTTGTTATCGCAAAATCAAGACATAACAATCGAAATCTATTTCTAGTTATGGATACACAGTATGATACAGAGCTTCTTGATTACTTCGATTCGCCTAAGAAAGCATTACAATACATCTTAGAAATGAAGCAAAACAATCCTGCTATTAAAAAAGTGACTATTCCTGCGGATTTTAAATACAGTAATGAACTGGTTCAGGTTTTTGGCGAAAACAATGTACAATATGACTTCCGTTCGTTGCAGACGATGATTACGAAAGCTTGTTTCAACACCTACAAAGGACTTCGGAGCAATAGTGATTCATCCACTCTGGAGTTGGAAGACCATTTATTTAACACGCCTAGAACTCTTCTGACATGGGCTGAACAGAAAAAGCTGAATGAATTGTTAAGAACAAATACGCTTTTTCACGAATACTACTACCTTCAGCATGAATACTGGTATTCGATGGATGAAAAAGTCGTTCTGAATGTCAAAATCAAACAGAAGGATGTATTAGACAAGGTCAAAAAGGACAAGTACAAAGTGAATGCTCAGTCCTACGACAAAGAAATTGATGATGTTATATCTCAGCTAAGTGAAAGCTTAGCCTGTGATGAGAACAAGGATTATATTCTTTATAAGATGAACAAGTCTTGCGAAAAGTATGAAGAAAGTCAATATGATGAAGCAGTTGAAGTTGATGTAGATCAGGAGGATGATACCTATGAATAAATTTAATCTTGGTGATATCGTCTGTTTCATAGCTAACGGATATCATATAAGAGAAGCTACGGTAATTAGGGCTGGTTCTGGCTTTTGCACTATAAAATTCAATGACAACGAAACACCCGCAGGAACCAGAGTCAGAGAATCTAAGTTATTCCTGACTAAGCAGGAAGCTGAAGTTGTTGTTGAAAAAACACATAACACACTGTTATACTAGGTTTAGTTGGATGAGCCGTAAATCATAACCCTTGTTAAATCATCCAACACTTCTAATTCCTAGAGCTGGCGTTTAACCCTTTCTGCCAGCTCTTTTTTATGCCTTGCCAATTAGAAATCAAGCAAGCACAAAAAAAGAGACATTCTAAGTGAATATCTCCAGATTCAATTCCTATACGATTCTAATTTTCACATTTTAATTCCTTAATCCCATACTCGTGAATTATATTCTCAGGAGCATGAGAATCAGCAGGATATAGTATTCCAGAAGCAGCATACTCATATTGTTCTAGTTGCAGTACTGCTGGGTCAAATGGTTTAACATCTACGTTGTATTCAGTGTAAACATTGTCTTCATCTGCAATCAAATCTGCTTTTATACATTCATCAATTTCGTCAGCAGCATCATCTATTGTTTCTCCGTATGCAACACCAATTAATTCATGTTGGCTCGCATTTTCTTCTAAATGTTTTAAAGATCTAAAAATCTCATATCTGTTCATGTATCTTTTCCTCTTATTTTCTTATTCATGAGTATAACACCACGCATAATTTCGAAACAACAAAATCACGCACAAAACCGCTTCGTTTACAATTCAAATTTTAGTAGTTACTTACGTTCACCGTTTTCTTCCGCAAAAACAGTTTCGTGCATTGTTTATCAAGAGTTCTTTAATAGAACCTTTCCATATCCAAAATTAATTGCATATTTCTTTTTGCTGAACATGAGTGCTCAAAAGTGAAATTAAGCTCTCATAATCTTCTGGAGTTAAATTGCTTTTTTTCACCAATACCATTTTTTTAGAAAAGGTTTGTAAATAAATATAATTTTTAAACACACACCACCATTGAAATGCGTCCCATTTATATTTACTTGTAACATACTCAGGTTCAAATATTGTTGTAACTCCATCTGAATCAAATATATATTCAATTGTTCCATTTTTTACATTATCTAGGGCTTTATTTTGAATTACTTTATAAATTAAATTCTGTTCATAATATAAACCTACTTTTGCGAGCCATAAAAAAATTAT
>ENA-ORTV01004466-ORTV01004466.1-human-gut-metagenome-genome-assembly--contig:-NODE-4466-length-10466-cov-2.961003_pt1 | contig 10466 bp, 10 predicted proteins | sample MGYA00241915_ERZ509194 | MGnify/ENA primary metagenome ERZ509194 (study PRJEB26280, sample SAMEA2338810) | human gut metagenome | biome: human gut; feature: human-associated habitat; material: faeces... | reverse complement strand
AACGATGCGGACATGCCCGGGCGGCAAGCCGGCAACGAACAGCTGCGCCGCTGCACTGGCACCGTGACGCGCATGGTGCTGACGGATTCTGCCGATGCAGTACACTCGGCGGGCTATGCCGTCTATACCCCTTCCCTGTCCGGCCAGTCCCTGGGCACCACCGCCTCCAGCCGGGCGTGCGCGTCGTCCTTTACAGCCTCCGGCATCCAGCGGTATCCGCCCGCGACGCAGATCAACGCCAACGCCACAACCAGCCAGCGGCCCCACCGGTTTTGCACATCGCTGCCGTTACGGGCCACCTGCGCCCACACCATACGGCCGGTTACGGTTGTACGGTTGCCCACAAGCAGGGCAAGCAGCATCTGATGCCCGAGGCGCATGAGCTGGCGGGGCTTCCCCCTGCTGGCCCGGTGCAGGGCGATGAGGCTCCCGAGCGAAAACAGCCGTTCCGCCCTCTGCCCTCCCGCCAGCCGCAACCGGTGGCGCACAAGCCGGATGCTCTCGCGCATGGAGAGCGGCTTCAGATACAGGTACTCGTTGATCCGATCTTTAAAGTTGGGCATACCTTCAATGATCTGTGCCAGTTCCGGCTGACCAAAGATGACGATCTGCAGGAGCTTTTCCGTGTTCGTCTCGAAGTTCAGCAGTTCGCGCAGCACTTCCAGCGCCGCCGGACTGAGCTTCTGCCCCTCATCTATAAAAAGGACAAGATTCCGGTTCTGCTCCAGCGCCTTATCGAAAACCCGATTTTGAATGACGCTGATGCACTCCCGGCGCGCCACGCCCTCGGGAGGCCGCTGCCCGGCGAACAGCTCGCACAGGTGCCGCACGAATTCATCGGCATCCTCGAACCCCGCGTCCAACAGCAAAAAGACGTCGATGCCGCTCTGCTCGTCCAGGCTCCTCAGCAGACAGCGGCACAGCGTGCTCTTTCCCGTGCCCACCTCGCCGAGAACCACGTTCAAGCCCCGCCGCAGCCGGATGGCGATTTCCAGCCGGTTCAGGCAGTCCTCGTGCGTCGGCGTCCGGTAATACGCGTCCGGGTCCGGCGAGTTCGAAAACGGCTCCCGCGTCAGATTCAGGAGCTCCAAATAACTGCTCATTCGGCAATACCCTCAAGAAAACGGCCTTGGAGGAAAAAGGGAAACGCTCGTCGCGGGAGCGGGAACGCACAGGCCTTCCCGTTTTTCCCGGCCTCCATCCTTCCGCGCTATTTCAACTTCCCGATGGCCTCACGGAGACGCCCCTTGTCCTGTGCGTGGACGAGGGCCGCCTCGGGGGCGATGATGCGCTGCAGAAGCAGGCGTTCGATGTCGTCGTCCATCGTCTGCATCCCAACATTGCGATTGGTCTGCAAAACGCTCGGCAATTGGAATGTCTTGCTCTCGCGGATCATGTTCCGCACGGACGGGATACCGAACATGATTTCCAGCGCGGGTACCCGGCCCTTCTTGTCGGCCCGTTTGAACAGCGTCTGCGCGATGATCGCCTGAATCGACTCCGAAAGGCTCGTCCGTATCTGCGCCTGCTCCTCCGGCGGGAAGACCTCGATGATGCGGTCGATGGTCTTGGGAGCGGAGATGGTGTGCAGGGTCGCAAACACGAGATGCCCCGTTTCCGCCGCTTCGAGGGCGAGGGAGATGGTTTCGAGATCGCGCATTTCACCCACGAGGATGATGTCGGGGTCCTCGCGCAGTGCGGAGCGCAGCGCCGTGCCGAACGAGCGGGAATCGCGCCCTATCTCGCGCTGGTTCACGAGGCAGCTCTTGGATTGATGCACGAATTCGATGGGGTCTTCAATGGTAATGATATGGTCGCGGCGCTTGGTATTGGCGTAGTCCACAAGCGCGGCCAGCGTGGTGGACTTGCCGCTCCCGGTGGGGCCGGTCACAAGCACGAGGCCCTTGGGCAGCAGGGCCAGCTCGCGCAGCATGATCGGAAGACCCAGCTCCTCAACCGTGCTGATTCGCTGCGGGATTTCGCGGAACACCGCGGAAATGCCGCGGTTCTGCCGGAAAAAGTTGGCACGGTAGCGCGCCAGCCCCGGGATGTCATAGGCGAAGTCCAGATCGCCCGTCTGCTCGAACGCCTGCACGCGCTCCATGGGAACCATTTCACGCAGTACGGCCAAAAGTTCCTCGGTCGTAACAACCGGAGCGTCCACCCGTACGAGGTCCCCGTAGATCCGCAGGAGCGGCGGATTGCCCGCCGAAAGGTGCAAATCCGAACCGTGATTGGCGTGCAACAAGTGAAAAAGATTGTCTATTTTTGCCATGCATGACCTTCCTGCACGGTTTTTGTTGCCGGAGCGCCCGGTTCTTGGTACACCTTGGCAGGAACAAGGTGCGTATGAAATACGCGAGACGGAAGATTCTGTCATCACCGCTGAAGGCCTGATCGCCATTTGTGAACAAGCCCACAACATGCTGGACTCAATCACAGAAGGCTTCCGCCGACAGCCCGCGCACCGTTGCCCGATCGGGCGTGCCAAAGGAAGGCTCCGCGTGTACCAGACCATCCCCCCGGAATTGCTGCATCCCGAAATGTTCATTCCCGCCGCCACGCTGCTCGGGCTCCTGCTCGGCAGCTTTTACAACGTCTGCATCCACCGGTACGTCAGCGGCGAATCCATCCTTTTTCCGCCTTCCCATTGCCCGCATTGCAACCAGCGCCTCCGCTTCTGGGAACTGATCCCCGTCCTCAGCTATCTGCTGCTGCGCGGCCAGTGCGCCCGCTGCCACAAGCCCATCCATATCCGGTATCCGCTCGTCGAGCTCCTGTCCGGCCTGACGTCCGGCCTTTTGGCATGGCGTTTCGGCCCCACGCTCGCCTTTCCCGTCTATCTCGTGTTCACGGGAATGCTCATCGTCGCCTCGGGCATCGATCTGGAATGCTTCATCCTTCCCGACGGCATCACGCTCGGCGGGACAGTGCTGGCCGTGCCCGCCGCCATCTTCGCCCTCGGCATGGACTGGACGGACGCCCTTCTCGGCGGCCTTGTGGGCGGCGGGACGTTCCTCGCCGTACTTCTTGTCTTCAAACGCCTGCGCGGCGTGGACGGCATGGGGTTCGGCGACGTCAAACTCATGCTCATGCTCGGCGTCCTGTGCGGGCCCCTCGGCCTGCCGCTGATCACGCTGGTCGCGGGCGTCTCGGCCCTCGCCGCCTTCCTGCTCATCGCCTGCCTGATGCCCCGCGAAGCGCCCTTGCGCGAAATGCCCATCCCGTTCGGCCCGTTCCTGAGCCTCGGCGCCTTCGTGCATATCCTCGCCGGTCAGGAAATCCTCGACTGGTGGATCCGGTTCATCACGGGGTAGCGTACAGCGCAAGCACTTTCCGCACGTAATTGCGGGTCTCCTCAAACGGGGGGATGCCGCCGTACTTGTCCACGTTGGCGGGCCCGGCATTATACGCCGCCAGAGCCAACGAAACGTTCCCGCCGTACCGATCCAGCATGGATCGGAAATAGCGCACCCCGCCCTCCACGTTCTCATCGGGATTGAACGCATCGCGCACCCCCAGATGCCGCTGCGTGCCGGGCATGAGCTGCATGAGCCCGCTGGCCCCGGCCGAAGAGACGGCCTTGGCGTCGAATCCCGATTCGACCTTGATGATCGCCATGACCAGCCGGGGTTCGACCCCATGTTGCCCGGCATACCGTTCCGCGAGCCGCGCCACGCCGTCCGGCCCCACCGCACGCATCAGCCGCTCGGCGCTGAAGCGCCCGAAAAACTGATACCTCCCGTCGCCGTCCGGCCTGTTCGTCAAAAAGACGGTCCCGTCCTCCCCCACATGCCGATAGATGGCCACAGACTCCACAGGCAACGGATCCGCCGGCTGAGCTGACGGGGCATCCGGGCGGGCCGCGTGGGGCCGCTGAGGAAGCGTTTTTTTGATGGGAGGCCGCACCACGACCTTGAGTTTGGAAGGTTCGGCTGCCCTAACGCCCGTAGCGCACAAAAGGCAACACACCAGAATGAGGCCCGGCCATACGGGGAGCCCCAGCCATGAGAGTCGAGGCCCCTCGTCTTTCGGAACAGCCTGTGCTACCATCATTTCCAACCGTAACGAGCCTCCCGTCAAAAGACAAGGAGCGCCCTCCGCACCTGTCCGGCGACGCCGAGGGAAAAGGTCCGCCCATGAAAAAACGCAAGCGTTTCTCCCTCGCATGGCTTGCCCTGCTCGCGCTGGCGGGCGGGGTGGAACTGCTTATCGTGGACGGCACGCTTTCGGGCGGTGCCCCATTGTCCCGCGTGGCATCCAGCGTGCGGGAAACGCTGGACCAAACACCCACCCCAGCCAATGCGGCCTCTCAGCAGATGTACATCTGGAAAGACGCATCCGGGGTCACGCACATCAGCGAAACGCCGCCTCCCAAACCGCCCGCGGGCAAAGTGGAGGAATACCAGTTCTCGCCGCAGCCTCCAGCCGCGCAGCCCGAGCCCGTCGCCCCTCTCGATATACCGAGCCCTGAGCACCAGCCGTCCGCCGCCGAACGGGAAAAGGCCGCCGCTGAAGCCCGGAAAAGGCTCCAACAGCAGGTCGAACAGCTGCAAAAGGAGCGGGGGCAGCTTGAAAAGCAATTATACCGCGCCCGGGCCACGGGCGACGGCTACGCGCAGATCCGTTTCCGTACTTTGCTGGAACAGAACCGAGAGGCGCTGGAAAAGCTCATCCCCAAACAGTGACATATGCCATGCAGCCACCCTTCCGCAACGGATTTACCCTGATTGAAATCGTCTCCGTGCTCGTCGTGCTCGGCGTGCTGGCCTATCTCGGCATTTCAGCCTTCCGGGGCAATGACGAGATAACCGCCTACGCGGAACGGGACAGGCTCCTCTCCCAGCTCGTCTATGCCCGCGCGCAAGGCATGGCGATGGGCGGCGGGCAATGCGTCACCATAGATACACACAAGGTGAGTTTCTTCATGAAGGGCAAATCAGCCCTGCCGACACTGCTCAAGGATTATACGCCTTCCGCATCAATCCAGAGCACCCCTCCGGCTACGTTCTGCTTTGACGCGGCGGGAAGCGTCTGCGGCGAGGACAGCCTCGGAAATCCGAACGACACGGGCATCCTCTACTGCACCGCGTCATCCTCCGATCAAACATTCAGCTTCGGCGGCGGGATCACGCTCACTCTCTTCGCGGAAACGGGGTTCGTCCAATGAACGCGCGCGGCTTCACCCTCATCGAGATCATCGTCACCATCATCCTCATGGCGATCATGGGCTTCATGGCGGCGCAACTCATCGCCACGACCTTGCGCGGAAGCGCCGAAAGCGCCGGGCAGATCAAAGATCTGACGGAGGCCACCAGCACTCTGGAAGAATGCATCGCCTACCTCAACACGGAAGCCATGCAGCAGAAGGCTGCCAGCGACCTCATCACGGATAAAGGCCTCGAAGCTCTTTTGGAAGCCCAAGATAAACGGGAACTGTGGCACCCGGACGGCTGCCCATCCTGCCCGGACAACCTGCTGCTCACCGTCAAGCGCGGTTCCGTGGAGCTTTCCCGTGCGTTCTGATGCCCGCGCCCCCGAACGGGGTTTCACGCTGCTGGAAATCGTCTGCACGCTGGTCATCCTCGGCGTGCTCGGCTCGCTCGTGTTCTCGGGATTCGGCACGGCTATCACCGGGTATACGCAGATGCGGGAAGTCGGAACGTCGGACATGCAGGCCGAACTGGCTCTCATCCGCCTCCGGAAAGAGCTTGCGGGAGCCGCCGATTTTCCCGAATCACCTTTCAAAGACAGCCCTTCCGTCACATTCACGAAGACGGATGGCACGCAGACAACCATCAGCTGCGAAGATACCGGAAGCAAGCTGCTCATCGACGGCCAAGTACTCCTCTCGGACGTGGCCTCATGCCGTTTCACAACGAACGGGGCCGGCCCCTCCTACATCGGCATCGTGCTGACCCAGCAACTCGCCGAACGGCAAGTCACCTGGACGCTTTCCGTCGCCCCCCGCAACACCCCCCTCGCCAAGGATTGAGGTTCCCCATGCAGACGTCACAACGCGGAAGCGTCCTTTTGACCATCATCGGCGGGATCGTCATCCTGGCCCTGCTCGGCATGGTCGCGGTTTCGCTCATGACAGGTTCCGTCATGACCGGACTGGACGCCAAGGAAACGGTGCAAGCCTCCTATCTCGCCGAATCGGGAAAGGAAATCGTCCGGGTGCAGACGTCAAAGGCCGATACCGGAGCAAGGCTCATGACTTTGGTGGATAATACGCTGGACGGCAAAACCTTTTCAATCACGGGCGGGAACGTCTCGCTCACGCTGTTCCCCTCGTGGTTTCGTACTTCAGATACAGGGACGTTGCTGAAGGGAGGCTCCGGCTGGTATCCCAAAGCGCCATCCGGGACGCGCGAACTTTTGCTGATTGCCAAATCGGGTACAGCCAGCAGAGCTGAATACTCTTTCGGAAAAGCTGTGGCGCTCACCCCCAACGCGGATGCGTATCTTATCGGGCGCGGGACGCCGACGTATCCCACAAAAACGCAAACGACCATTTCCGTCAACACGGCAAAAAACGACTTTGATTACTTTCCCGAAACCGGCGGACTGATCGGTGTCGTGAACAAAGGCGGGGCCACGCTCAATCCCGACAGCGCGAAACGCCTTATCTATGAACGCCTGTCCAAATCCGGTTCCACCTATACGTTCGAGGGCGTCCGCCCCGTCTCGGGCTCTTCCTACCCGGAACTTGGCGAAGACAAGGAACTCGTCCTCGGGCAATATATCCGCGTGGTCAGCGAAGCCCAAACCGCCAACGGTGCACGGGCCGCGCTGGTGTGGCATACGAACGGGAGAAGTTCACTGCGTTCGGGCAGTGGCTCAGGGGGATCGGGAGACGGAGGCGTACAGGAAATGCCGGAAGTGTCGAGCCCGCTCAAAAATAAAGACGACGCGGAAGAAATTTTTGATGACAACAGATTCGGAGACTTCGAGACGGCTCAAGATAAAAAAGGACTGCTCGTACAAGGCTATGAAAGAGCCACACCGGATCACTTTCTGAATACCAGAAAAAACCACACGACCTATGACTCGTGGTTTGCCGGCATCACGGAAGAAAAAATAGCCGAAACGCCAAACAACGACATCCTCATCCAAACATCGGTCATCCCGTGGTATCAAGTATCGGCAAACCTGTTTGCCGGGGTTCTGTTCAGAACACACTTTCTTCCAGAACCGGGCGATGCCGATGACGACGAGCTGACTTCGTACGGCGTTTCCGGGCTCGGTATGGGGGTTGTCTCCGGCAAGGTAACTACAGGCAAGATTGAGTACCCTACTGCTCCGGGAGTAGACGACAAAACAGACACAGGCGTAACGCGATCTCCAGTGAACCCTGCACTCATTCCGGGAGGCTATAGAGCCATCTACCCTTATCAACCCAATTATTCTATCAATTATCGCCAACCGAACGTCTATGTTCCTGATGATCCTTACGGTACCTATAATTACCTGTACTCGAACGTGGCGGACCGTACCCTGCGCGACGGTGTTGTATTGTGGCACTACAATGACGAAAAGACAAAACACGCGCTCAATTGTCTCGCCTACAGCATCCCCGAAGGTGAAATACTCAAAAAGAACAGTACGACAACCCTTGTCGTCCGCGTGTGGGAACAAGACAAAAAGAACTACGTCCAAGGCTGGATTGCGTTTCAAAACAACAACAATTTTATGGAAGAAACCTACTGGCCGCCACTCACGGACACTCAGCCCTCAAACGGCGTTTCACGGGGACAGCAACCGACTTTCCACCGTATCATCTGGGGATACGTCAACCCGGCTCTCGCCATAAAGATAGATGACTATACCATTGCAACCTCCGAAGGCATTCCCGTATCCGGTGTCCATGATCATGCCGGGATATTTTCAGGGGCCTATTCCTCCGTTCCTGAAACACCAGACGGGCTTGTCTTCCGACACTTCAAGGTCGGCATTCCCGGCACCGGCGGTTCCGGTACCGACGATGTCCCCGGTCTCACTCCCGGCATCGTCCAGTAACCCATTCCCCCAAAAGCCCCTGTTCCGTCGGGAACAGGGGCTTTTTTCTTGTCGCTGCAACAAGGCGCTATCCATACAGATGGCAACGGGCCAGATGATCCGGCGCGATTTCCCGGAGTTCCGGGGCTTCCTCACGGCAACGGGGCATTGCCTGCGGGCACCGGGGATGGAACGCGCACCCGGCGGGCGGCGAAAAGGGGCTCGGCCGTTCACCGGGCAGGAAAGCCCGGATATGCCTCTTTGCAGGATCGTGCACGGGCGCGGCGGCCAAAAGAGCCTTCGTATACGGATGCGCCGCCGAACCGAACAGGGTGTTCCTATCGGCCTGCTCGACGATGCGTCCCAAGTACATGACCGCCACCCGGTCGCTCATATAGCCGACGACCGACAAGTCATGTGAAATGAAGAAATACGTCAGCCCGAAATCAGCCTGTACCTCTTTCAGCAGGTTCAGCACCTGCGCCTGAACCGAGGCGTCGAGGGCCGACACGGCCTCATCGCAGACGACAAGCTCCGGGCGGGTCACCAGTGCCCGTGCAATCGCCACACGCTGCCTCTGGCCGCCGGAAAACTCGTGCGGGTAACGTCCGGCATGTCCGGGCTGCAACCCCACGCGGCGCAGGATTTCGCCCACACGCTCCTGACGCTCCGCCGACGGCGCGCCTATGGCCATCAACGGCTCGGCAATGGACGTACCGATCCTCAACCGGGGATTCAGCGAAGAAAAAGGATCTTGAAAGATCATCTGCAACCGGCGGGAATACCATGTGTCATTGCGGCCCGACACGCCGGGCAATACGGATTCGCCGTCGAAAAGGATTTCCCCGCCCGTCGGAGGAAGAAGCCGCACAGCCATGCGCGCCAGTGTCGACTTGCCGCACCCGGACTCGCCCACCAGGCCGAGCGTCTCGCCGCGACGTACGGAAAGCGATACGCCATCCACTGCGCGAACTTCGCCCCGCACTCTCCCGAGCACACCCTGCCGCACCGTAAACGAACGGCTCACATCACGAAAATCAAGAAGCGGAGAAGAGGCGGAAGACATGCATACTCCGAGGCTGAAAAGGAGACCGAAAAACGTCAAACCAGAAAATCGGCTAGCATTTTAGTACCGTTTCTGGTAAAAAAATTGGTCTTTTACCATTAAAAACGAAAAGCATCGACAACCACCGACGCTTTTTGCCTTTTTGCTATGGCAGTTTTTACACGTCAACTTCTAACAAAGCAAGGAAGACTATGAAACGGATTGCCTCCCTGTTGCTTGCCGCCTGCCTGTTGGCGGCTCCCCAGCTTACTGGAAAAGCCCAAGCGGAAGGATTTGCCCTGTCCGACTTCGGCGCCCGAGGCACGGCTCTCGCCGGCGGCATGGTTGCCCGCGCGGACGATCCTTCCGCCGTGGCTTGGAACCCCGCTGGGATCACTCAGCTCCCCGGTACCCAAATAATGGTGGGCATGACCGCCATTCAGCCTTCCGGGACCGTCGACACGGTGGACCGCTTCGGCATCGGCCGCTCCACCGACGTAGACAAGCACACATGGGCAAATCCGCACGCCTATCTCACCCATCAGTTCAGCGATAACCTCTGGGGCGGCATCGGCATCTTCTCCCGGTTCGGCCTCGGCAATTCTTATCCCACAAACTGGCCGGGCCGCGAAAACCTCAAATACGTCAGCCTCAAGACCGTTTCACTGAATCCCAACCTTGCCTTCAAGATCAATGATAATCTCTCCCTCGCCGTGGGCCTTGAGTTCATGTACGCCACCATGCTCATGAAAAAGGACGCGGATCTCGGCGGGATGGTCAACCCAGCCCTCGCCGGGCGCTTCGGGCACGATCAGCAGATGCTCACCGGGTCCAGCATCGCCCCCGGCTTCAACCTCGCCGCGCATTACAAATTCAACGACGAATGGGCCGCAGGCCTGACCTACCGCAGCCGCGTGAAGCAGGCCGTGCGCGGGCATTTGGAATTTGAAAATAAGAATCCGCTTCCGGGCGTCCACCTGCCCAACTCCGATCTGCACGGCAACCTGAACCTTCCCGATACCATTTCCTTCGGCGTGATGTGGAAGCCCATGGAAACCCTGAGCTTCGAAGCCGGAACTGTGTACACCGTATGGAGCAACTATCGTTCCCTGAACATCCACGTCGACGATTACGGCACCGCGTACAGCCCCAAAAACTGGCGCGACACGTGGGGCTTCAACGTCAGTGCCGAATACAAGGCGCTCGACTGGCTGACCCTGCGCGGCGGCTATGTTTTCGAAACCAGCCCGATGAAGGATAGCACCTGCGACTACATGACCCCGAGCAACGGGCGTCACCGTATCACCGCCGGTGTGGGCTTCAATTGGGATCAGTGGACCGTTGACCTTGCTTACGGTTACCTGATCATCAAGGAACTCAGCTACGACAAGTCCACCGCCGACGGCGTCCTGAAGGGACG
>ENA-ORTV01004460-ORTV01004460.1-human-gut-metagenome-genome-assembly--contig:-NODE-4460-length-10479-cov-3.426612_pt1 | contig 10479 bp, 7 predicted proteins | sample MGYA00241915_ERZ509194 | MGnify/ENA primary metagenome ERZ509194 (study PRJEB26280, sample SAMEA2338810) | human gut metagenome | biome: human gut; feature: human-associated habitat; material: faeces... | reverse complement strand
CCCTTTCCAAAGACTTTCGGTTTTATTGAATCCCCGTTCCCGGGGGTCCCTGTGGGCGGAAGGTTGAGCGGATGCATTGGCTTCTTGGTTTCCGGCATAGACGGAAAAGAAAAAAGGGCTATGTAGATTAGCCTGTTGGAATGGAATGGCTCAAATAAGAAAAGGACAGATTTCGAGAATCTGTCCTTTTCTTTTGTTATGGGATCGGGAGGAGGTATGCCCCCTCCGATTGCTTTCTACTCGTCCCCGACCTGCAAGGCGGCGAGGAAGGCCTCCTGGGGCAGCTCGACGTTGCCCATGCGCTTCATGCGCTTTTTGCCTTCCTTCTGCTTTTCGAGGAGCTTGCGCTTACGGGTAATGTCGCCGCCGTAGCACTTGGCGGTTACGTTCTTGCGGAGCGCGGAAATGGTTTCGCGGGCGATGACCTTCTGGCCGATGGCGGCCTGAATCGCCACTTCGAACATCTGGCGCGGGATGGTGCGCTTGAGCTTGAGGGCAAGCGCACGCCCGTAGGCGTAGGATTTGTCCTTGTGCACGATGACCGCGAGGGCGTCCACGGCTTCGCCGTTCAGGAGGATATCCAGACGCACGAGGTTCGAGGCCCGGTAGTCGATCACTTCGTAGTCCATCGAGGCGTAACCGCGCGTGGCGGACTTCAGGCGGTCGAAGAAGTCGAACACGATTTCCGCAAAGGGCAGCTCGTAGGTGATGACGACGCGGTTCTGGGCCAGATACCCCATGTTCTTCTGGATGCCGCGCTTTTCCTCGCAGAGCTTCATCACGTTGCCGACATAGTCGCTCGGGACATGGATGTCGATGCGGACGTAGGGCTCATAGAGGTTGGTGATGCGGGCGGGATCGGGGAGCTTCGACGGGTTGTCGATTTCCGTGGTCTTGCCGTCCGTCGTCTCCACCCGGTAGATGACCGAGGGGGCCGTGGCGATGAGGTCCACCTGGAATTCGCGTTCGAGGCGTTCCTGAATGATCTCCATGTGCAGGAGGCCGAGGAAGCCGCAGCGGAAGCCGAAGCCGAGGGCCTGCGAGGTTTCCGGTTCCCACGAGAAGGCCGCGTCGTTGAGCTGGAGCTTTTCCAGCGCGAACTTGAGCTGTTCGTAATCGCTCGGATCGGACGGGTAAAGGCCGCAGAAGACCACCGCCTTCACTTCCTTGAAGCCGGGCACGGCCTCGGCGCAAGGGCGTTCCGCCAGCGTGATGGTGTCGCCGACCTTGGCGTCGCCCAGTTCCTTGATGTTGCCGCAGAGGAAGCCCACCTCGCCCGCGGAAAGCTGATCCATATCGCGGGATTCGGGCGAGAACACGCCGAGCCGGATGACTTCGTAGGTCTTCTTCGTGGCGAACAGCTCGATCTTGTCGCCTTTGCGGAGCGTCCCGTCCATGATGCGGAACATGACCACGACGCCCTGATAGGAGTCATACCACGAGTCGAAAATGAGTGCCTTGAGCGGCGCGTTGGGGTTGCCCTCGGGCGCGGGCAGGCGCTCCACAATGGCTTCGAGCACGTCGGGCACGCCGTCGCCGGTCTTGGCGCTGACGGGCAGGGCTTTGGAGCAGTCCAGCCCGATGTCTTCTTCAATTTCGGACTTCACCCGCTCCACGTCGGAACTCGGGAGGTCGATTTTGTTGAGGACCGGGATGATCTCGTGGTTGTGGTCGAGGGCAAGGTAGACGTTGGCGAGCGTCTGCGCCTCCACGCCCTGCGTGGCGTCCACCACCAGCAGCGCGCCTTCGCAGGCCGCCAGCGAACGGGAGACTTCATAGTTGAAGTCCACGTGGCCGGGCGTGTCGATGAGGTTCAGCAGGTACTGCTTGCCGTTTTTCGACTTGTAGGGGATGCGGACGCTCTGCGCCTTGATGGTGATGCCGCGCTCGCGTTCGATGTCCATGCGGTCAAGGTACTGGTCGCGTTTTTCGCGTTCCGACACCAGCCCCGTGATCTCAAGGATGCGGTCGGCGAGCGTCGACTTGCCGTGGTCGATATGGGCGATGATGCTGAAGTTGCGGATATGTTCCTGTACGGGCATTGAAGCATGTCCTTTTTTCGAGAATGGGTAGTGCCTCCGGCGGCAAGGGGCTGCCGCCCCTTGGCCCTGCTTGGGGGGAATGATTCCCCCCAAACCCCCTCGGTTATGGAAACGCGAGAGGTTGAGGCTTTATGTCGGTTGTGTCGTTTTCTTAAAAAATGGAATAAACGGCGTTGCCGTTTATTCTGTGGGTAATGGAACCTCGTTGTGTCGTTTCCGTTTACGCCGGGGGCCGGGGGGAGGCTCTCTCCCCGGCGGAGTCTGAGGCGGAGCCTCAGCGGGTGCAGGGCGGCGCCCTGCGCTTACTTTTTCCCGAAGCCGGGAATGGCGAACTTGCGTTCGAGCTTCTGGAGGAACCACGTGGCGAAGGAGACGAGGACAAGATAGTAGATGCCCGCCACAATGTAGACTTCCGTGGGCCGGAACGAACGCGAAACAAGTACCTTGGCCTCGCCGGTAAGCTCGATGCAGGTGATGATGTAGGCGAGGGAGGAATATTTGATCAGATAAATGATTTCGTTGCCGCAGCCGGGCAGGGCGCGCCGGGCGGCCTGCGGGATGACCACCCAGAGGATGGTCTGCAGCTTGGTGAACCCGAGGGCATAGGCCGCCTTGATCTGCCCCTGCCGGATGGAGAGCAGCGCGCCGCGGACGTATTCCGACTGGTACGCGCCCGTGCAGAGGATGAAGCCGAGCACGGAGGCCGGGTAGGGTTCGAGGTAAATGCCGAGGTTGGGCAGGCCGAAATAGAGGATCATGAGCTGCACCACGAGCGGCACGCCGCGGAAGATGGTGGTGAAGCCGTTCCCGAGGCTGCGGAGCCACTTGGGGCCGAAGACGCGGGCCACGCCGGTGAGGACGCCGAGCACGAACCCGATGGTCGCTGAGGGCACGATCAGGGCGATGGACATGACGAGCCCCCGGTTGAGCGCGGGGAGGACCGTCTGGAAGATGAAGTCGGGATCAAGCCACTGCATCGTCTAGTCCTTTTTCGGGGCGTCGGGGATCATGGACGATTCGCTGCCGTCGTCGGTGATGTCGTGGGACAGGTCGCCGGTGAGGAGTTCGCTGACCGTGGGCCCGTCGGATTTTTCGGTGCCGCGCAGGTCGAACAGCTTGCCGCAGAAATCGCTGGTGCGCGTGCCGGAGCCGGGGGCCAGCAGCACGTCGGGCGCACCCTGCTCGATGATCTTGCCCTGTTCCATGAACAGGATGTCCGTAGCGAGGGCGCGGGCGAAATCCATCTGGTGCGTGGCCATGATCATGGTCATGCCGCCGTCCGCGAGGTCACGGATAACCGAGAGCACTTCGCCGACAAGCTCGGGGTCGAGGGCGGAGGTAGGCTCGTCGAGGAGCATGACCTTGGGGTCCATGGCGAGGGCGCGGGCGATGGCGACGCGCTGCTTCTGCCCGCCGGAGAGCTGGGCGGGGTAGAGCGCGGCGCGCTTGGCGAGTCCCACGCGGCTGAGTTCGGTCAGGGCGCGGTTGCGTGCTTCGGCCTTGTTGCAGCCCATGACCTTGCGCAGGGCGATGGAGACGTTCTCCTCGGCGGTGAGGTGATCGAACAGGTTGAAGTCCTGAAAGATCATGCCGACCTGCTGCCGCAGGGCGCACAGTTCCCTTGTGTCGCGGGCGTTGACCTTCTTCCCCTCAAGCCAAATGTCGCCGGAGTCCGGGGGCAGGAGGTAGTTGAGGCACTGGAGGAACGTGCTTTTGCCGGCACCGGAAGGGCCGATGACCACTTTCACGTCGCCTTTGTGCACATCGAGGGACACGTCGTTGAGGATCGTTTTGCCGCCGAGTTTCTTGACGATGTTGGTGGCGCGCAGGATAGGGGTGGTGTTCATGGTGACGTGCCTCACATGGAGCCGCTGACGGCGTAACCGGGAATATGGACCTTGCGTTCCAGCACGCGGAGGATGTGCACGCCCACAAGGGTGATGCCGAAGTACAACAGGCCTGCCGTGATGTAGAGCGGCAGATGCTCGTAGGTCCGCGAGGCCACGAAGTGGGTGCGGGCCATGATTTCCGGGGTCCCGAGGACGAAGCACAGGGCCGAGTCCTTGAGCAGGATGGAAAATTCGTTGGACCAGCCGGGGATGGACAGGCGCAGGGCCTGCGGAAGGACGATATGCCGGATGGCCTGCCCGTCGTTCATGCCGAGGGCGCGGGCCGCGCGGAACTGGCCCACCGGGAGCGTCTCGATGGAGCCGCGGAAAATCTGGGACTGGTAGGCCGCGCTCGCCATGCCGAGGACGAGGCAGGACGCCGTGATGGTGGACAGGTTCAGGCCGATGACCTCGAACAGCCCGAAATAGAAGAGGAACAGCAGGAGCAGGATGGGCATTCCCCGGAAAAACCACACATAGACGCCGATGAGGCGGCGGATGAACGAAGGGCCGTACACCTGCAGCACGGCGAGGGGAAGGCCGATGCAGAACCCAAGCGCCAGAGATCCGATGACGGTGATGAGGGTTACGACGCTGCCCTGAAGGATGTAGGGCAACGCGTTGAGAATAACCGGGATTTTGTCCACTATTTCCAGCATCTCGACTCACGGAATGGGGGTTGAGGGTCAAAGCGTTCCCAAATGGGAATGCCTGAACGCCGAACGCATGTCCGGCGCGCCGCAACACGGCGTGGATTCCGCCGAAAACGGTGTTTTCCGGCTGAATGGATTTTGAAGCGTAGCGCCTTTCAAAGGAAACACGCTCTGCGCGGGGCCCGTAGAAGGGCTTGCGCGCCCGGAACCGGAGGGTCTGGGCGGATGCCGAAGACCGCGCCCGCTCCGCGAAAAGCGTTCTAGCATACGCCAGTCTTCCCGAAGAGGGAAGTCCTGACAACAAGGCGGCGACGGCGGAGAGAGGCCGCGTCGCCGGTCTTGCGTAAGCGCGTCGAAAACGCCGGGGGCCGTGCGGCCCCCGGCGTGAGCGTCATTACTTGTTGCCGAGGTACTTGGCCTGGAGTTCCTTCCAGTAGGGATCGGCCTTGAGGAGCTTGTAGCCTTCGTTGACGAGCTTCATGGTTTCGGCGTCGTCCTTGCGGATGGCCACGCCGAACTCGTCGGAACCGAACACGCCCACTTCCTGCACGGGCTTGCCCTTGCGCATGGCGTCTTCGGCGGGGGCGGCGTCAAGGCCGATGGCGTCGATGCGGCCGTTCAGAAGGTCTTCGATGGCCATGGGGCCGGAGTCATAGAAGCGCAGCTGATAGTTGTACTTCTTTTCGGCCTGCGCCTTCTGGAGCATTTCGTGTTCGTTGGTGCCGCGCTGGACGCCGAGTTTGATCTTGCCGTTGTAGATCTGGTCTTCGGTGACCTTGGAGCCCTTCTTGGTGATGAAAATCTTGCGGATGGTCCAGTAGGGATCGGAGAAATTCGCCTGCGCCTTGCGTTCGGGGCTGATGCTCATGCCGGAGCAGACCATGTCGATCTTCTTGGCGAGCAGGGCGGGGATGATGCCGTCCCAGTCCATCGGCTTGTGCTCCACGGTAAAGCCCATCTTCTTGGCGATCCAGTTCATGGAGTCGACGTCGAACCCGGCGGGCTTGCCGGTTTCGTCCACGTAGGCGAACGGAGGATAGTTGGCGTCGATGCCGTTGATGAGGTGCTTGCCGGCGGCCAGGGCGGGGGCGGCAAGAGTGATGGAGAGCAGCAGAGCTCCGAGCCAACGAAGAGCAATCCGTTTCATTTTTTCCTCACTGAGGGTTGGGCGTGGTCAAACCTGCACCTAAAACCGGACAGGAAAACACAAGACGATTCCGGAAGCGGCCGAAGCGGAAGTCCGGCTGATTCCAAACCTTTCTCCTAGCACAGATATTTTTGCCGCGCAATCATGCCGCGCCCGGACGGCCCCGTTCCGCCGGGGTGCGGAATCCTTTGCGAAAACGCGCCGCTCCGCACGGAGGGCTGGGCTCTGGCTTGTTGACAATATTGTCTTTTTGACGGTATATTCCAAACTGTATCTGACTGTTTTTCGTACGCGCAGGCCGCCCCGGTTCCCCCGGATTTTCTCCCGAGGAACGGGGCGTTTTCCTTCCGGAGCGTATCGTTCGCCAAACGGCGCGGAAATGTCACCCCGCAGCCGCATGGGCGGCGTAGGCTTGGAACGCGTTGCGATGGCTGTGTCACGGGGCAGGGGTCCCGCGCCTGTTCAACCGATTACCTTGAGAGGTTCCGTTACGTGGCGATAAAACGCACTCTCCAGCAATGGAGTGTGGAAGATTCCACCGAACTGTACGGCATCCGTAACTGGGGGGCCGGCTACTTCGGCGTTTCGCCCGAGGGCGATGTCGTGATTTATCCTTCCGGCGAAAACAAGGGCGTGGCCGTCAGCGTCCCCGAGGTCATTCGGGGTATGCGCGAGCGTGGCTACGACATGCCGGTCCTGTTGCGCATTGAAAACATTCTTGATTCGCAGATCACCCTGCTGCACGAGTCGTTCCGCAAGGCCATCGCCTCGCTCGGCTACAAGGGCGAATACCGCGGCGTCTTCCCCATTAAGGTGAACCAGCAGCAGCATACGGTCGAGAAGATCGCCCAGTTCGGCTCGCGCTTTCACCACGGCCTCGAAGTCGGTTCCAAAGCCGAACTCATTTCCGCCATTTCCCAGCTCAAAGACCCGGAAGCCTGCCTCATCTGCAACGGCTACAAGGACGAGGAGTTCATCGACCTCGGCCTCTCCGCCGTGCGCATGGGTTTCAAGTGCATTTTCGTCATGGAAATGCCCGGCGAGCTGGAGCTGATCCTCGAACGCTCCGCCGCGCTCGGCGTGCGCCCGCTCCTCGGCGTGCGCGTCAAGCTCATCACCAAGGGCAGCGGCCACTGGGCCGGTTCCTGCGGCGAACGCTCCGCCTTCGGCCTGACCACGGCGCAGGTGGTGGATATCGTGGACACCCTGAAGCAGCACGACATGCTCGACTGCCTCCAGCTCCTGCACTACCACCTTGGTTCGCAGGTCCCCAACATCCGCGACATCCGTACCGCCGTCATGGAGAGCACCCGCGTCTATGCGGGCCTCGTGCAGGAAGGCGCGAAGATGGGGTATCTCGACCTCGGCGGCGGCCTCGCCGTGGACTACGACGGCTCGCACACCAACTATGTGAGCAGCCGCAACTATTCGATGGACGAATACTGTACCGACGTCGTGGAAGCGGTCATGACCATCCTCGACCAGCAGGGCATCGAACACCCGCACATCGTTACGGAATCGGGCCGCGCCACCGTGGCCTACTATTCCATCCTCCTGTTCAACATCCTCGACGTGAGCATCGCCGAAACGGGCGAGAGCATCCCCGATGTCCTGCCCGAAGACGTGCCGGAACCGGTGGTCAACCTCCGTGAAGTCTTGCAGGGCCTGTCCGTCCGCAACCTTCAGGAGTGCTACAACGACGCCGTCTACTACCGGGACGAAATGCGCCAGCTGTTCATAACCGGACGCGTTACGCTCCGGCAGCGGACGCTCGCGGACAAGTACTTCTGGGCGATCATCAACCGCATCGCCGAGGAAAAGGAAAAGCTCAAGCACACGCCCAAGGAACTCGCGGACATCGACAGCACGCTTGCCGACATCTACTACGGCAATTTCAGCGTGTTCCAGTCACTCCCCGACGCGTGGGCCATCGATCAGCTGTTCCCGGTCATGCCGGTGCACCGCCTGACGGAATTCCCGTCCCGCAAGGCGGTCATTTCGGATATCACCTGCGACAGCGACGGGCGCATCGACAAGTTCATCGACCCGCAGGGTATGCGCACTTCCCTCGATCTGCATCCCCTTGTGGACGGCGATGAATATTATCTCGGCGTGTTTCTTGTGGGCGCGTATCAGGAAACCCTCGGCGACCTACACAACCTGCTCGGGGACACCAACGTCGTGTCCATCCGCATCAGCGAGGACGGCTCCTACCAGTTCGTCCGCGAGATCAGGGGCGATTCCGTGGCCGACATCCTCGACTATGTGGAATACGATCCCCGGCGCATCCTTGAGGATCTCCGTGAAGCCGCCGAACGGGCCGTACGTGAAAAGCGAATCACGCCCTCGGAGCGTTACAAGATCCTGCAAACCTTTGAAGACGGTTTGCGCGGCTATACCTACTTCGAGCGGTAGAATGCCTCCGGCGGCAAGGGGGCTACCGCCCCCCTTGACCCCCTGTCCGGGGGGAATGATTCCCCCCGGACCCCTCGGTCATGGATGGGCGGCGGTAATGCCGCCGTATGCCGTGCCGGGGTGTTCGGAGCATATGATTGATACCGTTTCCCGAAAACGGAAGACGGTGATTGACCATCAAGCCGGGCCAAGGGATTGAGTCCCTTGCAGGGGCCGGGGCAGAGCCCCGGAAAAAGGAGAAAAGAATGGCACGAGTTCTTATTATCGGCGCGGGCGGCGTCGGCAGCGTTGTGGCGCACAAGTGCGCGCAGAATCCCGAAGTTTTCACCGAGATCATGCTGGCGAGCCGCACGGTTTCCAAGTGCGACGCCATTGCCGCGAGCATCAAGGAACGCACGGGCCGCATCATCGAGACGGCGCGCGTGAACGCCGACGACGTGCCCGAGCTGGTGGCGCTGATCAAGCGCTACAAGCCCGTCATGGTGATCAACGTGGCCCTGCCGTATCAGGATCTCACCATCATGGACGCCTGCCTTGAAGCGGGCGTGCACTACATGGACACCGCCAACTACGAACCGCTGGATGTGGCGAAGTTCGAATATAAATGGCAGTGGGCCTATCAGCAGAAGTTCAAGGACGCCGGACTGATGGCCCTGCTCGGCAGCGGTTTCGATCCCGGCGTGACCAACGTGTTCGCGGCCTATGCCCAGAAGCATCTGTTCGACGAGATCCACGTCCTCGACATCATCGACTGCAACGCGGGCGATCACGGGCAGCCCTTCGCTACGAACTTCAACCCGGAAATCAACATCCGCGAAGTGACCGCCAAGGGCCGTTACTGGGAACGCGGCGAGTGGGTGGAAACCGATCCGCTTTCGTGGTCCATGACCTACGATTTCCCGGACGGCATCGGGCCCAAGAAGTGCTTCCTCATGTACCACGAGGAGCTTGAATCCCTCGTCCAGAACCTCAAGGGCATCCGTCGCGCCCGTTTCTGGATGACCTTCTCCGAGAACTACCTGAACCACCTCAAGGTGCTCGGCAACGTCGGTATGACCGGCATCGAGCCCGTGGAATTCCAGGGCCAGCAGATCGTGCCCATCCAATTCCTCGGCAAGCTCCTGCCCGATCCGGCCTCCCTCGGCCCGCTGACCAAGGGCAAGACCTGCATCGGCTGCGTGATGAAGGGCGTGAAGGACGGCAAGGAAAAGTCCGCCTACATCTACAATATCCATACCGTCTATTACTTGACCAAATACTGTATAACCCATATCAAGACTAGGGTAACCACCGTATTTCTTGTAAAGCTCTATTATATCATCAGAAAATGCCTGTCCTACAGTAATTTGTTTTCCGTCTTTGCTGTAATATATTTCATTTTTTGCACTATCAATACTGTCAAACATATTTCCTACATTTTTATTTTGTACAATATAGAACTGACTGCCATTAGTATCTGGACCGGCATTTGCCATACATAAAGCACCTCTGAAGTTTCTCAAATCTAAAGTAACTTCGTTTTCAAAAGGCTTGTTCCATATACTTTCGCCACCTGCACCTGTTGCTGTAGGGTCGCCGGCCTGTATCATAAAATTGTTTATAACTCTGTGAAATTCCACATTGTTGTAATAGCCATTTTTTGCGTGGGTAAGGAAGTTTTCTACAGCCTTTGGGGCATATTGTGGGAAAAATCTGAACACAATATCTCCCATTGATGTGTGCATAGTAGCTATAGTTTCTCCCTGTTTCATTTCTGAAAATTGAGGAAGTGTTGAATTTTGTGTGTCTTTATTTGAAACATATATAGTATTGTCACTATAGTTTACAACATAACCAAAAGACTCTGCAATACAGCGAATAGGAACATAAGTGGTTCCGTTTTCAATAAAACTTGTTACCTGTGAATTATTGGCGTCAATAGGTCTTGTATTGTCATTTACAATTATGTAATTTGTTCCAATAGGAACTTGCACAGTAATATTATTTGATGTAAGTATAGCTGTTTTGTTTTCAGCATTCCATTGTAAATTTTACGGTTTTTATCCGCCTTTTTGCCGAGATACCGCTCGGCATCCTCGTAGCTCGTGATCAGATACATCGACCAGGAATCGAGAACGCGGTACCGCTCTCCTAATGTCTGATACAGGGCCGGAAGATCTTTTTTGTCCTCCAGGCGCTCACCGTACGGCGGGTTGGTAATCAGAAAACCGTATTTTTTCGGGTGCGACAGCTCGGCAACCGGACGCTGCTGGAAATGGATCAGGTGATCCACACCGGCCAGCTTTGCGTTCTCTCTGGCACTCTTGATGACATCTCCGTCGATATCAAAGCCC
>ENA-ORTV01004458-ORTV01004458.1-human-gut-metagenome-genome-assembly--contig:-NODE-4458-length-10482-cov-2.498801_pt1 | contig 10482 bp, 8 predicted proteins | sample MGYA00241915_ERZ509194 | MGnify/ENA primary metagenome ERZ509194 (study PRJEB26280, sample SAMEA2338810) | human gut metagenome | biome: human gut; feature: human-associated habitat; material: faeces... | reverse complement strand
CCGCGTTCCGTTCATGCATTTCTTTGACGGTTTCCGCACTTCTCACGAAATCAAAAAAATCAAACTGCTTTCCGATGATGATCTGAAAGCCATGCTCGAAGGCGTCGACTATACTTTCAACGCTAAAAACGCTCTGCGTCCCGAAGCTCCGGTTATCCGCGGCACCGCTCAGAACCCCGACGTTTTCTTCCAGGGCCGCGAAGCTTCCAACCCCTTCTACAAAAAAGTCGAAGGCATTGTTCAGGAAGAAATGGATAAATTCGCTAAAATCACCGGCCGCAAATATAATGTTGTCGATTATGTCGGTGCCGCCGATGCCGAACAGGTTATCGTCATCATGGGTTCGGGCGCCGAAACGGTTGAAGAAACCATCAGCTATCTGAACGCCAACGGTGCCAAGCTCGGCCTGTTGAAAGTTCATCTCTATCGTCCTTTCCCGGAAAAATCTTTCCTCAAGGCTCTGCCCAAATCGGTTAAGGTTGTTTCGGTTCTGGATCGCACCAAAGAATCCGGTTCTACCGGCGAACCCCTGTATCTCGACGTTGTTGCCACTTTGAGCCAGGCTTTTGCCAACGGCGAACTGAGCAGCATGCCGAAAATCGTCGGCGGCCGCTACGGTCTGTCTTCCAAAGAATTCACGCCGGGCATGGTCAAAGCCGTCTACGACAACGGCGCCAGTGCCAAACCGATTAACGGTTTCTCGGTCGGTATAACCGATGACGTCAACAAAACCTCGCTGCCTTTCGACGATTCGATTGACACCGAACCCAAAGACGTCGTTCGTGCCGTATTCTTCGGCCTGGGTGCTGACGGTACCGTCGGAGCCAACAAAAACTCGATTAAAATCATTGCCGAAGACGCCGGCAAATACGGACAGGGATATTTTGTTTATGACTCCCGCAAGTCCGGTTCAATGACCACTTCCCACCTGCGTTTCTCCGATAACCCGATTAAATCGGCTTACCTGATTAACAAAGCTGACTTCGTGGCTTGCCACCAGTTCCCCTTCATGCGCAAGGTTGACATCTTAAAGATTGCCAAACCCGGCGCCACCTTCTTGTTAAACGCTCCTTACAGCGCCGAAGAAGTTTGGGATCATCTGCCGATTGAAGTTCAGGAAGAAATCATCAGCAAAAAACTGAAATTCTACACCATTAACGCTGTTGAAGTTGCCCGCGAAACCGGCATGGGCCAGCGCATTAACACCATCATGCAGGCCTGCTTCTTCGCTATTTCGAACATTCTGCCCAAAGATCAGGCAATTGCCGAAATTAAAAACGCGATTAAGAAAACCTACAGCAAAAAAGGCGATGCCATTGTTCAGAAAAACTTCGAAGCCGTTGATGCTTCTCTGGCTCATATGCACGAAGTTAAATATCCTGACCACGTTACCTCGACTTTCCATCGCTTGCCGCCGGTTCCGGCCAATGCTCCGGAATTCGTCCGGAAAGTTACCGGCGAAATCATCGCCGACCGCGGTAACGAACTGCCGGTTTCCGCTTTTGAAAAAGTTGTTGACGGCACTTGGCCGACCGGCACGACCCAGTATGAAAAACGCTGCATCGCAACCGAAATTCCGGTTTGGGATCCCGAAACCTGCATTCAGTGCGGTAAATGCTCGCTGGTCTGCCCGCACGGCGTTATCCGCATGAAAGTTGCCTCGGAAGAAGAACTGAAGAATGCCCCCAAAGGCTTCAAATCAGCTCCTTACAAAGGCAAGGAATTTGCCGGCAAACAGTTCATCTGGCAGATGTCGCCCGAAGACTGCACCGGCTGCGGTATCTGCGTTTCGGCCTGCCCGGCTAAGAACAAAGCCGATCCGTCTCGCAAAGCCATCAATATGGATCATATTGAAAAACATCTGGAAGAACAGGTTGCCTGCTGGAAGTTCTTTGAAACTCTGCCGTACGTAAAACGTACCGAAGTTACCAAGAACCTGCCCAAAACCACGCAGCTGATTCAGCCGTTGTTCGAATTCTCGGGCGCTTGCGCCGGCTGCGGCGAAACCCCGTATGTCAAATTGCTGACCCAGTTGTTCGGTGACCGCATGGTTGTTGCCAACGCTACCGGCTGTTCTTCGATTTACTCGGGCAACCTGCCGACCACGCCTTATGCCAAAGACGAAAAAGGCCACGGTCCGGCTTGGGCCAACTCGCTGTTTGAAGACAACGCCGAATTCGGTCTGGGTATGCGTTTCTCAATCGATCAGCAGAGCAAATTCGCCCGCGACCTGCTTTCTAACCTGAAAGACAAAGTCGGCGCAGAATTGGCTGAGAAGATTTTGAACAATCCTCAGAGCACCGATATCGAAATTGACGATCAGCGCGCCAATGTCAAAGCTCTGCGCGACAAACTGGCCTCAATCAATACGCCTGAAGCCAAACACCTCGACAAACTGGCCGATTATCTGATTAAGAAATCAGTATGGATTCTCGGCGGTGACGGTTGGGCTTATGATATCGGCTTCGGCGGTCTGGATCACGCGATTGCTTCCGGCAAAAACATCAATATCCTGGTTATGGATACCGGCGTTTACTCCAACACCGGCGGCCAGCAGTCCAAAGCAACCCCGATGGGGGCTTCGGCCAAGTTCGCCACTGCCGGTAAGGCTCTGCCCAAAAAAGACCTCGGCATGATTGCCATGTCTTACGGCAACGTCTATGTCGCTCAGGTTGCTTTCGGCGCCAACGACAGCCAGGTTATCAAAGCCATGAACGAAGCCGAGGCTTTTGACGGTCCGTCGATTATCATTGCTTACTCGCATTGTATCGCCCAGGGCTTCAACCTCGCCGACGGTCTGGAACACCAGAAAGCCGCCGTTGAATCCGGTTCTTGGCCGCTGTACCGCTACAATCCGGAAAACATCAAAGCCTGCAAAGCGCCCCTGATGTTGGATTCCAAAGCGCCCAGCAAACCTCTGGCCGACTATATGGCAAACGAAACCCGTTTCCAGGTTGTCAATAAACAGAACCCCGAGCGTTATGAAACTTTGTTGAATAAGGCTCAGGAAAATGTTAAGGAAAAACGTTCACTGTTAGAGCATATGGCAGAATTCTCCGTATGTGACAAAGCCGAATAGTTTTTTAACTGAGGCAAATAAACACCCCGGCAGATGTCGGGGTGTTTTTTTACGCCGATTTTCATTATTTTCTGAAATTTTTTGTTTATAAGTCGATGATATTTTTGACTCGCATAATTATATACAGGCATAATGAACGCATTGTTTGTTAATAAAAAAATTTTTAGAGGAACTATGAAAATAATACCCGATTCTAAGACCGGGGCTTCTGGCCCGGTGAAGCGTCAGGCATTCTTCAATTTAGCTCCGGAACTTAAGGAAACCGTTTTGCGTCTGGCAGAAATCCGCTATGAAGAAAAGCGCCGGGATCCTTTCTCCGGTAAGGACGAGAGTTATTTTAAAAAGATGAAGAACCGTCTGATTTGTGATTATTGCAATGATATTGCCGCCCAAAACAGTCCGCAGGAACTGCAAGTTTTGGCCGCGCAAAAAAAAGAACAGCTGCAGCAGCTTAAAAACCTGCGCAAACAACCGCAGCAGAATCGCAGCCATAAGCGCACGGCTTCTCTGCCGCAGCACCGCAGCGTTTATGATCATCGCCCGCTGACACATTTTGAACCAGTTACCGGCATTGCTCATACGACCGAAGATGTTCATAAAGCTTTCCAAAAACTGCTGGATCGTTAGAACACTTTGATTTTACTTAATAAAAACGCAGAAAACAAGTTTCTGCGTTTTTTGTCTTGATTTATTGAGCGAAATACGTACAATATAGACAAAATTTATTATATTGTATAATATTATGTTGAACTAAATAAAATAGCTATGGAAATATTTGAAAAGCGCTCGTTGGCTGAAAACTTTTTCACCAACCTGCTCGGGCAAAAACCCGATGAGACTTACCTGGTACAAGACCAAAAACTATGTACCGGCTGGCGTTGCAGATTAGGAGATGCGAGTTATATCAGCCTGAAAAAAGGCGATATGGAAGAATACACCCTCAAACACCGGCAAGCCAAATTCCGGCGGGTAAAAAAAGGTGAACTTCTTCTTGTCGAAGGAAACGTCTGCCATTATAAACACTACACAATCCGATGCTCAATCGGAGATATGTGTGTTAACAAAAAAGCATTTGTCGAAAACGCCGAATGCCTGACACAAATTTTATCGGGCGCCGCCTCAGCCCGCTTAAAGATTCTCCCGCTAAAGGTCTTTAAGCCGGGAGCCAAAAAAGAGCTTTTGAATGTTATCTGGGGAATCTATAATGAACAAAATGTCCTGCTTGAACAGTTTAATTTTGTTCAAACTGCGGAGTTTCCCAAATACGATTCCCGCAGTCACATCCTGAAGCCCGTTCAGGACGGAGATGAGTTCCAATTAGACGGGATACGTTATCACGCCTATATGGAAAAAGGAGTATTGACGTTGGGCAAATTCGAACAGCTGGTCGATATTGCCACGCCAAAGTTCCAAACCGCCGCCGGCGGCAGAAGACGCTGATACAAAAAACCCTGTTTTACTTAAACAGGGTTTTTTGTTGCTTAATACTTCAAGCCTGCAAATATTGCACCAAAACCCTGACCCCAAATGCCGTAGCCCCTTTCGGCGTCAGCGGGCGGCCTTTTTCTTCTTTATCAACGCCGGCAATATCCAGATGCGCCCATTTAACCTCGGGCTGAATATAACGCTGCAGGAAGCAGGCCGCAGTACTGCCGCCGGCATTGGCTCCGCCCAAATTCTTCATATCGGCAATATCCGAATTTATCATTTTATCATAAGCTTCGTTAACCGGTAAACGCCATAAATTTTCACCGCTGCTTTCACCGGCAGCCATCAGCTCGGCGCAAAGAACATCATCATTACTGAAAATACCGGCATATTCACTTCCCAGCGCCCGCATGGTTGCGCCGGTCAAGGTTGCAATATCAATAACTTTCTTAACCCCGTATTTTTCCTGAGTATACCACAGACAATCTCCCAAAACCAAGCGCCCTTCAGCATCGGTATTTAAAATTTCGACAGTCTGCCCCGACATTGAAGTCACCACATCACCGGGACGAATTGCCGAACCTGACGGCATATTTTCCACCAGCCCGACGACACCGACAACATTAAGCGGAACTTTCTGCAGCGCCAAAGCCTTTAAAACAGCAACGACCACTGCCGCACCGGTCATATCCTGCTTCATGTCTCCCATACCGGCACCGGGCTTCAGACTGATACCGCCGCTGTCAAACGTAACACCTTTACCGACCAGGCCGCAGGAGAATTTTTTATCCTTTTTATTTCCCTGCCATCTGATAACCGCCACCCGCGGTTCATTGACAGACCCCTGCGCCACCGCCAAAGCCAGATTAAAACCGGCCTTTTTCATTGCCTTTTTATCTAAGATATCAACCTTCAATCCCAAATATTCCAAACGCTGAATATCGGCGGCAAATACCTCCGGCGTCAGATAATTGGCCGGTTCGTTGCATAAATCTCTGGCATAGCGTACCGCATTAGCCAGTGCCGCATAGTTTTTATAATCGGGCTTTTTAGCAAACGCATGATTAATAAAATAAATTTCTTCCAACTGCGGAAAATCTTCTTCCTTCTTTTTGGTAAAATATTTATCAAAACGATAACTGCCGAGTTCCGCCCCTAAAGCCATTTGGCATACTTCTGTTTCCGACGCTCCCCAAACCGCAATACAATGTTGCTGCTGCAATTTGGCATAAGCAATCGCCCCCAGCTTTTGCCAGTCCAAACCTTTCTCTGATATTCCGGCTCCAAGAACAACCAATTTACATCTGCCGCAGCAAATTTCCTTTACATACCCGTGCTTAGCTGCTTTCGGATCTGCGGCAATTGCCTCTTTAACAGCCTTAAATTCCTCAGCAGTCAGAAAGCCTGCCGCTTCATTTTTGCTGAATTTTTCTTTTTCACGATAAATAACAACTTTACCATCACAATTTTGCGGGAAAACATTATCAAAAAATACTTTCATTTTGCACCTCTAATAAATAATATTTTTCATTATAAAAACAAAACGCTAAAAAAAGATGAATTTCCTTTAGAGGATTGACAAATTTCCGCATAAAAGTTAGAACAAATTAACTTATTGATAGGGAACCGACATGAGCAATATTTATCCGGCCGATACGGCTAATATCATCAAAGCTGCCGAAATTATCAAAAACGGCGGCCTGGTGGCAATGCCCACCGAAACCGTTTACGGCCTCGGCGCCAATGCTTATAATGCCAAAGCCGTTGCCGGTATTTTTGCCGCGAAAGGCCGTCCGGCCTTTAACCCGCTGATTTCTCACATCGCCGATATCGATTTTCTGCCGACCTATGCCCGAACCGATGACCGGGTTATGGCTCTGGCCCGCCGCTTTTGGCCCGGCCCTTTAACCATGGTACTGCCGCGCCTTGACGAAAATCCTGCTCTTGATCTGGCCTGTGCCGGCTTAAAAACCATTACCGTCCGCTTTCCGGCCCACCCCGTAGCCCAAGAACTTATCCGCCGCAGCGGCGTTCCGATTGTTGCTCCTTCTGCCAACAAATCGCAGACCATCAGTCCGACCGCCGCCGAGCATGTCCGCGAAAGCCTCGGTGATAAAGTTGATATGATTTTAGACGGCGGCCGCTGCAAAGTCGGCGTAGAATCAACAATTATTGATGTCACCGGCAAAGATATTGTTTTACTGCGCGCCGGCGGCATTGCCGTTGAAGAACTGGAAGAATTTCTTAATCAGAAAGTTCTGATTTCGCACGGCAACCCCGAACTCCCCTCTTCTCCGGGACAGCTGCTCAAACATTATGCCCCCGCGCACCCGTTGCGGATTAATGCCGAAGACCGAAAAGACGGCGAATTTTTTATCGGTTTCGGCAATATCAGCTTTTCTGACTTAAACCTCAGCCCCAAAGGCGATTTGTGTGAGGCTGCCGCCAACCTGTTTGCCTACCTGCGTTTCGCCGACCGCCAGCCGGGTTACAGCGGCATTGCCATGTCACCGATTCCCGAGAACGGCCTCGGCCTTGCAATTAACGACCGTATCCGCCGCGCCGCCTATAAAGCTTAAACAAAACCCCGGAAATTCCGGGATTTTGCTTTTCTAAACCATTTTTACAGCTTTGGCATTCCATTCCGTACAGCGCCAGTCGGCATCGCCGTCCTCTTTTTCAAAGACGCAGACTCCGCCGGTTGTCACCTTAATGTCATGTTCTGCGGCAAAAGCCTCAAAATCGCCGGTCAGATAAGGAGCGAAACGAATCACGCCGTTGCTTGAAACCAGCAAGACATCCTGCCCTTGATATTCTTTCTCGACCTTATCGGCAAATTCTTTCCAAGCGGCAATAATCTCGCAGGGAGAAACCACCCAGCCGTCGGGAACTAAAGCCTTTTCATTCCACCAGGCCAGCACTTCTTCGCCTTTATTGACAATATCCTGTTCCGAAAGCAGGGACAGATCCTGCCCCTCTTTTTCCAGATAATGCCGGCCGAGGCGGTTAATAACCTCGGCCTCGGTTTTATTTTCGTCGGGGCCGTAATCAATCTCGACAAAATCCTCGTTTTCTTCCACCGCAAGGTCTTTTCCCAGCGCTTTAACCGCCAAACGCGCGGTCTCCATCGTCCGTTTCAGCGGCGCCGCAAAAACCTTAACCGGATTATAGCCTTTCAGTTTCAGATATTTTCCGACCGCCGTGCCTCTTTCTTCTTCGACCAAAGGCAAATCGGTGCGGCAGCCGACCCGGGTCGGGGTCTGGTCTTTGGTAAAGGTATTGCCGTGGCGGGCAATAATCAGTCTCGTTGTCATAGGTTTTCCTTTACTTAAAATTCGCCGAGTTCGGCCAAAACCGCTTCAACGCGGGCAACATCTTCGGGAGAATCAACCCCGGACAGCGAGGCCATTTTTCCGTAATCGCGATAATCCACTTTCACGCAGCGGACTTTGATTTTATTTTCAATCCAACGCAGCTGTTCCAAACCTTCAAGTTTTTCATACTTTCCTTCCGGCAGCTTGGAAATTTTGCGCAGAATATCCATGCGGTAACCATACAAACCGATATGACGATAGACCGGAGAAAACTCGCTGTTCTCCCGCAGTTTTTCTTCTTTGCGGATTGCCGGAATAATATTTTTGGAAAAATAAAAAGCATCGCCGTTATTGTCAAAAACCGCCGTTGTCCCGCTGAAAGGCGTGGCTTTTTTATGCTCGCGCAAATCATCAAGCTCGCTCCAGCGCAGATTAACCACCGGCGTCACCGTCTCGACTTTATCGTCTTTATAATATTCGCCGATAATCGCTTCAATAAACCAGGACGGACACAACGGGTTATCGCCCTGCAGATTAACGACGAATTCCGGTTTGGACGGATAACTGTCGGCCGCTTCGACAATCCGGTCGGTACCGGTCGGACATTCCGGCGACGTCATCATTACATTCATATTGTGCGCCCGGCAGAAATCGACAATCCGCTGATCATCGGTAGCAACAATTGCTTCGCAGCCCTCAAATTTGGCGGCGGCTTTCATGGCATTTTCCCAAACCCTGAGCAGCATTTCCTTACCGGCAATTTTAGCCAGAGGTTTTCCGGGAAAACGGGTTGAACCGTAACGGGCGGGAATTCCAATCAAAGTTTTCATATTTTTCTTCCTTTCACAAATAATATGGTTTATGTTATATCAGCAATTACGGCAAAGCAATAAAAAGGTAAGATTTATGCAAGACTGCAGCCATGATTATTTACTTAATAAGCAAGTGAGCATTTTTCAGCCTCTGAACGGTTATCGGGCGTCAACCGACGCGGTTTTTCTGGCTTCGGTTCCCGCCAAAATCAAAAGCGGCGACAGCTTTCTTGATATCGGTTCCGGAACCGGCGCAATTTCGCTCTGCCTCGCCGCCCGGCTGCAAGAGTACGCGCCCCGCATCACCGGTCTTGAACTTCAGCCCGAACTGGTCGAGCTGTCCAATCGCAGCGCGGAAGCCAACGGGTTTGCCCGGGTAAATTTCCGTCATTGTAACATCAAGGAGCTCCCGGCGGATATTCCTTTTTGTTCTTTTGATCATGTCATCAGCAACCCCCCTTATGCCGAAGAAGATATGCCCTCTCCCAACCCCGGCAAAGCTCTTGCCCATAATCATCAGGATTTTACCTTAAAGGAATGGGTTAAATTTGCAATCAAAATGCTCAAACCGCGCGGCCGTTTCTACATGATTAACCGTGCTGCGGCGCTGGCGGATATTCTGGCCGCATTGCACGGCATCGCCGGCGAAATCTGCATTATCCCGCTGTTTTCCAAAACCGGACAAACCGAGGCCAAACGGGTTATCGTCACCGCCCGCAAAGACAGTCGGGCCGGCACGACCCTGTTGCGCGGCATTACCGTCCATAACCCGGACGGCACGCACACCCCGGAGGCGTTTCGCATTCTTCGTGAAGGACAGGGATTTTTTGACCGTTAAGCAATTTTAAGCGGCGGTTCATAAACGACATAAGGGACATTGCCGCGCTTCTGAGCTTCACCGACGGCGGCAATTGACTGCTCTATCAGCTTTTTGGCAGATTTCGCCGGTCTGGGGAAAACACTGATACCGATACTGGCATGAACAAAATGCTCGGTAAAATTATCGGCAACCGGTTCGTCAAACATTGCCCGAACCTTAGCCGCCTCAACTTCCAGCTCAGCTTCCGAAGAAATATCGTTCATCATCACCCAGAACTGGTACTTCAGCCCGCGGGCAACGGTATAATGCCGCGGCAGCCCCAAGACCAGACGCGAAGCCAGTTTTTTTATAACAAACTCATCCATCTTCGCCTGTTTAAGATTTTGCAGATTATCCAGGCTGACCCCGAGCACCGCAATCATATTCCGAGCCTGGCGGACATCCTTGTAATTTTCATTATTGACCGCCACCTGTACCCGGTCTTCAAACAGATAAAAATTCGGCAGCCCGGTCAAAGCATCAAACATGCTGACGACATTGCCGGCCGGCTGCACGTTCGTTTCCGGCGGCACCCCGACTAAAATAAAAGAAAAATGCTGGCTGTCGGGAACATAAATTGCCCGCATTTTAACTTTCGAAACTTTATCAAGCGGCGATTTCATCATAAACTGGACTTCGGCATTATCCGTCAGCATCACGCCGATATTTTCGGCCAGTTTATTCCAGTCTTCCTTGATAACAAATTCAAAAAAATTATGATGCAGCACCTGAGCGGGCTCGGAAGCCCCGACCAAATCCAAAGCCGCGCGATTCATATATTCGACTTTATCATCGCAGACAATAACATACGGCCGGTGAGACTGCTCAAAAATCTTGCTGACAACATCGGAAAGCTTAATATCGATATCTTCAAAATTATCCGCCGGCACGGTTTTGTCGTCGCGATAGGCCGCTTCGGCCTGGGCGGTCACGGCCGCTGCCGGAACATTTCGCGTATCTTCCAAACCGTCCAAATCGATATTATAGGCT
>ENA-ORTV01004457-ORTV01004457.1-human-gut-metagenome-genome-assembly--contig:-NODE-4457-length-10484-cov-2.578483_pt1 | contig 10484 bp, 7 predicted proteins | sample MGYA00241915_ERZ509194 | MGnify/ENA primary metagenome ERZ509194 (study PRJEB26280, sample SAMEA2338810) | human gut metagenome | biome: human gut; feature: human-associated habitat; material: faeces... | reverse complement strand
CCCAGCCGTTACAAGACTTGTAGGACTTATGGAACCATTGCTCATCGTATTCATGGGTGTTGCGATCGGTCTTTGCCTTGCGGGTATCTTCCCACTGCTCTACGGTTCATTGTCAGGTCTGGAAAACTAAGGGTCTGCATTTTATGTTCGTTAATTTTAAATATCTCCTCTCCTTTAAAACGGAGAGGGAAGATATTTGTTTTGAAAAATAATTTAAGAGGTGAAGGAATAAATGCTATCATTTGATATTTCTGATAGACAAATCAACATTGTTAAAGGTGATAACTCCTCTAACAAGATAAGGATCGAGAGATCTTTGCAGGTAGACATTCCTGAGGATATGATCCTTAATGGTGAGGTCATCAACCTTTCAGGTCTGTCTGAGTTACTGCTCACTCAGATCAAGGCTGAGGACATGATGGATAAGGACGCTATCGTTACTTTTTCATCGAGCAATATCGTATTCAAGGAGCTTGTAGTTCCAAAGGCAAAGGGTAATGAGTTCCTGCTTATGGTACAGAACCATATGAGCCAGGAAATGGGTATCACAGATGAGTATTCTATCTCATATACAGTAGTAGGTGAAGCAGGTGAGGATAATCCTGGTGCAGTGAAGGTACTTGCAACAGCTTGCCCTAGTACGATAGTTGAAAGCTACAGAAAGCTTTATAACATTATGGGCATGAACCTCAGATCTGTTAACATCGGATGTAACTCTATCGCAAGAATCGTTCTTGCTGACAAGTCCAACATGGAGAAAATGCCACTGTTGGTTTGCCAGATCGATAAGAACTTCCTTGGTCTTACACTTTTTGAGAATGGACAGATGGCATTCGCCAGATACGTTCCTATCTCAGAAGAAGATTATGATTCTGACGATTATATCACTGAAGCTCTTAACGAGAACATCTTCAGAATGGAGCAGTTCAATAAGGCAAGAGGCGGTTCAGGACTTGAAAATGTTATTCTCTATGGCTTTATCGAGGACTACATCAAACTCGTTGACGCTCTTGACGGTCTTGATATAAAGGCTTCCGTTCTCGGTGTGCCTGCTCAGATCACAGGTTTCGAGAACTTCGAGTTTACAGTATTCGCTAATGCTATCGGTGCTCTCTATAAGAGAAACAAGGCAACAGAGAAGATCAACCTCCTCGAAGTCGATCAGTCCACAGGTAAGGGCGGCAACAGCGGAATGGGTTCGCTGCTCATGACAGGCGGTATCTTCGCTGCGGCAGCCGCAGTGCTTATCGCAGGTGCAACACTTGTTATTAATCTCAGGAAGAGTTCTATCGAGAAAGATATAGACAAGACTAATGATAAGATAGCTGTTTGCAATGAGAAGATCGCCCAGAACCAGATACTTCACAATAAGATGAAGATCATGCAGGATTATTCAAACTATGTTACATCAGCAAATGCAGCTCTTGAAACACTTCCGGTCGTGTCAAGTGAGATGTTTGACGACATCAAGGAAGCTCTTGGTTCTTTCAAGTATGAAGGCTTTACATATAACCTTGAAGCTGGCACAGTAACACTTACTAAGGTTGAGCTTGATGATCAGTCAGATGTAAAAACAGCAATCGATGCCCTTGTAGGTACAGGACTCTTCCAGGAAGATGTAGGATACAACGGATATTCGATCGGTGAAGACGGCAGCTCAGGCGTAACGCTTGATTCGCTGACACTTTATCTTAAAGAAGAGGGCGAGGGTGAATAATTATGAAGTTGAATTATCGTGATAAAATGATTTTGATAGTAGTATTCGTACTGCTTATAATTGTTGCAGGTTTTATGCTCTTTATTAAGCCTGCCATTGATGAGTGTAGTCAGGCAAGCAGTGATCTGGAATCAGCAAAGGTACAGCTCAGCGAGCTTGAAGATCAGGTAGACAAGGATAAGAACCTTGCCGCTGAGATTCAGACACTTTATACAAGCACCTCACAGGTCGCAGCTAACTTCTATGATTATCAGGTAGCATACAAGGCTACTGATAAGGTTCGTGAGCTTTTTAATGTTGATGATGTAAAGATCAAAAACTCCAATATGACTATTTCATCATACGGCAGCACAGTTCTTTCGCCTTTTGCTTATGAGTCAACAGCAACAGCTACTGATTTTGACACTAAGGTAGATGAATACAATAATGCAAGCAAAACTGATTCATCAGCTGCAGACGCAAACACAGACGCAAACACAGATGCAAATGCAGCTGATACCAATGAAACAGCTGCACAGACAATAGGTTACTATAGCCTTAACATTCAGTTCAAAAGCTCGCTTTCAGGTTTCAAGAATTTTGCTGACAACCTGACGACAAACAACGAAAAGAGCATGGTAATCGAGAATGTTAACATTGAAAATGTCAATGAGAGCGAGATCTCAGGCTCTATGACACTGAATATGTACGTTCTGAAGAAGCTTGCTGATCCTTCTGCCAGCTAAGAGAAAACTATTTGGTAGGATAAGGAATATTTCTTATCCTGCCAATTAGTGCTATATAATGATTAAAAATTTTATATAAGTAATCAACCTGTGTAAAATGAAAAAAAGTATAGCATAAGTGATAATAAAACTAAGAAAGGTGGTTAATATGAAGAATACTCCGAAGAGGAAACAAAGAAACAAACACGGAGTCGTGCTTTTCACAGCGGTTGCTGTCATGCTCATGCTGTCAATACTTTTGACTGCAACTGTTTCTTTTGTTTCGGTAAACAGGACAAAAACAAATGATAACTATAAGAGCAAACAGGCTTATCTGACAGCTTCATCTACTCTTGAAAGCTTTATTAATCAGATACAAACTGATACTGCTCCAACCAATGACCCTACTGCAAAGGCTCAGCAGAAAAAGGCCATAGATAACCTTAAAAAGCTAGCAAGTGCTAATAGCGGAAAGGGTACAACTACTAATGTCAGCTATAATGGATCAAATGGTAAAAGCGATAATATCGGTACCACAAAGATAACTGTAGCACAGGAGGGTACAAGTGTTGCAAATATCGTTGTTACCTGTGAAACTACTTATCTGGGAAAAACTGAAAAGGTAGCAGCTCATATTTCCCCGCAGCCAGTTACAAAGCCTGCCGAGTATACAAATACTATCGAGCTTGTTGGTAACGGCGGCGCAGGTTACGATAACCTTAACGTTATCGGTGATATGGCTGGTATCAATAATACCACTGGTAAGGTCTATAGATTTACAAACAATACTAGTATCTATGGTTCTTACCTTATGTATGGTTCTTTGGAGGTTTCAACTCAGCCTCTTATCATGCTCAAGCCTAGTCTAGTAGATGAAAAGCAGGGTTCAACTGTTACAATTTCTGAAAACCTTGATGTTTCAAATGAATTCCACATTAACTCCACAATGGCAAGAGCAGACGGATATAACTATGTTAATATCGGTCAGAAGCTCTCTACTTCAAACCATATGGACGTTGGTTCTTCAGGTTTTGATGTCGATTTGTTCTGTTGTGAAGCTAACATTGGCGGAAATGACTATACACAGTATGGTAACTTCTACGTTTATAAGGGCGCAGGTGCTTATAATGGCGATGCAACATTTGGTGCAGCTGGTCAGACGATCAATGGCTCTCTCTATGTCGAGGGTGATCTTAATGTCACAAAGTCACTTAAGGTAACAGGCTCTGTTTATGTTACCGGCACTATCACAGGTAAAGAAAATATCGTCTGCACGGCTTCAAATATTCATGAAGGAGCTGTTCTTAGCAAAGCAGGTCGTGACGCAAAGCCACAGATACCAGTATCTGCTGATGCCTATGTATATTATCCGGAAGATTTCTTCATGAGCAATGATACTAATGTGACAACGATCTCTGATCAATATCAGGCTTTCTATGATGGATCAAACACAAAAACATTCAATACCTTTGCAAGCGATTGGACAAATGTTGACTACACGCTTACTGAGCTAATAGACCTTACAGGAACAGGAGCTAAGACTCCAGTTACAAGCCGCTACAAATTGAGAATAACATCAAGCTGTACATGGGCATCTGATCTTTCGTTCAATGATTATGGCAATGGTTCAAGGATCCTCGTTGATGTTTCTGATTCTTCGGGTGATATCGTTATAAGACTTCAGAATGGTCTTAATCTTGGAGCAGAATGGTCACCTGTAATAGTTGTTAGAAATCGTTCAACTATAATTGATACGACTACAGGTGACAGAAAATACAACTGCTATTTTGTTTCAGACTCAGGCAGTGCTATTACACTTAATGGTATCGACTCAGTAACAGGCAAGTCACAGCATTCAGGCTCTAGTGCTTGTAACTATAGCTTTAAGGGACTTAAGGTATTTGATTATGATACTTACGTTCGTATGTTTGATTCTTCTGTTCTCAATAATACAAAGGGTAACCCTGGCTTACCACAGAGCGGCTTTGTTCTCAACCCTACATCTGTAGATGTTGCAGGCTCTTACAGACCGAAAAACAGCAGCATCATCTTCCTGTTTGGTGAGAACACAACACTTAACGCTACAGATCAAAGCTTCTTCCAGGGCTCATTCTATTCACCACAGGCTATCGTTAATATCGCAACAAGCGGTCTTGGCGGACTTGTGGTAACAGACTCAGCAGGCGGAAAAATGACCGTTCAGTGCTGTGCGGTCGGCGTAGTTATCGCAAACAGCTTTGGTAACGCCAATACAGCGTTCTATGTATACACTAAGCCTTCAACTACTTCTGTAATGCAGAATGCGAAGGGCGGTAAGGACGATTCAGCATTCGGATATACTCTTGACAGATATGATCACTATTAATTGAAAGGAGTATACTCATGAAAAAGAACAGCAAAAATAAAAAGGGTATGACTCTTGTAGAGGTCATCATAGCAATGGCACTTTTGTCAGGTATGTCAGCTATGCTTGCTACAGTTGCTGTAGCGGCAAAAAGACAGAATCTTGAAAACTACTACCGCAACAATGAAATGTATACTCAGGCAGTAAATGCCGAGCAGTATAATGATAACAAGACCGTCAATATGAACGAGTTGAAGGTAAACAAGTTCTCTTCAAGCGGCAAAACTACAAATGAGTTTGCCCTTGAGGCAGACTTTGGAAGCGGCATAAAGTTCAATACTACAGCCTATGGCTTTAAAGCAAAGCTTAATAATATTGATGAAGACGCAGGCTATCAGCTCAAATTTCTTCAGGGTAAGGACATAAACATTACGCCTAATCCTGAAAAGAGCGTTTACTGGGTAAAGTTTTATAACAATTCAGGGGCAGATATGAATTTCTATGCTCTTACGCCTGAGCTTACAGGCGGAAAGTTCTTTGATGTAAATAATAACTCATCAGGAAATTCACTTCTTATCCCTATCGGCGACGGTGGAAATCAGCAGTTTGGCGTTGTGCTTTCAGGCGTAACAGGAAGCGATTATTTCGGCTTCTCACAGTCATCTGATCTTTACAGCAGCACTCCAACAGCCGATGCAGCTGCATTTAAGATCACAGATGCGACCTTTGGCCATTATCTTGAAAAAGATGCGTCAGGTAAAGCTACAGGTTATGTAGTTATCCATTATATGGGTGGTTCTGATTACAAAAACCAGGCCGACTATGACGCCTCACAATCAACACCATAAGGAGGGAGGATCTTGAAAATGAATAAAAACCGCAAGGGTTTTACCCTTGTTGAGCTTATCGTTGTGGTAACGATTTTCGGCGTGATCCTCGGAGCTATCCTTAATATGATCAAACCTGCAAATAACGTTTATCATGACGCTGATGCAACAATGGAAAGCAATGTCATAGGTTCAGGTCTTATAGACTATCTTGATGATGAGCTTAGATATTCGACCAATGTTCTTGTGCTTAAAGATTATATTGGTGTGCCTGATGTTTCAACCTCTGGTACTATCGGTGCAAGCGGTGTGACCTATTCAAACTGTATCGTTATTGACAATAATAATCTTCGTGGCTATAGTCTGAAAAACTATTCAGGCAGCGACACGGATACAGCCGCAAAGAGAATGGGTGCAAAAGGCTGTATCCTCAATGTAGGTAATGTAAATACAGAGGGCTTAAACTTTAATAATTCTGCTGTTGCAAGAGGCGTTGATTTTTACGACAATTATAAGTTTGATATCGGTGCAAGTATCAGCAAAATTGAGGAAATGTATACTCTCGACGTTTCTCTTACAGCTTATCAGCCAACATATGAGAACGGAAGCTATACTTTTACGAAAACAAAGTATAAAAAGGATGCAGCAGTAAATCTCACAAATATTAACATAGATGAAGGTGATTCATACAATGTTAATGACTATAAAGATTTCTCTGTAGCTCCTGATTATGTCACATATCCTCAGGCAACCACTGCTCCTGCAGGTTGCACAGCTCAGCAGGAAAAGTATTACAGCCTTGACGCTTCAAACACATATACTTATATTTTCTACGATAAGACAACAGTTTCAAGTTCAAAAACATACAGTGTAAAGTTTATCTACTCTGCAAGCGACCCTGAACCAACGCTTCGTGGTAAACAGATAGATACTAAGTCTGTTAAGGCGGGTACAGTTTATAAAGCTCCACCTTCTATGTCATCAAGAACAGGTTATGGCACGCCTTATTGGGTAGACAGCAAGAATAACGTTGCTGATTTTACAACAGGCGTAACAATAAATAAGGATATGGTATTCTCCTGTGTTTATCCGCCTGTTGCACCGAAAGCCTATTTTAATGTAACGTTTGAGAATATCAACGGTTCTACATTTACAACAACAAAAGTCTATGATGGCGACTTTGCAAATGACCCGGGAATTCCAACTGACATGGATACTATAAAACAGGATTTTGTTAAGTGGGTATACAAATCAGATAACTCAAAGGGTCTTACTGATGTTTCTATTACAGATAGCTCAGTTGTTTTCGTTCCAGTTGTACAGAACAAGCATAAGGTTGAGTTTAAATTAAATGGTTCTTTAATAAATGCCTCAACTATTTATGTTTCTGATGGACAGTATGCAAATTATCCAGGAGCTACCCCTGTTTCGTCAGACGCTAATAAGGTTTTTTCTAAGTGGGTCGTTGAAGGTACATCAGACGAGATAACCAGTGTTACAATTACTAGAGATACAGTGTTTGAAGCTGTATTTGTTGAAAAGCCATCTTTGCCTACCAGTCAGTCGGATAGAGTTACCATTATAATTGATTGTAGTGCAGGTAATAATTATTCCTATATGTATGGATACTTTTGTAATATGAATGCTAAGATAGTCAACGAAACGGATAATGAAGTCATTGTAGACAACTTTACTGGTAATTCTAATATTGATATTTCTAAGTATAAGGGCAGAGAAGTTCGTTATGTTATAACTGCAACAATTCCTTATAACGTTCCTTGCCGTGTAAATCTTTGGGAAAAAGAGTGGCAAAATATTGATAATGCCTTTACTAATGTTACTCTTACAACCAGTGATCTTGGAAAAACATATTATGTAAAGATGTAGTTTATAGTCTTTCACGATCAGACCCCACCACGGGTCTGATTGCTGAAAAAATCCCCTTAACAGAAAACTTCTATTAAGAGGATTTTTTGAGCAAAAAAATTCCGCAGTATCAAACTGCGGAATTTGTGCAATTATCTTATTATCAGCATTGCTTCGTTCATCATCTCGTTAAGGCCAGTAAAGTCCATGTACCATGAACCGATCTGCTCTGAGTACAAAGCTGCAACAGCAATTCCTATGGAGAGATATGGACCAAATGCAAATACTGAATCACCGCTTCGGTGCTTCTGGATAAGTCCACCGATCGAGCCTGTTATCAGTCCGATAAGAAGCGCTACCAAAGCACCCTGCATTCCGAGAAACAGCCCTGCGGCTGCCATGAGATATACATCTCCCATGCCCATTGCTTTCTCATGTGTGATAAGACAAATAATAAGCAAAGGCACGCTCACAATGAAAAATCCAATCAAGTGTGATTTAAGCGTAAGTCCCGTCTGATCTCTGCAGAAGATGTATTCTGCAATACCAAGCAAACCTATGAATATCACCACATATGTGTTGATAAGCTGAGTGTCCCAGTCCATGAAGAATACAACGATAAGAGCAGAGAATAACAGACAGACAAGTGCCGCACGCAGAGGATTGAAAATTCCATTAAAATGGTAGAATACCCATAAGTAAAGCAGTGCGTTCAGCGTTTCAACTATAGTGTATCTTGCCGATATCTTTGCACCGCAGCTTCGACACTTTCCACGAAGTATGCACCAGCTTACTATCGGTATCAGGTCACGCCGTTTGATCGGCTCACCGCAGGTCATACAGTGAGAATTTCGCTTGATAAGACTTTCATTTTTCGGCAATCGGTATATGCAGACGTTAAGAAAACTGCCTATGCACGCTCCGAAGATGAACACAAATACATAAATGATTATGTATGATAAGGTTAAATTATCCACAGTGATCCTCCTTTGGATTCATTAGTTAATATATTAATTTTATCATACTTTCATGAAGATTACAATAGATAATATGATTTTTTTGCGGTTTTTGCACCGCAGCAGACGTTTCCGCAGCGTCGGATCCCTAAATCAATGCGGAGGATTGGAGTAATATATATGAGAAACGGCCCTATCGGTCAGTATCTGGTACAGAAAGGTCTTATAACTGAAGAACAGCTTCAGGAAGTCCTTGCCAAACAGAAGGAGCAAAAGGGAAGACTTTTTGGTGATGTCATTATTGACATGAAGCTCGTTACCGATGTTCAGTTCTGTCAGGTCCTCGCCGAGCGACTGAATGTGTCTTATATCGACCTTGATAATACAGAGCTTATGCCTGATATAGTCAAGAAGATACCGGAGGCAACTGCAAGAAAGTATAACGTCATAGCAGTCAGCAAAATAGGCAAGCGTATGACCGTTGCAACTAATGACCCTATCAACTTCTATATTTTCGAGGATCTCCGTGTTATCACAGGCTGCAGCATAACACCTGTCCTTGCCACAAAGTCATCTATCAACCGTGCAATCGGTAAGATGTACTCAGAAGGTCAGGTTAACTCCGTTGTTGACGAAGCTACAAAGCAAAAAGAGGAAGAGCTTAACCTTGAAGAACTCAAGGATATCTCCGAGGAGAGAATCGAGAACGCTCCTATTGTTAAACTTGCTACCGCTATCGTCGAGAACGCCCAGCGTCAGGACGCAACGGATATACATATCGAGCCATTCAAGGATAAAACCGTTATCCGTATCCGTGTAAACGGCGACCTTATTGAGCTTATGACCCTTTCCGCCGCACTTCATACTTCGCTTGTTACCCGTTTCAAGATCTTGAGCGGCATGAATATCGCCGAAAAGCGTATCCCACAGGACGGTCGTATGTCACAGGTCGTTGACGGCACAACTCTTGACCTCCGTGTATCTAACCTTCCAATGGTGTACGGTGAGAAAGTCGTTCTCCGTATCCTCGCAACAGGCGATATGTCCCTTAGAAAAATAACCGACCTGGGTATGACAGATTATAACTATAAGAGATTTGAGGCGTGCCTGAAAGTGCCGCAGGGAGTTGTCCTTGTAACAGGCCCTACAGGTTCAGGTAAATCTACCACACTTTACGCCGCACTTGGCGAAATATCTAAACCAAGCAACAACGTTATCACTGTCGAAGACCCAGTCGAGAAGAAGATAGAGGGCGTAAACCAGTGCCAGATTAACGAAAAGGCAGGCATGACATTCGGTGCAGCCCTTCGTTCTATCCTCCGTCAGGACCCTGACATCATAATGGTCGGAGAAATGCGTGATACCGAAACTGCTGAGATCGCTATCCGTGCCGCTATTACAGGACACCTTGTTTTGTCAACACTTCATACCAATGACGCCGCTTCTACTGTAACAAGACTTGTGGATATGGGCGTTGAGGCATACATGGTCGCAACCTCACTTATCGGTATCGTTGCTCAGCGTCTTACAAAGGTGCTTTGCCCTGAGTGCAAAAAGCCTAGAATGTCAACTGAGGAAGAAAACGAGCTTATGGGTCTTGACCATTCAGTACAGGTGTACGACCCATGTGGCTGTCCAAAGTGCAATAACACAGGATATAAGGGAAGAACCGCTATCCATGAGATCCTTCTCGCAACACCGTCTATGCAGGCTCTTATCACAAGGGGAGCAAAAGCTGACGAAATTCAGGAGCTTGCAAAGAAAGAGGGCTGTCACCTGCTTCGTGACAACGTTTCAGAGCTTGTTCAGCAAGGCAAGACCTCAATGGACGAACTTATCCGTGTAACATATGCTGTATAAAAAAGAAATATATGGAGGTAAATTCTAATGGCAATCGACATTAACAAAATTCTTGATGAAGCAAGAGCCCTTGGCTGTTCCGACCTGCACTTCACCGTAGGTATTCCGCCGATAGTTAGACAGGGCGGTAACCTGAGAAAGCTTTCCTCATATCCTGATATGACCGAGATCGAAATTCTCAAAATATGCGAGGATATGTGTACAGATAAG
>ENA-ORTV01004454-ORTV01004454.1-human-gut-metagenome-genome-assembly--contig:-NODE-4454-length-10497-cov-2.986593_pt1 | contig 10497 bp, 7 predicted proteins | sample MGYA00241915_ERZ509194 | MGnify/ENA primary metagenome ERZ509194 (study PRJEB26280, sample SAMEA2338810) | human gut metagenome | biome: human gut; feature: human-associated habitat; material: faeces... | reverse complement strand
CCACCGTACTTACCACCGGTTTGCCGTCCTCTATGCTCTCACTGCGGTATAAATTTAGTTTAGAACCCGCTTTCATAACTATATTTCTTAATGCGCTCCCGCTGTATCCGTACACCGTGCCGCCTTCACCGATTACCCCGTCACCCAATCCACCGCTGGTAATATAAAGGCCGCCGCTGCTAACTTTGGTATCATACACCTTACCGTATGTAAAAATCGTTCCCCCGTTTAAAACATTATCAAAACTTTCATCATAAATATTATAATACATTCGTTTGCGAATATCCAAACCGTCGGTCTGATCTGCCTCTTTATTAAAGGTATAGTTTTCTGAAGGTGCATTACCAAAAACAAACTGCGCATTTTTTATAACGGAGTTATCATAAAAATAAAGCTCACCGCCGTCATTTATTTTTGTATTTTCTAAAATGGAATTATCATGTCCATATAAGATTCCGCCGTTTACCGTCGTATCATAGGCCGATGTAAAAACCTGCATACTGCCGCTGTTCAGAATCGTTCCGACGGCACTGTTATCACCTCCCACACCGTCGGATATTAGTACACTTCCTCCGTTAATAATCAGCCCTTTGACTGTTTCGCCTCTCTCGGCATAGACCAACATGCCTTTCAACACTTCGAATCCGTCTATAACGCCTGCGGCTTTATTAACAACGACACATTTACCCACACTCTGACAAACTGTAACATTATTCAAAGCCGTACCTGACGAAAAAGCTATTGAAGCCCCGGCATTAATATAAGAATTGGTGACTGACTGATTATTGGCAAAAGCCTGTAAACCAGCTCCGTTCAAAACCGTTATATCGCTGACACTTTGATTAGCTGTCAAAAAATAATTAATCCCTTTATGAATAGTTAAATTATTCTTTTCGCCCGCGGTTTTAGAGAAAGAATAAGAACTGCCATCTGCATCCTTGCCGGTTAAATTATTGATCGTACTGCCCGTATAAATAAAAATAGTGCCGCTGTTAAACGCCATATTGTCAGCTGTCCCGTAAAGCCAAAGCGTTGCCCCGTTCACCACAGAATCCTTGACTGTTCCTTTGACATTAATCGTACCTCTTCCGTCTTTAAGAAAATTAACATTATTGGCAATACCGCCGCTGTTTACATAAAGGTCAGAATATTCGGAATTTCCCCCGATCGTCAGATTATCACAGCCGGGAGAATCGCAGGTATAAGCAAGAGCGGCGGCATCTGTTGCATACAACAGCCCGCAGAGCATAAAAATATATAATGAAAAATACTTTTTCATCTCTCACCTGCCTGATTTTATTTTAGCAGATTATGATGTTAAAGTAAATACTTGCTTAACACACCCTCAATTTTTGTCTATAGCAAGTCTGCAAAAAAACGTTATGCCTGTCCCTCTTTAAGCCAGATTGCGTCTTTTATTTCTTTTTCCAAAAATTGCCGGTGAGCTTCTTCTTCAGCCGCAGAAAGCTGAAAATTGCGCGGCTCCCGGTATTTTTTATTTTCCGCTGCGGCTCCCGCGTCGTTATCCTGTTGAAAAACCGCTTTTTGTTCTCCGCCCAGCAAAGTCGGCTCGCGGCCGCCGAGCAGCTCCAGATAAACATCGGCCAATAATTCGGCATCAAGCAAAGCTCCGTGTTTGGTACGATGTGAATTATCAATTTCAAATCTTTTACACAGCGCATCCAGACTGCAGCGCGATCCCGGAAACATATTGCGCGCCATTTCCAGCGTATCAATAACATTTTTCCACTCATGCAGAGGTTTGCCGAGTTCTTTAAGCTGACCGTTCATAAACTTAAAGTCAAAACTGGCATTATGCGCGACCAACACCGCGTCGCCGACAAATTCCAGCCACTGGTCGGCTACCTTGTCAAACGTCGGATAATCTTTCAAAAACTCATAAGACAGGCCGTGAACCTTAAAGGCTTCTTCCGGCACTTCGCGTTCCGGATTGATATATTGATGAAAAGTCCTGCCGGTCGGCACATGATTAACCAGCTCTATTGCTCCGATTTCAACCAGGCGGTCGCCGTTTTCGACATCAAAACCGGTCGTTTCCGTATCAAATACAATCTCTCTCATTGTTGTTCCAATTCACCAATAATCGTCATCAGCTCCACCAGCAGTTTATTCTTGCTCTGGTCGGTATCAATCACCACATCCGACAGCAAAATTTTACTTTCCCTGTCCAACTGTACTTTGTTGATTTTTTCAAAATCTTCGGCCGTAACTTTGTCACGCGCCATAACGCGCTGCTTCTGAAGTTCATAATCTACCGTCGCCAGCAAAACCGTATCGCAGTATTTATCCCAGCCCATTTCAAACAATAAGGCGACATCCAAAAATATAAGTTCATTATACGACGCATTTTGACGGATGACTCTGCGTAAATTTTGCTTGAGGAAAGGATGAATCAATCCTTCCAAACGTTTTAATTCGGTATTATTATTAAAAACCAGATTCCTGAGTTTTCGTTTATTGACAGCGCCGTTTTCGACCACACCCGGAAAATGGCTGTCGATAACCCTGATAAAGCTCTTTTTATAATAAAGCCGGCGTACCCAGCCGTCAACATCATAAACGGCATACCCCAGACTGCGGATAAGCCCGGCGATTGTCGTTTTGCCGCAGCCGATCGAACCGGTAATAGCGATTAGTTTCATTATTATTCCTATATCAATGGCTTAGAGAGTTATTAACAGAATCTTAACTTTTTGTGCATAACTCACCGTTTCACAATAGTTATAACTTTTAATCACCGCAAAGTAAAATTTAATATAAGAACTTACTAACAAGTTAATATGCTTATCCACGCCTCTTGATAAACAAAATTATTAACAAAGTGTTTAAATTTGGCTTGTCAATATTATCTGTATGATTCGCTGAAAGATTCTTTAAAAGTTAAAATTTGATTAACATTCTTATTAACACTCTGTTAACTTCTGCATAACCGTGTTGATAAGATTCTATCCACAGAACTCACAGGGATTCACTATCTACCAATACCTTTTTAAAAAATATATAGAAGGCCCTGCGGGGCTGTTAATAAAATTTTAACCATCGCGGCTTAACAATTTCTCGGCAGGAAAAGAATATTTGACAAATTTGTCATTCCATACTATAAAACCTCACAACCCTGCCTTTCTAACTAATCACATCAATTAAATTTTCAAGGTAAATATGCATTTAAACGAATTAAAGCAAAAGTCTCCTCAACAATTGTTAACTCAGGCTGAGGATTTAGGCATAGATGATGCTTCTTCGATGCGCGTGCAGGATTTAATGTTCGCCATCTTAAAAAAAGTTGCCGGTGAAGACAATATCATTCTCGGCGACGGTGTAATTGAAGTCATGCAGGACGGTTTCGGCTTTCTGCGTTCGCCGGTTTCCAACTATCTGGCCGGCCCCGATGACATTTATGTTTCTCCCGCCCAGGTTAAAAAATTCGGACTCCGCACCGGTGACACGGTTGAAGGCGAAATCCGCGCCCCCAAAGACAACGAACGTTATTTTGCTTTAACCAAAATCAATAAAATCAATTTTGATGACCCGGAAAAATCCAAACTCCGCGTTAATTTTGACAACCTTACCCCGCTTTATCCGACCGAAAAATTGGACTTTGACGTTATTAACGGCGAAAAAGACTATACCACCCGCGTCATTGACCTGATTGCCCCGCAGGGCAAAGGCCAGCGCGGACTGATTGTTGCGCCGCCGCGTACCGGTAAGACCGTTATGTTGCAAAATATCGCCCATGCCATCGCCGAAAATCATCCCGAAGCTTATCTGATGGTGCTTTTGATTGACGAACGCCCCGAAGAAGTGACCGATATGACCCGTTCGGTTAAAGGCGAAGTCATTTCCTCAACCTTTGACGAACCGGCTTCCCGCCATGTTCAGGTTGCCGAAATGGTTATCGAAAAAGCCAAGCGCCTGGTCGAAACCAAAAAAGACGTCATTATTCTGCTCGATTCGATTACCCGTCTCGGCCGTGCCTATAATACCGTTGTTCCCTCCTCCGGAAAGGTTTTGACCGGCGGCGTCGACGCCAATGCCCTGCAGCGCCCCAAACGTTTCTTCGGCGCCGCGCGCAACGTTGAAGAAGGCGGCTCGCTGACAATTATTGCCACCGCGCTGATTGATACCGGTTCGCGTATGGACGAGGTTATTTTTGAAGAATTTAAGGGAACCGGCAACTCCGAAATCATTCTGGATCGCAAACTGACCGACAAACGTCTGTTTCCGACCATTGATATTACCCGTTCCGGAACCCGCAAAGAAGAGCTTTTGGTCGACAAAGATACTCTGGCTAAAATGTGGGTATTGCGCCGCGTCCTGATGCAGATGGGCATGACCGACGGTATGGAATTCCTGCTTGATAAGCTGCGCCTAAGCAAAAATAATCAGGATTTCTTCAATACCATGAATTCTTAAAAATATAAAAACCGTCTTTCGAGGCGGTTTTTTTTATTTTATTTATTGACAAGTCAAAAAACGTTTTTATATACTTTCTGACATAACAAGTTTGAAAGACGCAAATGTTTGATCTGTTTTTAACATCTTCATTGATTTCCGGAAAGTCCTTTTCCGGCGCTTTTGCGTTGTCTTTGATTATTTCTCTTCTGCTTATTACCGTCCTCTAGGCCAGGGAGATTTTATCCGGCCTGGAGGTAAAAAAGTAACCCCGGGCTTTTCCGGATATATCACCGAAAAACAGTAAGCAGAAACCATGAATTTTAATTTTAACCGCAACATTATCATCATTCTTCTCCGACCCGTCCTCTGAACGGTTAATTCCGGCTGCGGCGTTCAGAGGCTCAAAAGGCAGCTGAAACCGTATCAACAATTAAGGAATAAAAGAGAAAAACGATGATGTACAAAGCCAAAGACGGACATTTATACCGCGTCCGCACTGCCGAGAGAAGAGATTTATTGCAAATGGTTCGGGTTCATAACCTTTCGGCCTGCCGCACCTATGAGCCTTTCCGCAAACAATATCCGCATTTATACACGGCTTTTTCCAAAGCTAATTTAAAATCCAGCTGGGACGGCTATTTTGCAAAATGTGAAAAAAATGAGAATTTTATAGGGATTGTCGTCGAAAAATTATCAGCCGACAGCCGCGGCAATGTCGCCAGCCGCATAGTCGGTGTCTGCAAAGCCGGAACCCTGGGGCCGCAATATCGCGAACATCTTGAAGAAGTCCGCGGTCAAAAACTGGCCGATAATGAGGCCGCCGCTTATGCCAATCTGCAAACCATCTACATTGATCCCGCTTATCAGGGATTAGGACTTGGGCGGGCAATAATGGGTTATTTTGCCAATCATTACAGCGCCAAAGGCTGCCGTCATGCCTTGACTGAAACTCTGAGCGGTTATGCCGAATCTCCGAAGTTTTTTAACAAAGTCGGCGGCGCCGAATGCCTGGGAGACTACAGCGAAGATCCGCAGAAGGCCGTCAATAATTCCGCGCAGGCCGCCGGACAGGATATACCGTTGAAGTTATGGCTGATGCCCGATTTAAGCGCGATGAAAATGACTTGTTATTTTGAACGCAAATATCGCGAACAACAGGCAAAACGCGCCGCTGTGATGACCGCGGCAAAAGGAGCTCGTTATGGATACTAAGGAAATTTTGCATAAACTGGTCGCTTTTGATACCCAAATTCAGCATAATACTCTGGAAGCCGTTAACTGGGTCAGAAATTATCTGCAAAATTTCGGCGTTGAAGTCAGTCTGATTTATAATCAGGAGAAAACCCGCGCCTCTCTGATGGCTTTTATCGGCGATAAAAACCGTCCCGGCTGCGTTTTTTCCGGTCATCTGGACACCGTGCCCGCTGATGAGACTTTTTATCGCGGACGGCCCTTTGAGCTGCATTATGAAAACGGCAGATATTACGGCCGCGGCGCCTGCGATATGAAAGGGCCTATTGCCGGATTTCTGGCGGCGGTTCCCGAACTTGTTAAGGCCGGAAAAAGTGCCGTTTTGCTGCTGACGCATGATGAAGAAGGCGGATTTCAGGCCATTAATCAGGTAACCGCCGATCCTGATATCGTAAAATTTTTGCAAAATCAGCAGAATTGTATCGTCATGGAACCTTCGGATTTAAAAGCCGTTACCGCCCATAAAGGCACCCGTCTGCTGGAAGTTTCCCTTTTCGGCCGCAGCGGACATTCGTCGCGCCCTTCACTATGCATTGATGCCGTTGACGCTGCGGTAAACAGCTACTGCCGTCTGCTTGGCGGTTTCCGCAAACTGGCGGAAAATTACGGAGCCAACCCGGCATTTATTGAGCCTTATTCAACCGCGACCGTCGGGCTTTTTAACGGCGGCGAGGCGATTAATACCGTTGCCGACCGGGCTGTTTACACACTGTTGAGCCGTGAAAATCCCGGTGATGATTTTGAGAAATTTTTTGCGGATGTTTTTATGGATTATAATTCGCCGGCTCGATTGGAAATTAAGCAAAAACTCTATGCTTATGCTTTTAAAAGCCGCTGTAAGCCGGAATTTATTGAGTCTTTAAACCGTGGACAGCAGCCGCAAGCGGTCAATTTCGGAACCGAAGCCGGATTTTTTGAAAAAATAGGGCTGCCGACCGTTGTTTTCGGCCCCGGAAACATTGCTCAGGCGCACACCAAAGACGAATATATTTCCGCAGCTCAGCTGGAAAAATGGACGGCCATGATTCCCGAAATTTAATAATGCTGTTTAAGAAAAGCCGCAACTTCCGCCATTGTATCAAAAATATGTTTCACGCCCAAAGCTTCGACCCGGCGGCGAAATTCTTCACCTTTATTCATTTCGCTGCCGGCAAAAGCAACGGCGGTCATTCCCGCTCGCAAAGCCGCTTCCAGACCGGCCGGAGAATCTTCGATAACCGCGCAGTTTTGCGGGGAAGTTTTCATTTTTGCCGCGGCAAACAAAAAAATATCCGGTTCCGGTTTGCCGTGTTTGACCATATCGACGGTAAAAATTTCATCGGCCGGAAAAATATCTTCAATTCCCACGGTTCTGATTTTATCCAGCGTTTTGCTCAAAATTCCGCCGGTGGCAATGCATTGTTTAATGCGGTGGATGCGGTTATATTCAAAAATTTCACAAATTCCCGGCGTCAGAACAAAACCCTTTTGCATAAATTTATAATCACGCTTAAGAGCCTCGTCCCAGAATGTTTTATAGGTTTCAATTCCCAGCCGCTGCAAAACTTCGGCTTTGGTGCGGTCGCTCATTCCAGCCAGATAATGAGCGACGGTGGCAAAATCCCAGTTAAGGGCAAATTTTTCGTTTAACATCTCCAGCCGGGTCTGTAACCAGAGTTTTTCGGTATCGGCAATCACGCCGTCAAAATCCCAGATAACCAGTTCAAATTTTTCTGCCCTTTTTTCTTGCTTCATTTTTATCCTCAAATAAATCCGCTCGATAATCTTATAACCAAATAAGCTTTAATAATAATTAATAATGAAAACTCTTTTTTAACCTGTCAAAAAAACGAGTCCGCAGGAAGCCCGCAGAAAAGAATTTTGCCGGTTTTCCGATAAATCATTCATCAAAAAGCCAGATTCCTCTCCAGAGTCAAAAAAAACCGCATTTTTTAATCTTGCAACAATTTGACATTGCGGGTATATAAATTTTTAAAATAAGGAGATATCATGACTCAGCCGACTATCTATGCCCTCTCAACCGTATACGGAAAATCCGGTGTTGCCGTTATCCGTATTTCCGGCACTGCCGCATTGCAGGCCGTTGCCGCTTTGACTGAACTTGATGTCGGCAAAATCAAACCGCGCTATGCTTATTTTCAAACTTTACGCCGCCCGCAGACAGGCGAAAGTCTGGATCAGGCCTTAATCCTTTATTTCCGGGCGCCGCATTCCTTTACCGGTGAAGATATTGTTGAAATCCAATGTCACGGCTCTAAGGCGGTTATTAAAAGCCTGCTGGATGTTTTAGGCAGTCTGCCGGGATATCGTCTTGCCGAACCCGGCGAATTTTCAAAACGCGCTTTTCACAATAACAAATTTGACTTAACCGCTGCCGAAGGTTTGGCCGATTTGATAGACTCCGAAACTTCCGAACAGCAGAAATATGCCCTGCGCCAAATGGAAGGCAGCTTGAAAAATCTTTATGAAGGCTGGCGCAGCCGGCTTCTGCAAAATCTTGCCCATTTGGAAGCTTTTATTGATTTTCCTGATGAAGAACTGCCGGAAGACGTTGTCAATAATATGTTGAACGATGTATTTAAACTTTCCGCGGCAATTAAGGAGCATTTAAATTCCGCCGCTGTCGGCGAACGTCTGCGCGAAGGTTTTCGGGTAGTGGTCGTCGGGCCTCCCAACGCCGGCAAATCCAGTTTGTTGAACGCTGTTGTAAAACGTGAAGCGGTGATTGTTTCCGATATTGCCGGAACCACCCGTGACGCCATTGATGTTAACCTTGACATTAACGGTTATCCGGTAATGTTTACCGACACCGCCGGTTTGCGTGAAGTTGAAGATGAAATTGAACGCAAAGGCATAGCCATTGCTTTGAACAAAGTCAAAGAGGCTGATTTGCTGATTTGTTTGTTTGATGCTTGCAAAGACTCTGTTCACATCTTTGAAAATATTGCAAAATCATTTAAAAACAAAATCTTATATGTCGCCAATAAATGTGATAATTTAACAAATGAACACTGTACTAAATTGCAGCGGGAAGGTATAATTACCATTTCAGCCAAGCATAATCAGGGAATTAACAACTTATTGCAGGTTATTGCCGTGGAGATTTCCGAACGGTTTACTTCCGGCAGCGGTTTGCTGCTGACCCGCAGCCGCTATCGCCCGGCTTTGACCGCCGCGGCAGAAAATCTTGATAATTTTGGCTTTGACAAAGAGATAGAACTCTCTGCCGAAGATTTACGCCTTGCCGCCCGGGAACTTGGCAAAATTACCGGCAAAATTGAGGTTGATGAAATCCTGGATAAGATTTTCGGTGATTTCTGTATCGGTAAATAATTTTTCAGCTCCCCCACACCGTCATCTTCGAAATCTCCCCATACACCGTCATCTTCGAAATCTTTGATTTCGGAGATCTCGAGAAATTTAAGGATTATGTTCATTTCACGCGCTGGATTCCCGCGCAGTGCGCGAGAATGACAATAAATAAAAAGGGACGTATTAAAACAATTTCAACACCGCCTGTGAAGCCTGACTTGCCAGCGAGAGAGAATTGACCGCCAATTGCTGAGACGTTTGTAAAGCCAGCATATTGGCAGATTCCTGATTCATATCGGCCAAAGTCAGTTTATCCGCCCCTTCTTCCAGAACATTAATCAGATTCTCGGTAAAATCCTGCCTGGTGGTAACGATGGAATAATAATTCCCAAACTCAGAAGCAAAAGAACGCAGCGAGCTAATCGCATTTTCCAGCTCGCTCAGCGATTTTTCAACGGTGGCCTTATTTGTCCAGTCTGAGAAACTAATCCCCAGACTTTGGCTGTTAGCCTTAACGCCGGCTACATCGATTTTAGAGCTGCGGTCTTCATTAAAGTTAATTTTCAAATTCTGCCCGCTCAACAGATTAATGCCTTTATAAGAGGCGTCATTAATCAAGGTATCATATTGTTTGATAATCTCGTCAAATTGCGCTTTGTTTTTGCTGATGTCGCCGAGTTTACCCGTTTCATTGTCTTTATCCCGCGGCGCCTGATTATCTTTCATTTCTTCTTCAATATCCGGCAAAGTAAAAGCTATATAATCACCGATTTTTTCTAAACTGGCCGGAGCAGAATTAACCGGTGTTGTAATATTTTCTCTAAAAATATAGTTTCCCTGCGTATAGTTTAGCCTTGCGCCGGCAACCGCCGTGAAATAGACGTTGCTGCTGATAATATAAGGAAAAGAAGCATTAATGACCGTATTTGATGAATTCATATTAATATGACATAAACCTCCGGATGTCCCGTAAATTGCACCTTTAACATTAAATACCGCGTTGTCAAACATATCTAAGCTGCCGTATGCCAAGGGATTTGAACTATAGCCGAGATTATTGATGTTGACAGTTACATTATCTCTCATGGTAGTTTTGCAGGCTAAAATACCGTCACCGTTTTCGCCGCGCCCCTCTATATTAATAACGCTGTCGCCGCCAAAATCATTTATCGCACTTTGAAAAGCCTCGCCGTTAGTTCCGGTGGTTAAGACATTAATTTGTGCCGTACCGCGAGTTTTGATAATGCCGTTACTGTTTGTGCAAAATGCATAGGCGGAACTCCCTTCAGTTCTAACATTCAACTTAACCGTATCAGTTAGATTAAGTATACTGTTTCCCGATGCCCAATAACCGCGGGCATTGTTGCCGGTGGTATGCAGATTGACTCTGGCATTCATATTGAGATTAATAACGCCGCCTACATTGTATAAAGCGTCACAGCTGGTGGTCGAGGTTAGGACGCCGACTGTTGAATTCCGGCCGATATTTAATTCCGATTTTTCGATACAAATTCCGTT
>ENA-ORTV01004453-ORTV01004453.1-human-gut-metagenome-genome-assembly--contig:-NODE-4453-length-10498-cov-3.344824_pt1 | contig 10498 bp, 7 predicted proteins | sample MGYA00241915_ERZ509194 | MGnify/ENA primary metagenome ERZ509194 (study PRJEB26280, sample SAMEA2338810) | human gut metagenome | biome: human gut; feature: human-associated habitat; material: faeces... | reverse complement strand
CCAGACTTCTTGTCCTTGACAAGGAGACCGGGGCTTTTTCCCATCATGTATTTAAAGAAATCACAGAGTATCTGCATGAGGGAGACTGTCTGGTAATCAATGATACAAAGGTTATTCCGGCAAGACTGATTGGTTCCAAAGTAGAGACCAATGCCAAAATCGAAGTATTATTATTGAAGAGAAAAGAAAACAACGTATGGGAGACGCTGGTAAAACCAGGTAAGAAAGCAAAAGTCGGAGCAAAGATTAGTTTCGGTGATGGCCTTCTGATGGGAGAAGTCATTGATGTGGTAGAAGAAGGAAACCGTCTGATCAAATTCGATTTCGACGGAATTTTTGAAGAAATCTTAGACCAGCTTGGCCAGATGCCGCTGCCTCCATATATCACACACCAGCTGGAGGATAAGAACCGTTACCAGACGGTATATGCAACTCACACAGGTTCGGCAGCAGCACCGACGGCAGGACTGCATTTTACACCGGAACTTCTGGAAGAGATTAAGGCAAAAGGTGTGGATATTGCGAGAGTTACACTTCATGTGGGGCTTGGAACATTCCGTCCGGTAAAAGTGGATGAGATTACCGAGCATCATATGCATTCGGAATTCTTCATGATCGATGAAGAAGCGGCTGAGAAGATCAATCGTGCAAAAGAGACGGGACACCGTGTTATCTGCGTCGGAACGACAAGCTGCAGAACGGTAGAATCGGCAGCAGATGAGAATGGACATCTGGAAGCGAAGAGTGGATGGACACAGATATTCATCTATCCGGGCTATAAATTCAAAGTACTGGATTGTCTGATCACGAACTTCCATCTTCCAGAATCTACATTAATCATGCTGGTATCTGCGCTTGCAGGACGGGAGCACGTGCTTGCGGCTTATGAAGAGGCTGTGAAGGAGAGGTACCGGTTCTTTTCATTTGGGGATGCGATGTTTATTCAGTAGAGTTGCTATTTAATGCATTAAGCGGTTGATACCCGGCCGGACGATCGTATTTCATGAGATGCCGGATGACTTCAAGACCCAGCCGTCCGGAGATTCGGGAATGAAGATTGCATGCGGTGAAATCAAAGCATGGGAACAAGAATGTAAGAACAAAAATGGTAACAAATAAGTGGAGAACCGTCATACAGATAATTTGACATGTAAGTATGAAAACGCTAAAATTGGTGGAGGAATGTAGAAAACTGCAGTCCTCCATTTTTGCGTCAGGGGATATTAAAAAAGCCAAAACCTCGCTCCCTGATGGAAAGGAGTCCATATGCCGAAAAAAGAATTAGCAAAAGGGTATACAACCGGAACCTGTGCACAGGCTGCAACGAGGGCAGCAATGCAGATGCTTTTTACAGGTGAAAAAGTAGAGCAGGTGTCGGTAGAACTGCCGCAGGGAGAAAAGCTGCAGTTGGATATCACGGATATACAGAGAAAATATACAGACAGGGAATTGCCGGAAATGGTATCCTGTGCGGTCAAAAAAAACAGCGGAGATGATCCGGATATCACGAATGGAGTACTGGTTTACAGTCAGGTAAGGCTTTCTGAAACAGGACAGATTCATATTGATGGCGGGATCGGGGTAGGAAGAGTGACCAGGCCCGGACTGAATCAGCCGGTGGGAGAAGCCGCAATTAACCGTGTGCCAAGGCAGATGATAAGAAAAGAAGTAGAAGAAGCCTGTGAAGAGGTTGGCTATACCGGTGGAATTGATGTAGAGATTTCGATTCCGGAAGGGGCAAGACTGGCAAAAGAAACATTTAATCCAAGACTTGGAATAGAAGGAGGACTTTCAATACTTGGGACAACCGGTATTGTGAATCCGATGAGTGAACAGGCGCTGATCGATACCATTGAAGTAGAGATGAAGGTATGCCTTGCGGAAAAGTACAGGTATCTGATCATTGCACCGGGTAATTACGGATTGGATTTTCTGAAAGAACAGTATAGTATAGAAGAAAATGATGTGGTAAAATGTAGCAATTATGTGGGGGAGACCCTGGATATGGCAAGAGAGCTGGGAGTAAAGGGTATCTTGTTTATCTCCCATATCGGCAAATTTGTGAAAGTAGCCGGCGGAATCATGAATACCCATTCCAGATGGGCAGACTGTCGGATGGATTTATTCGCCACGGCCGCATTGAGAGCGGGAATTGCCGGAGAGAAGGCAGTCGAATTTCTCGACTGTGTGACGACGGATGATGCATTGGAGAAATGCAGCGAGGAAGAACGAACACGCATTATGGAAAAAATCATGATGCGTATGGAGGAATATCTGAACTACCGGGGGAAAGGAGAGATACAGGTGGGAGCGGTCACGTTTTCCAATGTATACGGAATCCTTGGAAAGACAGAAAAAGCAGAAGAACTGATAGAAAGATTCAGAAAAGAACGACATATACAATAGATACCAGAGTATGCAGGAGAAGTTGCTGGTGGCAGGTTCTTTGCAGGACAGGAAGGAGTCGGAAAATGATACATTTTGTGGGAGCAGGTCCGGGAGCCGAAGATCTGATCACGGTCCGTGGACAGCGTTATCTGGAGCAGGCTGATGTGGTGATCTATGCGGGATCACTGGTGAATCCGGGGCTGTTAAAGAGTACAAAGGAGACATGCGAGATATATAACAGTGCGAAGATGACACTGGAAGAAGTTCTGGAAGTGATGGAACAGGCAGAACGGGAACAGAAGATGACGGTTCGGCTGCATACAGGTGATCCGTGTCTGTACGGTGCAATCCGGGAACAGATGGATCATCTGGATGAACTGGGAATTGCGTATGATTCCTGCCCGGGTGTCAGTTCCTTCTGCGGGGCAGCAGCGGCACTGAATCTGGAATATACACTTCCGGAGGTGTCACAGAGTGTTGTCATCACACGTATGGAAGGAAGAACACCGGTTCCGGCGAAGGAAAAGGTTGCAGCGTTTGCAAGTCATAATGCGACGATGGTACTTTTCTTAAGTACAGGACTTCTGGAAAAGCTGGAAGGCCAGTTGATAGAAGGCGGTTATAAAGAAGATACGCCGGCAGCAATTGTATACAAGGCAACATGGCCGGAGGAAGAAAGTTACATCTGTACTGTCAGTACACTGGCAGAGACTGCGAAAGCACATGGAATTACAAAGACAGCATTGATCATCGTTGGAGATGTGGTGACACATCATGCGTATGAACGTTCGAAACTGTATGATCCGGAATTCACCACCGAGTTCCGTCAGGGAGTAAAATAAGATGAAGATTGCAATGATCAGTTTTACCGGAAATGGAAGAAGACTGGAGAAATCTTTAGCACATGAACTGGAAAAAGAAGGACACCAGGTGCTGCAGGCGGTAAAATGCAAAGAACTGGAATCGGACGAGGATGCGGTAAAATGCAGTGCCAGAGAATGGACAGGTGAACAGTTCCGGACGCGGGATGTACTGATCTTTATTGGAGCAGTACAGATTGCCGTGCGCTTGATCGCATCTTTTATAGGATCAAAGACAACAGATCCGGCGGTACTGGTACTGGATGAGAAAGGACAATATTGTATCCCGATCCTGTCCGGGCACATTGGCGGAGCAAATGAGATGGCTGAAAGAATTGCAGAGATGGCAGGAACACTGCCTGTGATCACAACAGCTACAGATATCCGGGGAAAATGGGCAATAGATGTATTTGCCAGAAAGAATCATCTTTATATAGAAGATATGCAGAAGGCAAAGCAAATTTCGGCAAAGATTCTGGAAGGAAAGACAGTCGTGGCCGCGATTGAGAGCGGAAGAGATTCGATAGAGGGTACTGTGCCGGAAGAAGTGAAAATTGTACCGGAAACCTATGAGAATCCAGATATCTATATCGGGATATATGAACGAAAATTAAGCAGTCATGTATTAAGGCTGATACCACAACGGATCACGGTGGGAATCGGCTGCAGACGGGGGACATCCGCAGAGCAGATAGAACAGCTGGTGGATAAGATACTGAAAGAATCACATATTAATAAGAAAAGTATTGGCAGGATCGCAAGCATTGATCTAAAAAAAGACGAAGAGGGATTGCTTACATTTTGCAACAAATATAACATAGAACTGGAATTTTATCCGGCAGAAGAATTAAAAAAAGTAGAAGGAGAATTCAGTGTTTCTACATTTGTAAAAAAGGTTACCGGAGTGGATAATGTATGTGAAAGAAGTGCTGTATATACAGGTGGTACACTGCGGATCAGAAAACAGGCAGAAAATGGTGTGACAGCAGCATTTGCCTGGGATAATTGGAGGGTGAAGTTTGAATAAGGTATATGTGATAGGAATGGGACCGGGGGCATATGAACAGATGACGGTGAAAGCAGTCCGGACGCTGGAAAAATGTGATGTGATCGTCGGATATACCGTATATATCGAATTATTAAAAGAATATTTTCCGGATAAGAGATATCTGACAACGTCCATGAGACAGGAGGCAGCACGGTGCAGGATGGCATTCGAAGAGGCAGCAAAAGGAGCTGTAACGGCAATGGTATGCAGCGGAGATGCCGGGATATACGGAATGGCAGGACTGATGTATGAAATCGGTGAGGAATATCCGGAAGTCGCGATCGAAGTAATCCCGGGAGTGACAGCGGCACTGGGAGGTTCTGCGGTACTTGGAGCAGCAGTCGGACATGATGTCAGTCTGATCAGTTTAAGTGATCTTCTGACACCGTGGGAATTGATCGAAGAAAGGCTTCGCTGTGCGGCAAAAGCTGATTTTGTGATCTGCCTTTATAATCCGTCCAGCAGGAAACGCAGTACCTATCTTGCAAAAGCATGTGAGATCATGCTGGAATATAAGGCGGAAGATACCGTCTGCGGAATAGTGAAAAACATTGCCCGCGAGGGAGAAACAATGCAGACACTGACACTGAAAGAATTAAAAGAGACAACAGTAGATATGTTCTCTACTGTATTTATCGGAAATAAACAGACAAAAGTAATTCGGGAAAAAATGGTTACACCAAGGGGATATCGTATATGAAAGACAAAAAGATTCTATTATATGCAGGGACAACAGAAGGAAGAAAATTAGCATCTTATCTCGGAAGAAGAGGCGTAAGACTGCACGTCTGTGTGGCAACCGCTTATGGGGAGAGTCTGCTTCCGGAAGAGAAGAATATAACGGTGACACACGACCGGATGGACAGTGGGCAGATGGGCGAGTTTATGAGGGTGTTTGAGCCGGATTATGTGATTGATGCAACGCATCCATATGCCAAAGAAGTGACCAAAAACTTGAAAAGTGCCTGCGAGGTTATGCAGGTTCCGTATTTAAGACTGGTCAGGGGAAGTGAAGAGACCAAAGAAAGCATCTGTGTGGAAAATATGGATGAAGCGATAAAGTATCTGGAAAAAACAGAAGGAAATATTCTGGTAACAACAGGAAGCAAGGAGCTGGAATCCTATACAAGACTGACGGATTACGAAAGCCGGGTATATGCGCGCGTTCTGTCTATTGGCCAGGTGGCAGTTAATTGTGAAGAACTTGGATTCTCCGGACGTCATCTCATCTGTATGCAGGGACCGTTTTCTACGGAAATGAATCGTGCCATGTTAAAGGAATATGATATTGCTTATATGGTAACGAAAGAATCAGGACTTGCAGGCGGATACCCGCAGAAATGTCAGGCTGCACTAGAAGCCGGTGTGAAAATGGTTGTGATCGGAAGGCCGGAAGAAGAAGAGGGAATGAATTTTGAAGAAATGTCCAAATTCCTTCAGAAAGAACTGGAACTGGATAATCACTGGAAAGTTACACTGGTGGGAATCGGTGCAGGTGCCAGAGACCAGGTTACACTGGAAGCAAAAAGATGCTGTCAGGAAGCAGAACTTCTGATCGGAGCAGGCAGGATGATCGAGGCAGTGGCAGAAGTCGGACAGACCATATATGAAGCATACCGCCCGGATGAGATCATTTCTTATATCAAAGAAAATCCGGAATATGAAAATGTAACGATTGCGTTGTCCGGTGATACAGGATTTTACAGCGGTGCGAAGAAGATTCTGGAATTGACGAAAGATGACCCACAGATTGAGACAAAAGTGGTGCCTGGAGTATCATCCATCATATATTTTGCATCAAAGCTTGGCGTAACATGGGAGGATGCGGCACTAGTAAGCCTGCATGGAAGAAAAGAAAATCTGATGGCGGTCATTAAGGAGAATAAAAAGGTATTCGCCCTTGTAAGTAATGCAGAAGAGATCCGTCAGATCCTGACAAAAATGACGGAATATGGAATGGGCGAAGTAACAGTCAGGATCGGGACAGAACTTTCTTATAAGAATGAAGAGATTCAGACAGGAACAGCAAGATCACTGCTTCATTACAAAGGAGAGAATCTGGCGGTCCTTTATATTGAAAATGAATCCGGCGGCGAAAGCCCGGTGATTCCGGCAATTCCGGATGATACATTTGTACGTGGCGATGTACCGATGACCAAGGAAGAAGTAAGAAGCATTTCGATTGCTAAACTTAAGATTAAGAAGGATGCAGTTGTATATGATGTCGGAGCAGGAACAGGCTCTATTTCCGTAGAGGCCGCCATGGTTGCAACGCAAGGTAACGTCTATGCAATCGAACAGAAAGTGGAGGCGCAGGAACTGATCCGTGAAAATGCAAGGCGGATGCACGTGGATAATCTGCATGTGATAGAAGGTATGGCGCCGGAGGCACTGGAAGAACTGCCGGCACCTGATTGCGTATTTATCGGGGGCAGTAAAGGAAAGTTGTATGAAATCCTGGATGCTATCCGGAAGAAGAACCCATTTGTACGGGTGGTGCTCAATGCAATCTCACTCGAGACGATGATGCAGGTGTTAAAATATACGGAAGAGAATGAGATAGAAGAGGCAGAAGTCATTCAGGTAGCGGTAAGCCGTGCGAAAAAAGTGGGCAGTTATCATATGATGAATGGACAGAATCCGATCTATGTGATCAGCTTTACGAGCAGACCGGCAAAAAAGGAAGCAGATCCGGAAAATGAAGACGATTTCGTTCTGGAAGAAATCAATCTAGACGAGGTGGAACCGGAAGATATGACCGGAGATATTGTGGAGGATATTACGAAAGTGATCTCTGTAGGGGATCTGACACCGGAGAAAATCCGGGAAGAAATGGAGGAATCTGAGTAATGAAACTTCCTAGAATTCTGATTACTGCGATGAGAAGTGGCGCAGGTAAAACCATGCTGACCTGCGGAATATTGAAAGCAATGAAGATGCAGGAGATAAATCCTGCGTCTTTTAAGTGCGGGCCGGATTACATTGATCCAATGTTCCACAAGACTGTGATCGGCATCAGCAGCTATAATCTGGATTCCTTTTTGTGTGGAGAAAATGGAGTCAGAGAGATCCTGAAAAAAAATGGTGCTGGAGCAGATATTTCCGTAATGGAAGGTGTTATGGGATACTATGATGGGATCGCAGGGATCTCTTCAGAGGCGAGTGCTTATGACATTGCCAGAATTACCGATACCCCGGCTGTGATGATCCTGGACTGTAAAGGACTAAGCGTGTCTGCAGTGCCGTGTATCCAGGGGTTTTTGCATTATAAAGAAGACAGCCGTATCAAAGGCGTAATTCTGAACCGTTTGTCTCCGATGATGTATGGAAGAATGAAAGAGATGATCGAGGTGCAGACAGGAATCAAAGTCTACGGTTATGTTCCGGTTATGAAAGATTGTGCACTGGAGAGCCGTTATCTGGGACTGAAGCTTCCAAAAGAACGAAAAGATACGGAAGACAAACTCACAAGACTGGGAGAACAGATTCTGAAAAGTGTAGATATCGCAGGCCTTCTGGAACTGGCAGAAAATGCACCGGAGCTGCAAGAAAATGCACAGTATAGTACAGAATCGGTTAGAACAAAAGATACGGTACGGATCGGGCTTGCAAGTGACGATGCATTCTGTTTTTTCTATCAGGATAATCTGGAACTGCTGCAGGAGATGGGAGCGGAACTGATTCCTTTTTCTCCTCTTTACGATAAGCAGATTCCGGAAAATCTGTCGGGACTTTTGTTCTATGGCGGTTATCCGGAACTATATGCAGAAGAACTAAGTAAAAATGAGTCAATGAAGACGAGTATTAAAAAAGCATTGAACGGCGGAATGCCATGTATCGCGGAGTGTGGAGGATTCATGTACCTGCAGGAATATATCAGAGATGAAAGCGGCACAGAATTTCCAATGGTTGGATTTTTAGAAGGGAAAAGTTATCCGACAGGTTCCTTAAAGCGATTCGGCTATGTTACCCTGACAGGGGGAAGAATATTCGGTAAAGAAGCAGGAGGTATCCCGGCACATGAATTTCATTATTATGATTCAGAAGTATGCGGGGAAGCATTTCTGGCGGAAAAACCAATGTCAAACCGTTCGTGGAAATGCATGATCAGTACCGATACGGTACTGGCAGGATATCCGCATATTCATTATTATGGAAATGAAAAGATTCCGGAGAACTTTCTGGAACAATGCAGAAGATGCAGGGAACAAGAGAAAAGAGCCGGGGAAAGAGATAGAACATAGAGAACAGAGAGGATAAAAAGCATGGCAGAGCAAAGTTTAGAACAACTGGAACAGGAATTCCATCAGATCGTATCTGGCATTCATCCGGCAGATGTAGTAACGAAAGGAAATGCGCAGAAAAAGTGGAACTCCATTGCGAAACCGTTACACAGTCTGGGAAAACTAGAAGATCATATTATGCAGATTGCGGCACTGACCGGCGATACAGACGTGAATCTGAACCGGAAGGCGCTGATCGTGATGTGTGCGGATAACGGAGTGGTAGAAGAAGGTGTAACGCAGACAGGACAGGAAGTAACTGCAATTGTTGCAGAGAATTTTCTGACATGTAATACCAGTGCGGCGATCATGTGTAAAAAAGCCGGTGTAGACATCTTTCCCATCGATATCGGTATGGCAGCGGATACAAAAGTCCCAAGATATAAAACGGCAAATGGAACCGCAAATATGACCAAAGGTCCGGCTATGACAAGAATGCAGGCGTTACAGGCAATCTTAACCGGGATCCATCAGGTGAAGGAAAAGAAGGAAGCCGGATATAAGATCATTGCTACCGGAGAGATGGGAATTGGAAATACGACGACCAGCAGTGCCGTGGCTTCCGTACTTCTGGGAGACGAACCGGCAGAGATAACGGGACGGGGAGCAGGACTGACGAACGAAGGATTGGAAAGAAAAATACACGCGATCGAGAAGGCGATAGCGGTCAATCGTCCGAAATGGGATGATCCGGTGGATGTACTGGCAAAAGTAGGCGGATTCGATCTGGCGGGAATCACCGGACTCTATCTGGGAGGTGCTGTATATCGAATCCCGATTGTAGTTGATGGATTTATCTCAGCGGTTGCGGCACTTGCGGCCGTCAGAATCTGTGAGTGGGTCAAAGATGCGATGATTGTGTCACATGTCTCGAAAGAACCTGGAATGCAGAAGATCCTGGAAGAGTTACACATGGATGCACCATTGCATGCAGATATGTGCCTGGGTGAGGGAACTGGAGCTGTGGCATATCTTCCGGTGCTGGATCTTGTGGCAGAAGTGTATGGACGGATGAGTACATTTTCAGAAAATGACATTGAAGATTATAAAGAATTAGGTGAGAAAGAATGATACATCTGGTGACAGGCGGAAGCGGAAGCGGTAAATCTGAGTATGCGGAGAACTGGCTGACAGGCAGAAATAAGAAGGATGGTACTTACATATATATTGCAACCATGCAGCCATACACAGAAGAAACGATGAAAAAGATTGAAAGACATCACAGGCTGAGAGCCGGAAAAGGATTCCGGACATTGGAAAAATATACAGATCTATCAGAACTTGAGATACCAAAGAATCAGGGAATCCTTTTGGAGTGCATATCGAATCTGGTGGCCAATGAGCTTTACAGAGAAGATGGTACATTGAATGATTTAAAAGAAACAAAAAAAAAAGTAGTGGCAGGAGTACGCAGACTGAGCAATTCTACGACACGTCTTGTAATTGTTACAAATGAAGTGAACGCAGATATAAACGGCTATAGCGAAGAGACGGAAAAATATCGGGAATGCATCGGAATGGTGAATCAAAGTCTTGCAGAGCTTGCAGATATAGTAACGGAAGTTGTGTATGGAATTCCGGTATGCATTCGTAAGGAGCAAAAGAAGTATGAAGAGTATAAAAAGAATATGGAATAGTTTCAAAATTGCGTTTTCCATGTACAGCAGGATTCCGATGCCGCGCAGCGAATGGACAGATGAAAATAAATCGTATGCAATGTGTTTTTTTCCATGGATCGGTGCGGTGATCGGACTTTTGTCTTATGGAGTGTTTCGGTTTTCAAAATGGTTTGATGGGAATGGAGGAGGAAATTATTCCTTATTTTTTGTAATATTTCTGATCCTGATCCCGGTATTTATTACGGGAGGAATTCATCTGGACGGATTTCTGGATACACAGGATGCGCTGAGTTCCTGGCA
>ENA-ORTV01004451-ORTV01004451.1-human-gut-metagenome-genome-assembly--contig:-NODE-4451-length-10499-cov-2.097281_pt1 | contig 10499 bp, 8 predicted proteins | sample MGYA00241915_ERZ509194 | MGnify/ENA primary metagenome ERZ509194 (study PRJEB26280, sample SAMEA2338810) | human gut metagenome | biome: human gut; feature: human-associated habitat; material: faeces... | reverse complement strand
ATTTGGATTCCACAACCAGCAACTTGTAACCTGCAAACTTGAAACTAAATTTTGAAGAATGAAAAATTTATTAATCACTGGCGGGGCCGGATTTATCGGTTCGCATCTGGTTCGGCTAATGGTAAACAAGTATCCAGAATACCGTATTGTTAATTTAGATAAGTTGACTTATGCGGGTAACCTAGCGAATTTGAAGGATATTGAGAATATGTCGAATTACAAGTTCGTGAAAGCGGATATTTGTGACTTCGAGAAAATGCGTGAGGTTTTTGCCGAATATGAAATAGATGGGGTAATCCATTTAGCAGCAGAGAGTCACGTGGATCGATCTATCAAAGATCCGTTTTCTTTTGCTCAGACAAACGTAATGGGAACGTTAAGTTTGTTGCAAGCTGCTAAATTGGCTTGGGAGGGTAATTTTGACGGAAAATTGTTTTATCATGTTTCAACGGATGAAGTGTATGGTTCTTTGCAACCGGATGGAGGTTTCTTTTTGGAGACCACAAAGTACGATCCTCATTCTCCCTATTCGGCGTCGAAAGCCTCTTCCGATCATTTCGTGAGAGCTTATCATGATACTTACGGTTTACCCGTGAAAATTTCTAATTGTTCTAACAATTACGGAACTTACCAGTTCCCGGAGAAATTAATCCCGTTGTTTATAAATAATATTCGTCATAATAAACCACTTCCGGTGTATGGAACAGGAGAGAACGTGAGGGATTGGTTGTTCGTGGAGGATCATGCACGGGCAATTGATTTGATATTCCATAAAGGTAAAGTGGGAGACACTTACAATATAGGCGGGTTTAACGAATGGAAGAATATTGATCTGATCAAGGTCATGATCAAGGTTACTGATCGTTTATTAGGCCGTCCAGAAGGAACTTCCGAGAAACTGATCACGTATGTAACAGACCGGGCCGGTCACGATTTGCGTTACGCTATTGATTCCACTAAATTACATGAAGAGTTGGGTTGGGAGCCTTCCTTGCAGTTCGAGGAGGGGATTGAAAAAACTGTAAAATGGTATTTGGAGAATCAGGATTGGCTGGATAACGTGACGAGTGGGGAATATATGAAGTATTACGAATCAATGTATAATCTGTAAATTGAGGTATGAAATTGTACCATTAGGTATATTTTCAATTTTCAATTTTCAATTTTCAATTATAATGAAGGTTATTGAGACTGAAATAGAAGGTGTTTTTATACTTGAACCGCGGGTGTTCGGTGATGATCGGGGATATTTCTTCGAAAGTTTTTCTTTAAAACATTTTGAAGAGAAGGTAAGTAAAACGGTGTTTGTGCAGGATAATGAATCTAAATCTAAATATGGTGTTTTACGGGGTTTGCATTATCAATTACCTCCATATACGCAGGCGAAACTGGTGAGAGTGGTGAAAGGTCGAGTTTTGGATGTTGCCGTGGATATTCGTAAAGGTTCACCGACTTTTGGGAAGTATGTTGCCGTGGAGCTGAGTGAAGAGAATAAATTGCAGTTGTTCTTATCGAAGGGATTTGCGCATGGATTTGCGGTTTTGAGTGAGGAAGCGATATTTCAGTATAAGTGTGACGAGTATTATGCTCCGGATTATGAAGGGGCGATTTGTTACGATGATCCGGATTTAGGAATAGATTGGAAATTACCGTTAGAGGATATTATATTGTCGGAGAAGGATAAAAAGCATCCGAGGTTGCGGGATGCGGTATTGTTGTAAAAAGGAATTGAATGAAAAATTATTTATTTGGACCGAATGGATTAGCTACCAAGATTGTACACACGAGATACCTGAGTCGCTGGATCGTGATGGGGATTGACGTTGTGCTTTCAACTTTGGTAACGGTTTTTGCTTACTGGCTTATCCGGTTTGTCAGGGAAGAACTTGTTGTTTGGTCATGGGTTGCATATTTGGCATTATTGGCGGCGGTCATTAGTGCTTTGGCGTTTGCCATATTACATGCTCATCGTGTCGTGATGCGTTTCACCACGTTACGGGAAACTTGGCGTTTGGGGATAGCGATGGCTTTGAAAGTGATCATTCTTTACCCTTTGATTCATGTATTCTACCCACAGGTATCTAATGAGAGATTGATTTTAGGGGCTTTGTTGGACATGATGACTACTACCGTAGTGTTGGTTTCCGTGCGAGTAGTGTTAGTAAGCCTGTATGATTTTTTGAAAATTCGTTTGCATGGAGAACAAAAGCGGGTGTTGATCTTCGGGATGGATGATTGTTCTGCCTCGCTCAGTACGGCAGTTTCTAACAGTTTCTTGCCATCTTACAAGGTAACGGGGTATTTGACTATTGGAAAAAGATATAAGCATTACCGGTTATCCGGTGAATCGGTATATTTTATCACGGGAGAAGAAGGATTTAACCGGTTGGTAAAGCGTTTACGGGTTGATGGAATCGTGTTCCCGAATTATCGGACCGCTCAGGAAGAACAAAAACGATTGGTGCGTTATTGTCAGAAATTGGAGTTGGAAATGTTGGTATTGCCTTCCGTGGAGGAGATGAGCGACGGGCAGTTGCCGCGCCCGCAAATGAAGGAAATCCGTTTGGAGGAATTGCTTGGGCGTGACGAGATAAAGATTAACATGAAGGAGATTGCGGAAGGATTGGAAGGGAAAGTTGTCATGGTAACAGGTGCTGCTGGTTCTATCGGGAGTGAGTTATGTCGTCAATTGACACGTTTTAATATCAAGCAATTGATATTTCTGGATTCGGCTGAAACTCCAATGCATAATATCCAGTTGGAATTTACGGATAAGTTTCCGAAGACTCCTTTTGTGCCTGTGATTGGGGACGTGAGATCTCTTGATCGAATGGATTTTGTGTTCCGTAATTATCATCCTCAAGTGGTATTCCATGCGGCAGCTTATAAGCACGTGCCTTTGATGGAATCGAATCCCTGTGAAGCCGTGCGTGTGAATGTGTTTGGGACAATGAATGTTGCAGATCATGCTGTGAAATATGGGGTGGAACGTTTTGTTATGGTTTCCACGGATAAGGCGGTTAACCCGACGAATATCATGGGGGCCTCCAAGCGCTTGGCCGAGATATATGTACAAAGTTTAAGTGTGGCCATTCGGGATGGTTTGCAAGCAGGAACTACCCGTTTTATCACAACCCGTTTTGGGAACGTTTTGGGATCTAACGGTTCGGTAATTCCGAGATTCCGTGAACAGATTCGCAATGGGGGACCTGTTACGGTGACTCATCCGGATATTATTCGTTATTTCATGACGATCCCGGAAGCTTGTCGTTTGGTGATGGAAGCCGGAACGATGGGAATGGGAGGTGAGATTTATATTTTCGAGATGGGACGTCCCGTGAAGATTGCCGATATGGCAAAACGGATGATTGAATTATCGGGATTTGATCCGGATAAGGAGATTTCCATTATCTACACGGGGTTAAGACCGGGAGAGAAGCTGTACGAAGAGTTGTTAAGTAACAAGGAGAACACCTTGCCGACCGCTCATAACAAAATTCGGGTAGCGAAAGTCCGGGAGTATAATTATTTTGATGTCGTAAATGAATTGAATAAATTGAATGAATTGGCTGCTAGGGTAAATATCCCGGATATGGTGAAGATGATGAAGGATATTGTACCTGAGTTTGTCAGTCGAAATTCTGAATTCGAAAAATATGATAAAGAGTCCGTGAGTTCATAAGGAGTCTAAAGTGTGTGGGGTTTGAGGAGAGAAATCATAAATTTAAAATCATAAATCTAAAATTATATATGGCGAATATATTGATCACGGGTGCGAATGGACAATTAGGTACAGAGCTGAGAAATCGTAGCTTTTCTTTGCTGGATGACGTGTTTTACACGGATGTTGAAGAATTGGATATAACGAATTTTAAGGCGATATGTGCCTTTATTGAGACACATGATATTGACACGATCATTAATTGTGCCGCATATACGGCTGTCGACCAAGCGGAAGACGATGAGGAAAAAGCGATGAAATTGAATCGTGATGCCGTGGCTAACTTGGCTAATGCTGCCGTGAAATTGGATTGTCTGCTGGTTCATATCTCGACAGATTACGTGTTTGATGGGACATCGGATCATCCTTACACGGAAAAAGATGCTACAAATCCGCAGAGCGTGTACGGAAGAACAAAATTGGAAGGCGAACAGGCAATTAAAGAATCGGGATGTCTGTATATTATTATCCGTACGGCTTGGCTGTATTCCGGGTATGGACATAATTTCGTGAAAACAATATCCCGTTTAGCTTCAGAACGGGACGAGTTGAACGTGGTAAACGATCAGTGGGGAACGCCGACTTATGCCGGAGATCTGGCCGAGGCTATTATTAGCATTATGGAACGGGATGATCTCCCGGAATTGGAGGGTGTGTATCACTTTACGAACGAAGGAGCTTGTACGTGGTATGATTTTGCCAAAGAAATCGTGGCTCTTACAGGGGCAAATTGTAAAGTGAACCCAGTGACAACAGAGGAATATCCTTCTAAAGTAAAAAGACCTGCTTATTCAATTTTGGATAAGACAAAAATTAAGGAGACTTTCGATTTGGAGATCCGGGATTGGAGAGAAGCATTAAAAAGTTGCATGGCAACTTTTTAACGTGTATCTTTGCGGGCGTTTTTAGAAAAAGATAAATAATGATTACAGTTTCGGATTTAGAGATTCAGTTTGGGAAGAGAACTTTGTTCCGGGATGTGAATTTGAAGTTTACACCGGGGAATTGTTATGGCGTAATAGGTGCTAATGGTGCCGGGAAATCTACGTTCTTGAGAATATTGAGTGGCGATTTGGAGCCAACGCGAGGAACCGTGATGTTCGGACCGGGAGAACGGTTGTCGGTATTGAAACAGGACCACTTTGCTTATGACGAGTGTACGGTTTTGGATACCGTGTTACAGGGACACTCCTCTTTGTGGAAGGTGATGCAGGAGAAAAATGCGATATACATGAAGGAGGATTTCTCGGATGAGGATGGGATTCGGGCTGCCGAACTGGAAGAGCAGTTTGCCGGGATGGACGGATGGAATGCGGAGAGTGATGCGGCGAACTTGTTGAGTGGATTAGGTATCAAGGAAGATTTGCATTATTCCTTGATGAAAGATATAAGTGGAAAGCAGAAAGTACGGGTTTTGTTGGCTCAGGCCTTGTTCGGGAAGCCGGATAACTTGCTATTGGACGAGCCCACGAATGATTTGGATTTGGAGACGGTTATGTGGTTGGAGAATTATCTGGCCAATTACGAGAACACGGTTTTAGTGGTATCGCATGACCGCCATTTCTTGGATTCCGTGTGTACGCACTCAGTAGATATTGATTTTGGTAAGATTCAGTTATTTGCCGGTAATTATAGTTTTTGGTATGAGTCAAGCCAGCTAGCTTTGCGTCAGGCCCAGGCTAAGAATAAAAAAGCTGAGGAGAAGAAGAAGGAGTTACAAGAGTTTATTTCTCGTTTTAGTGCTAACGTGGCAAAGTCAAAGCAAACCACGAGCCGTAAGAAAATGTTAGAGAAATTGAATGTAGAGGAGATTTTACCTTCTACCCGGAAATACCCCGGGATTATCTTTACCCCGGAACGGGAAGTGGGTGACCGGATTTTGGATGTTCGTAATTTGAGTAAATCTATCGAAGGACAGACCTTATTCCGTGATGTGGAGTTTACCGTGGAGAAAGGGGATAAAATTGCCTTCCTGTCGCGTGATCCGAGAGCGATGACAGCCTTGTTGGAGATCCTTACAGGGAATGAAAAACCGGATACCGGTAGTTTTACGTGGGGAGTAACAATCACAAATGCCTATCTTCCATTGGATAATTCAGCTTATTTCCAGACGGATATGACTTTGGTAGAGTGGTTAGGACAGTACTCGGCAGACACAAGTGAAACGTTTTTAAGAGGGTTCCTCGGGAAAATGTTATTTTCCGGGGAGGACATCTATAAGCGGGTGAAAGTTTTATCTGGGGGAGAGAAGATGCGTTGTATGATAGCCAAGATGATGTTGACAAATGCGAATGTCTTGTTATTGGATTCTCCGGCGAATCACTTGGATTTGGAATCCATTCAGGCTTTTAATAATACATTGGTGGCGTTTAAAGGAATCGTTTTAATGAATTCTCATGACCATGAGATTATCCAAACCGTTTGTAACCGAATAATAGAATTGACACCTAACGGAATGATAGATAAGCGAATGGATTTCGATGATTATATCACGAGTGATAAGATTAAAGAACAGTTGAATCAGATGTACTGATATTCATTTTAGTTATCCCTGTAAATGAAAATATTCAGAAATCATACTAATTAGTGTGATTTCTGAATATTTTTTTATACGTTTGTATAAATAATAGAGGTGAATTATGAAGTGTGTATTAGTGACTGGTGGAGCTGGTTTTTTAGGGTCACATTTATGTGATCGATTAATAGAATCAGGTAATTATGTGATTTGTTTAGACAATTTTTTTACCGGTTCGAAAGAAAATATTCAACATTTGGTAGGTAATCCTAACTTTGAATTGGAGGAACGGGATATTATTTGGCCTTATATGAAGGGGGTGGATGAGATTTATAATTTGGCTTGTCCGGCATCTCCGGTACACTATCAATATGACCCGATAAAAACTATAAATACCTCTGTTTTTGGTGCGGTAAATATGTTGGAATTGGCGAAAGGGGTTAAGGCAAAGTTGTTACAGGGGTCTACGAGTGAGGTTTATGGTGATCCAGTGAAACATCCGCAAACTGAAGAATACTGGGGAAACGTGAATCCTGTCGGGCTTCGTTCCTGTTATGATGAAGGAAAGAGATGTGCGGAGACATTGTGTATGGATTATCATCGTCAGGCCGGGGTTGTCGTGAAAATTATTCGCATATTTAATACTTATGGACCTCGTATGGCCCAGAATGATGGGCGTGTAGTCTCGAATTTTATCGTGAACGCTTTACAAGGAAAAGATATTGAGATTTATGGTGATGGAACCCAGACACGAAGTTTTCAATACGTGGATGATTTAATTGATGGCATGATTAGGATGATGGCCACAGAGGATAAGTTTACCGGTCCCGTGAATATTGGGAATCCCGGGGAATTCACGATGTTGGAACTGGCGAATTTGGTGCTGGAGTTGACAGGGTCAAAGTCCCGAATCGTGTTTAGAACTCTCCCGGAAGATGATCCTAGAAAGCGCAGACCGGATATAACGTTAGCCAAAACAAAGTTAAACTGGCAACCGATGATTCCTTTGCGGGAGGGATTGTTGAAAACGATAGATTATTTTAAGTCTCAGTTGTAATTGTTATCCTCTGTTCGCTTTTTCCCAAGTTCCTTTACCTTTGTGTCTTTTCAGATAGAAAAATGCTTTCAACACGTTTAAATTCATAAATGTGAAGTAGTAAGGGATAAACAGAATCTTTATTTTTATCTGTTTTTTTGCCATAATAGCCCCGAGCCAAGCAAGAACGTAAAAGATAACTTGTAAGATGAATATAATTTTGTAGAGGGATGTTCCTTGTGTCATAACGAGAATTAAATTTAACGGGAATAGCAGGAACAATAGGACGGGAGTAACCGACCAGCGTAGTACCCGGTGTGATATATATTGAAAAGTGAGAGTGCCGTATTTGAATAGGTTGAGTAGCCCTTTTAACCGTGCGATAGATTGTAATCCCCCTGCCGCAATGCGTACTTTGCGTTTTTGTTCTTCGTGCATATCTGCGGAGCCGGATTCAATGGCATAGGCCTTGTCGCAATAGGCAATTTTGTATCCTTGCATGGCAATTCGTAGCGAGAGAATGAAATCATCTAATAAAGTGTCTTCGGGCATGGGGGTGAATAATTTCGTGCGGATGGCGAATAATTCTCCGGCAGCTCCTACTGCCGAGTATAACTTGGAATCCCACGCTTTTAATTTTGATTCGTAGCGCCAGTAAAAACCTTCCCCTCCTGAAGCTGCGTTGTCTTTATCTTTGTTTTCAATACGCTTTTCTCCGGCCACGCATCCCGTTTTAGGATCGGTGAAACAAGTTATAATTTCTTTTATCGACTCCGCATTGAGCATCGTGTTGGCATCCGTGAAAATGGTGTATGACGTTTTAATATATGGTATGGCCCGGTTCAAGGCAGCTGTTTTTCCTCTACGTTCGGGGGAAAAGAGAACCGTTACCTTCGGGTACACGGCCAATAGCGTGTTCGTGGAATCGGTGGAACCATCGGTAACCCAGATCACGTGTAACTTGTCCTTCGGGTAATCGAGAGTCTCACAGTTATCCATTTTTGCTTTGACGATCTTTTCTTCGTTGTAAGCTGCTATAAGAAGCGTAACATCGGGAAGGGGAACCGAGAGCGTTAACGGCTGTTTCGGGTGGAGTTTTTCTTTGATCTTGACAAGGAGGTATAATAGGATTCCGTACCCGATGTATGTATAGAATACGATTGAAAGGGCAAAGAAAAATAGAAACGTACTCATAGTCATGGTTTGTTTATTATGGTTTATATGATAATTTCATAATGACTGGATTATGATCACTCCATTCTGTTTCTGGGGAAGTATATTGTAGACCTGTGAAATGTTTGGAATATAGAATATAGTCTATACGTAATAATTTACCTAATCCTTTGAATGTAAATCCGTAACCATTTCCACGTTGTCGGAAGCCATCTATATATTTCCCTTTTATTTTATGGTAGGTGTAAGAAGCTGGAGTATCATTAAAGTCTCCGCAAATAATGACTGGATAGACAGTGGTGTCTATAATTTGCCTTAGAAGTATGGCTTGTTTTGCCCTTTCTTTAAAGCTATATTTTAAATCGGAAATGGTATTTTGGAGAGTAATCATTTTGTCTGGGTGATTACCAGTTTTTTGAGATAAATTATGTTGTCGTGTATTTGTACTGATGTTCGTGGTTTGTAAATGAACATTGAATATCCTAATTGTGTCGTTATCGTAGAGAATGTCAACCCATACTCCTTGTCCATTTGATTGAAAATCAATTTTTTGAAATCGGATAATAGGATGTTTACAGAAAACACAGAGTTCTTTTCTTTCCGAAAGTATAGCATGGAATGGATATAGATTAAATATTTTTTGAATACTGTCAGAACTGAAGTGCAGTTCACTGTATTCTTGGAAACAAATAATATCAATTTTTTCTTCGGTAGCCCATGCCGCCACAGAATGAAATGTGATCTGATGGTTTGTTAGAAAGCGGTGGACATTGTTACTTGCGATGATAATTTCTCTTTTTTTATAAGTGTTTGTCTTGGGAGAATTGAATTGATATACGGATAGGAGATAATTCGTATTTAGTAATATGGGAAGAAGGGATATTATCCACCATTTTTTCTTGGTTATGAGCCAATAAATAATAAAAAAGAAGTTAGTTAAAAGAGAAAAGGGAAGGAAAACTCCTGCAAGTGCAATAAAACCAGATGAACTAGGATTTATATAAGAGGCTAGCATTCCCAATGAAGCAATTATTGCGATTAGCAGGGAAAACAGAAAAATTATTATTGAAAAGAAGAATTTGAGACCAGCCATATTAAATTACTATAATTTAAAGTGTAATAGTGTATTTAGTTCATTAGAATTGAAATAGTAAGAGATTCCTAAATAAGTAATACTCCCAGTAGTGAATCCTCCTAATAATTGGAGCCATGGACTATTAGTCAGCATTGTGGTGATATAACTTACTAATCCTAAAATTGCAGATAACATTAGAATGGGGAATAGTGCTTTAATTTGTTCTTTTATTGTGATACTAATTGTTTTACGAACATACAGGGAAATGATTAACATGTCAGCAAGGGCATATAGTATTAATCCTAAACACATGATTCGGACGTTAAACTGCAGTGTAACAATGAGAATGATGAGAGCGACTATTTTTTTTATGATCTCTGCGTATAGGAAATAATCGGATCGACCTTTTACGTTAAGTAGACTATTATTTATTTTCATGACAGGATCCCACATATATGCAAAAGACAAAATTTGTAGTATTGGAACTATCCCTGACCATCTGTCTGTCAAAACAACTTTAACAAAAGGATCAGCTAACACAGCCAAACCAATCATCAAAGGGAAAACGACATAACATGCTGAACGAATATACCTCAGAAAATAGACCTCCAACTCTTCATCACTATCTTGTATAGTGCAAAGAACAGGGAACATAGCTTTATACATCACATCTGTAATATTTCCTGCCGGAAAAGCCGCCAAAGTAGATGCCCTATTATACAAACCAAGATCCCCAGAAGTCATTTTCTTCCCAATTGCCAAAGAATAAAGATTCGTATACAAAGTATGTAGAAGACCCGACACTAATAACTTACTTCCAAATGAAAAAAGAGATTTGAAACTATTCCATGAGAAACACCATAGAGGATACCATTTAGATAATAACCAAAGCAACAATACATTAAAAAAATTATTCAACAAACTTTGCATCACCAAGGACCAAGCGCCATACCCATAATATGCTAAACTGACCCCTAAG
>ENA-ORTV01004447-ORTV01004447.1-human-gut-metagenome-genome-assembly--contig:-NODE-4447-length-10510-cov-3.164515_pt1 | contig 10510 bp, 7 predicted proteins | sample MGYA00241915_ERZ509194 | MGnify/ENA primary metagenome ERZ509194 (study PRJEB26280, sample SAMEA2338810) | human gut metagenome | biome: human gut; feature: human-associated habitat; material: faeces... | reverse complement strand
TGCCAAGAAGGGCAAGGCAGGCGAGCTGCCTCAGGAACAGTTGGAGCGGCTGGACGCTCTGGGCATGGACTGGACCAACCGCAACGACCGCAAGTGGATGTCCCTGTACGATGTTGCCGCCGCCTACTACCATGAGCACGGCAACCTGAACGTCCCCTCGGAGTATGTCACGCCGGACGGAGTGCTGCTGGGCAAGTGGGTGGCGCGCCAGCGCTATGCCTACCTGAACCCGGACCGCTCCAGCGCCCGGGTCACCCCTGAGCGCAAGGCCCTGCTGGACAAGCTGGGCATGGTGTGGGAAAAGTACGACCCCTGGCAGGAGCGCTATGATCTGGCTCTGGCCTACAAGACAGAGCACGGCGATCTGGAGATTCCCTCTGTCTACAAGACCGCGGACGGCGTTTGGCTGGGCAGCTGGGTCAACCGCCAGCGGCAGGCCCTGAACTCCGGCAGCAGTGCCCTGAGCAGCGAGCGCCGCAAGCTGCTGCGCACCCTGTTCAAGGGCGAGCGCCGCCCCAGTGATCCCGCCGCTGACCACGGCACCGTGCGCGAGGCCAACTGGGAGCGGAACTTCCGCAGTGCCGCCCGCTACGCCCGCAAATACAAGCACCTGCTGGTCCCCGCCAGCTATGTGGACAGCGATGGTGTCCGGCTGGGCGTGTGGATCTCCAACCTGCGTGCAGCCCGCAAGAACCGCCCGGATTCCTATCAGGTCACGCCCGCCCACATCAAAAAGCTGAACAGCATCGGCATGGTGTGGGATGCCCGGGATGCCAAGTGGGGAACTGCCTATCAGCAGGCAAAGGCCTACTACAAGGCCCACGGCAACCTCCACGCCGCCGCCAACTACAAATCCGATGAAACCGGCTTCTGCCTGGGCGACTGGCTCCGCCGGATGCGGGAGTGGGATACCACCCACGACCCCAAGCTCACCCCTGAGCGCCGCGCGATGCTGGATAAGATCGGGATGGAGTGGAGCGAATAAGAGAAAAGAGCCACCGGTTTTTGCCGGTGGCTTTTCTGATACAGATTACAGCTGATCCAGCTCCTGCTGCAGCTGGGCCAGCGCATTGCGGATGGGCAGATGCTGGGGGCAGGCCGCCTCGCACTTGCCGCAGCGGACGCAGTGGCTGGCCTTTTCGGCATCGGGGAAGTGGGCTTCCCACTGGTGCTTGATGGCCTCGGGCTGGCCGAACATCCCCAGCTTGTTCCAGATGCTGAAGTTGTCTGGGATATCCACCCCCATGGGGCAGGGCATACAGTACCGGCAGCCGGTGCAGCCGATCTTGATGCGGCTGTGCAGGAAGGCGGCGGTCTGCTCCACCGCGGCGGTCTCTGCAGCGGTCAATGGCTCAAAGCGGGCAAAGGTGGCCAGGTTATCCATGAGCTGATCCTCGGCGCTCATGCCCGAGAGGATCACATGGACGTTCCGGTGGCTGCCCACCCAGCGCAGGGCCCAGGAGGCATCCGAGGCCTCGGGCCGCAGGGCCCTGAGAGGCGCTTCGGCCTCCGGGGGCAGGTTGGCCAGCGTGCCGCCCTTGATGGGCTCCATAATGATGAGGGGGATGTTCAGCTCCTCAGTCAGCTGATAGCCGCGGTCACCCGAGATCTCCTCGGCACGGTCATCGGTGTCCAGATAATTATACTGCAGCTGGCAAAAATCCCAGGGCTGATCCCGCAGGATGTGCTCAAGGCCCGCCGCGTTGTCGTGGCAGGAGAAACCGAAGCTGCGGATGCGGCCCAGCTTTTTCTGTTCCCACAGCCAGTCCACGATGCCCATTTCCCTGGCCCGATCGTACCGGGCGGCGTGCAGGGAGTGCAGCAGGTAGAAGTCGATGTACTCCACGCCCAGCCGCCGGAGCTGCTCTTCAAAGGTGTGCTGGGCCTCCTCCAGGCTCCCGCACTGCCACAGCGGCATCTTGGTGGCCAGATAAAAGCTCTCCCGGGGCCACTTTGCAATGACCCTGCCCACAAAGGGCTCGCTCTGGCCGCCGTGGTAGGGGTAAGCGGTGTCAAAATAGTTCACGCCCGCATCCCGCGCAGCGTTCAGCAGCGCTTCGGCCCGGGGCTCGTCAATGGCTCCCTCTGGTGTGGTGGGGAACCGCATACAGCCGTAGCCCAGCAGGGAGGTGCGGATGCTCTCCTCTGCGCCGTTCTGCTTTTTCCATGCTCTGTATTCCATCTCTTTTGTGCAGCTGGCTGCCGTGTTCCAGCCGCTCCTCCTTTTGTCCCCAGTATACCGGAAAAATCCCGCGCTGACAAGAAAGATGTTCCGCTTCTTGTTCTGCCGCCGGAAATATGGTATACTTATAATCCAAATTTTATCATGTTATCAACTAAATCAGATAGCGCTAAGGAGTATCATGGAACCTTTCAACACCCCTTTGAAGATCAGGGAGATCTCCCTGCCCCACCGGGCAGTGTTCGGCCCCATGGCGGGCTTTACCGATGCCCCGGCCCGGCGGCTGATGGCCCAGCACGGAGCCGGTTTTACCGTCAGTGAGATGGTGTCCAGCCGGGCGCTGGTATACGGCGACCACAAAACCGTCAGCCTGCTCAAGGCCGAGCCCAACGGTGCCCCCTACGGCGTGCAGATCTTTGGCGAAGTGCCCGAAATCATGGGCCAGGCCGCTGCCGCCGTGGAGCAGTACGCGTTCGATTTTCTGGACATCAACATGGGCTGTCCGGCCCCCAAGATCGTCTCGGGCGGGGCAGGCAGCAAGCTGATGCTTGACCCCGACCGCTGCGGCCGCATTGTGGAGGAAGTGGTCAGAAACACCTCCCGCCCCGTCACCGTGAAGATGCGCAAGGGCTGGGACGCGGAGCACGTCACGGCCGTGGAATGCGCCAAAGCCTGCGAGCAGGCGGGCGCGGTGCTCATCGCCGTCCACGCCCGCACCCGGGAGCAAATGTACACCCCGGGCATCGACCCGTCCATCATTGCGGCGGTGAAGGATGCCGTCCACGTTCCTGTGCTGGGCAACGGCGATATCCGCACCGCTGAGGATGCTGTACGGATGGTGGAGGAGACCGGCTGCGACGGCGTGATGATCGCCCGGGCTGCTCTGGGCGACCCCTGGCTTTTTGAGCGGGTGAACGCCGCGCTGGAGGGCCTGCCCGCCCCCAAGGAGCCGAACCTGCAGGCCCGGATGAACGCCCTGCGCCGTCAGGTGGAGGAGATGGTGGAGCAGAAGGGCGAGTTCGTTGCCATGCCCCAGGCCCGGGCCCAGACCATGCACTACATGAAGGGCCTGAAGGGGGCCGCCAGCCTGCGGCGCTACTGCTGTGAGCTGAGCCGCCTCTCTGACCTCGACACCCTCATCGACGCGGTGTTCGAGCAGCAGCGCAGGGCCGCGCAGGACCCCGATGACACCCGCGAGGTGCCGTTCCCGTAAGCGGGAAATTTCCGATACTGAAAAGAGGACTGACGCATGACTGCATTTCATTCTTCGCCCCGGATGCTGGGGCAGAAGCAGGATAAGTTCTGGCTCACCGTGGGGCTCTGCGCCCTGACAGCCGCCCTCATCTTCCTGCCGTTCTATCTGCTGGACGGCGGCTTTTTCCACTATGCAGGCGATTTCAACAGCCAGCAGATCAGCTTTTACCGCTACATGAACGGCTTCCTCAAGGGGGCAGGCTACCCCGCCGGATACGGAGGCGTGAAGAACACCTTTTCCTGGGCAACTGACCTGGGCAGCGGAACCATGAACGCCTATTCGTTCTACCTGTACGGCTCCCCCTTCTTCTGGTTTTCCCTACTCTTCCCGCAGAACTGGCTCCCCTACCTCATGGTGCCGCTGGTGCTCAAGTTCGCGGTGGCGGGCGGCGGCGCGTATCTGTACCTGCGCCGCTACGTCAAAGACCCGAACTTTGCGGTGCTGGGTGCGGCCCTCTACGCCTTTTCGGGCTGGGGGCTGTACAACATCTTCTTCAACCACTTCATCGATGTGCTGGCCCTCTTCCCCTGGATGCTCTGGGCACTGGATGAGACCATCTACGAGCGCCGCCACGGATGGTTCGCCTTCTGGGTGGCGCTGAACCTTGTCAACAACTACTTCTTCTTCATCGGTCAGGTGGTATTTCTGGCCATCTACTTCATCTGCAAGCTGACGACGAAAGATTTCCCGATGAATGTCCGCCTCTTCGTCCGGCTGGCCTTTGAGAGCCTGCTGGGCGTGGCACTGGGCTTTGTGGTGCTCTGGCCCACCGTCCTCAGCGTGCTGCAGAACCCGCGCACTATCGACCTTTCCTCCGGCTGGGGCTTTCTGACCTATTCCAAGCCCCAGCAGTATCTGGCCATCCTGCTGAGCTGGGTGCTGCCCCCGGATTCCCCCTATATGACCTCTATCTGGTCTGAGGGCATCATCAAATGGACCAGCATGACAGCCTATCTGCCCCTGTGCAGTCTGGCCGGTGTGGTCGCCTACTGGCGCTCCCGGCAGGGCGACAGCAAAAAGCGGATCATTGCCGTCTGCATGGTATTTGCGCTGGTGCCCATCCTGAACAGCGCGTTCTATGCCCTCAATTCCAGCTACTATGCCCGGTGGTTCTATATGCCGGTGCTCATCCTTGCGGCCATGACGGTGAGCGCGTGGGAGGACCCCAGCCTCGACCTCGCCCGCCCCGCCCGGAGCATTGCCTTTGTGATGATCGCCACGCTGGCCTTTGCACTGGTGCCCGTGCAGGATGCCGCCACCAAGGAGTGGAGCCTGGGCGTGCTGCAGAATCCGGGCCAGTACTGCGCCGTGCTTGCCTTTGGTCTGGGCGGTCTGGCCGTCTACCATTGCATCTGCAGGCGCTGGCAGCAGCGCAGGGTCTTTGCCCGCCGCCTGCTGGCCGGTGTGCTGGCATTCAGCTGCCTGTTCGGCATCGTCCACATCGGCATTGGCAAGTTCGGCCAGTGGAACACCGACAGTGACCTTGTGGAGCAGTATATCAACGCGCTGGCCCTGAAGGAGGATCTGCCCGAGGGGGACTGGCGTATTGACACCTACAAGACCCACGACAATCTGGGCCTGTGGCTGGACAAGAGCTGCCTGCAGTATTTCGGCAGCACCGCCGCTCCCAGCATCCTCAGCTTCTACCCGGCACTGGGGGTCAAGCGGGATGTGCGCAGTCAGCCCGAGCTCTCCAACTATGCTCTGCGCGGTCTGCTCAGCGTCAGATACCTGCTGACCACGCTCGCACATCAGGAGCAGTTCCACGCCGAAGCCGATGAGGGCTGGACGTATTACGACACCCTGGACGGCTATGTTCTCTACGAGAACCAGAACTACGTTCCCATGGGCTTCACCTACGATTACTATCTCACCGAGACCCAGTACGAGGACACCGTGACCCCCACTCGCTCCAACCTGCTCATGCGGGCACTGGTGCTCACTGAGGAGGATGCGGTGGCCTACGGGCAGTACCTCACGCCCCTGCCCACGGCAGAGCTCAACGACCTGACCTACACCCGCTACACTCAGGACTGCGCCGACCGCCGGGCCTCTGCCTGCACCGCCTTTGAGATGACCAGCGCAGGCTTCCACGCTGAAGCCACGCTGGACAGGGCCAATCTGATGTTCTTCTCCGTGCCCTACGATGACGGCTTCACGGCCTATGTGGATGGGCAGGAGACCGAGATCCTGCAGGTGGACGAGGGCCTGATGGCCGTCCTCTGCCCCGCCGGAACGGTCACCATCGACTTTGTCTATCAGCCGGACGGCATCCGCCTGAGCCGGACTGTCACCCTTGCCGCCCTGCCCGTGTTCCTGCTCTACGCCGGGTACTTTGCCTGGGACGAAAAGAAAAAACGGAAGCATTAAAAAAGCCGCCGCTCCAGGAAGCGACAGCTCAAAGAAAAGCTCAACTGAAAGAAGGTATCCTATGGGCCCCTGGTATTACGAGGTCGTCAGCTTTGACGGCGATTATGTCAACCTGCGCCGCACCGACATTGAGAGCGACGAGCTGAATCCCGTTGCGCTGGCCCTGCTGCCGCCCGAGATCGAGGTGGGCAGCAAGGTCAAGTGCGAGTATTTTCAGTATGAGGTGATCGGCTGAACCTCTCCGTCATCCCTGCGGGATGCCACCTTTTCTATTAGGGAAACTGGTGCGAAGCACCTGAGAGGTTCGCCAGCACCGCTGCCAGCAGCATTCCGATGGGTGCGCTGATCCAGCTGGACATCCAGAAGCCTGCAAAACCAATGCGGGGTACAAGGATCACACAGGCCAGCAGGTTCAGGGCAATCTGCCCCAGGTTGGAGGCCAGATACAGCCCCATCTTCTGGGCACCGCGCAGGCGGGCCTCGAACAGATGCTTCTGTGCCACAAACAGACAGGTCACCGATTCAAAGGCCAGCATGGTGCAGCCATAGCTGGCTGCTGCCGGGTCGGTGGTAAAGAGCCGGAGCAGCGGCCCCCGCAGACCGATGCAGACCGCCACCACCCCAAGCGAATACACCAACAAGATCCGCCGCCCTTCCCGCAGGCCCTCTTTTACACGGCCCGGCTGGAGGGCGGCTGTGTTTTGCGCAATAAAGAACACTGTGGACTGCACAAAGCCGAACACCGGCATCATCAACAGGCTGGACAGCTTGCCTGCGCAGGAGAAACCCGCAATGGCTTCCACACCCAGACCGCCCAGCAGCCCCTGCTTGACCGTGGTGATGATGGTGCCGCTGGCCTGCTGAATACTGTTGGGGGCTGACAGCCGGAAAATATCCCTGGCATAGCGCGCCTTGAGCATCCGGAGCGAGAAGGCCGCATCCATCTGGGTGCGGCGCAGAAATGCCACCATGTAGACCGCGCCCGCCACCTGCGCCGCCGCTGTGGCAGCCGCTGCACCGGCTACCCCGAAGGGCCCCACCAGAACAAGGTCAAGCACAATGTTCATCGCACTGGTAGCCACAATGACCTTGAGCGGCGTTTTGGAATCGCCGCAGCCCATGACACACTCCTTGCTCAGATCGTAGGGCATCAGAAATGGCAGCCCCATCAGATAGATGCGCCCGTAGAGCACAGCGGTATCCAGGATCTCCGCAGGCGTATTGATCAGCTGCAGCAGGGCCGGCAGGGTCACAAAGCCCACTGCCGTGGTCAACAGGGCGATGACCTCATCCACGAACAGCAGGTTGTACAGCAGCTCTGTCATCTCATGTTTTGTGGCAGTGGGCTTGCCCGCCGCCACCAGCAGACCGCCGCCCAGCTCCATGCCGCCGGAGATGAACAGGAAGATCATCAGCACCGTGGAAGCGTTGGACACTGCCGCCAGCGCATCGGCATCCAGCCGCAGGCCGATGATCATGGTATCGGCCACGGCGTAAAACTGTGTTGCCACCATGCTCAGGATAATGGGCAGCGCGTACCGCAGCAGCGCAGGCCGCACCGCCCCGGTCAGCAGAGAATTTTCTTCGTTCACACAAACACCCTCTTTTCACAAAAAGAAAACCCGCATGGAACCTGTCGCTCAGGCCCTCTGCGGGTTCTTTTTCAGTTGCGCCAGCAGGAGTCGAACCTACGATGGGGGAGTCAAAGTCCCCTGCCTTACCGCTTGGCGATGGCGCACCGGTAAGAATCAGTATAGTAGAATTTCTTTCATTTGTCAAGCAAAAGCGTTTTGCCGTGTCTGTGCAAAGTGTTTTGCCACATTTTTACCATGTCTTTACAGTGTCCTTGTCATCATGCGATTCGCTTGCTCATTTTCCGATTTATTTTCCCAAAAAGTATTGACACCACCCTCATAGCATGATAAGATATCATCGATTTTGAGAGACAAAGCGTGTCAGAGTCTTTTCAAAGCAAATTACCTGGGACCGCCCATCGGGGCTAAGGCCATACGGACAGCCGGGTCCACTGCCGACCGGCGGCGCAAGCTGCCATTATTGATTGAGTTGAAAGCTCAAATTTTATAAGTTGGTTCCTTTACAGCCATGAAATTGCGCAGAACGTGCGCAGACTTGTGAAACGGTCAATAAGAGTAGTAAAAGTGTAATTGCTATATAGACTCTCGTCATCCCGTCTTTTTGAACCATGCGGTGGATTTTCCCCAGTGTCATCGGGGGGCTTTGTCTGCATGTTCGGAACGCTTTTTCAAGCGCAGGTCTGCACCATTGTGGTGGGCCTGCGCTTTTTTTGCTGCGCCGGAACCAGGGACGGAGGAGAAAAGATGAGTGAGAACCGTACACGGTTCCGGCTGGATCAGCGCCGCGCGCCCATTTACGAGGCGCTGGAGCAGTTCCGGCAGATGCGTGTGGTACCTTTTGATGTGCCCGGCCACAAGCGGGGCCGCGGCAACCCGGAGCTGACGGCCTTTCTGGGCCAGCAGTGCGTGGGTGTGGACGTGAACAGCATGAAGCCGCTGGATAATCTCTGCCACCCGGTATCGGTCATCCGGGAGGCCGAGGAGCTGGCCGCCGATGCCTTTGGCGCGGCCCATGCCTTTTTAATGGTGGGCGGCACCACCAGCTCTGTGCAGAGCATGGTGCTGACAGCCTGCAAGCGGGGCGATGAGATCATCCTGCCCCGCAACGTGCACCGCAGTGTGCTGAACGCGCTGGTGCTCTGCGGCGCGGTCCCGGTTTATGTGAATCCCGAGGTGGACAAACGGCTGGGCATCTCGCTGGGCATGAAGCGGGAGCAGGTGGCCAAGGCCATCAAGGAGCACCCCAACGCCGTGGCCGTTCTGGTGAACAACCCCACCTACTACGGTATCTGTTCCGACCTGCGCGCCATCGTGAAGATGGCCCACGAGGCCGGGATGCTCTGCCTGGCCGATGAGGCCCACGGCACTCACTTTTACTTTGGCAACGGCCTGCCCGTTTCCGCCATGGCTGCGGGGGCCGATATGGCCTCGGTCTCCATGCACAAGAGCGGCGGCAGCCTGACCCAGAGCAGTCTGCTGCTCATCGGGCCCAATGTGCATCAGGGCTATGTGCGGCAGATCATCAACCTGACCCAGACCACCTCCGGCAGCTATCTGCTCATGTCCAGTCTGGACATCTCCCGCCGCAACCTTGCCTTGCGGGGGCGGCAGGTGTTCCATCAGGTGGCCGATATGGCCGAGTACGCCCGCGAGGAGATCAACGCCGTGGGCGGGTACTACGCCTTCGGCAAGGAGCTTTGCAACGGAAACTCCGTTTTTGACTTTGATACAACAAAACTCAGCGTCCACACGCTGGACATCGGTCTTGCGGGCATTGAGGTCTATGACATCCTGCGCGACGAGTACGACATTCAGATCGAGTTTGGCGACATCGGCAATATACTGGCTTATCTCTCCATCGGTGACCGCCCGCAGGAGGTCGAGCGCCTTGTCAGCGCACTGGCCGAAATCAAACGCCGCTACCACACCGACGGTGCGGGCCTGTTGAGCCAGGAGTACATTGACCCCGAGGTCGCCGCCAGCCCGCAGGAGGCGTTCTACGCCCCCAAGAAGAGCCTGCCCCTGCGCGAGACCGAGGGTATGGTATGCAGCGAATTCGTCATGTGCTACCCACCGGGCATCCCGATTCTGGCCCCGGGCGAGCGCATCACCGCTGAAATTTTAGACTATATCGAGTACGCCAAGGCCAAGGGCTGCAGCATGACCGGACCGGAAGATCCCGACATTCTGCGCCTGAACGTGCTGGCCTGACAGGGAGGTTTTACAATGGAAATGTGGTTTTCGGAGTTTCACACCCCCGATGTCAAGCACAGCATCCGGGTCAACCGCCAGCTTTACTCCAAGCAGAGCGACTATCAGCGCATCGACATTTTTGAAACACCGGAGTTTGGCCGTGTGCTGACGCTGGACGGCAACGTCATGCTGACCGAGCGCGACGAGTTCATCTACGACGAGATGATCACCCACGTGCCGATGTCGGTACACAAAAACGCCAAGGATATTCTCGTCATCGGTGCGGGCGACGGCGGCGTTGTGCGGGAGCTGACCCGCTATGACCGTGTGGAAAGCATTGACCTTGTGGAGATGGACCCGCAGGTCATCGAGGCCTGCCGCGCCTACCTGCCCGGCAACGCCTGCCGCATGGATGACCGCCGCGTACATATTTATTACGAAAATGCGCTGAAATTCATCCGCAAGTGTGAGGATGAGTACGACCTTATCATCGTGGATTCCTCCGACCCGTTCGGCCCGTCGGAGGGATTGTTCACCCGCGAGTTTTACGGCAACTGCTTCAACGCGCTGCGCGCGGACGGCATCATGGTCAACCAGCAGGGCAGCCCCTTCTATGCCGAGGACGCGACCGCCATGCAGCCACCAGCGCATTGCCAGCACCTTCCCCATCAGCAAGGTGTATCAGGCGCACATCCCGACCTTTGCGGCGGGGTACTGGCTGTTCGGCTTTGCCAGCAAAAAATATCATCCCATCAACGATATGGACGCCGATGCGTGGAACGCGCTGAACATGCGCACCCGCTATTACACCTCCCGGCTGCACGTCGGGGCGTTTTATCTGCCCGCTTTCCTTGAGGAAATGCTGCGGGAAGTGGAGGATTGCTGATGCTGCACCGCAATGTAGAGAATTTCATC
>ENA-ORTV01004446-ORTV01004446.1-human-gut-metagenome-genome-assembly--contig:-NODE-4446-length-10510-cov-3.637207_pt1 | contig 10510 bp, 10 predicted proteins | sample MGYA00241915_ERZ509194 | MGnify/ENA primary metagenome ERZ509194 (study PRJEB26280, sample SAMEA2338810) | human gut metagenome | biome: human gut; feature: human-associated habitat; material: faeces... | reverse complement strand
GGTTGTTCCGATGATGATCGACGCGATCAAGGCTGCTAAGGAAGCTAAGTAATTTAGCTGTACTTTTAGATAATGAAAGACCGCAGAGATTCTCTGCGGTCTTTTTATCTGTATCTGAATTGCAGAGTAGCAGCAATGCCAAAAATGTAGAACCGCACCCCATTTCATGGCGGCAGGTGTTCCCTGCTGCCTGAGAGATGGGGTGCGGTTTTGTATCAGCTTTAGTTATATTGCGCTGTCCATTTCTGCCGTCACAACAGCGACCGAGCGTGCGCCGAGTGTAAAGCATTGCCCGTCAAAGGGTATGTCGGGTGTAAAGGCATTCTGTGCAAATGTGTGCAGTGTCAGAACCCAGTGCATGCCTTCGGGCGGCTTCGGCACCTGCTGTTCGTGCGCTTCCCAGTGCGAATTGATTGCAATCAATACTAAATCATCAGCTGTATCATCCGCATTTCGGCCGGAAAAGAGTACACCGATCTGTCTGGTATCGTCATTCATTTCGTTATTCCATGCCACGCCCAGATTGTGCAGCGAAACATCCGGCCAGTCGCAGTGCGCCGGTGGTGTCGAACCACGCAGCACCGGATGCGCATGGCGCAGTGCGATCAGACTGCGGACATACTGGAACATATCACGGTTTGTCTCAAGCAGTGACCAGTCAAGCCACGAAATTTCATTATCCTGACAGTAGGAGTTATTGTTTCCGTACTGCGTATTCCCGAATTCATCGCCCGCCAGAAACATTGCTGCGCCGCGGCTGCAAAGCAGTACGGTAAAGGCGTTTTTTCGTAAACGGTCACGAAGCGCATTGATCTTCGGATCATCGGTCTCCCCTTCTGCACCGCAGTTCCAGCTGTGATTATCGTTCGCGCCATCCGTATTGGCCCAGCCGTTGGCTTCGTTGTGCTTTTCATTATAAGCATACAGATCGTGGAGTGTGAAACCGTCATGGCAGGTAATGAAGTTCACAGAAGCGTTCTGTCGCTTATCCGGCGGATACAGATCAGGAGAGCCGCAGATGCGCTGTACGGCGGCGTATGCAAGGTGGTCATCGCCCTTGAGAAAGCGGCGCAGATCGTCGCGGTATTTTCCATTCCACTCTGCCCAGCGATTCCATGACGGGAACGAACCGACCTGATACATACCGCCGGCATCCCACGCCTCTGCAATCAGCTTGACGCGGCCGAGAATGGGGTCGAATGCCAGACTTTCCAGCAGCGGCGGTTCGGAAAGCGGACCGCCGTCCTCATCGCGTCCGAGAATGCTTGCAAGATCAAAGCGAAAGCCGTCTACGCGGTATTCCACGACCCAGTACCGCAGGCAGTCGAGGATAAACTGCCGTACCATCGGCTGATTGCAGTTGAGGGTATTGCCGACGCCGGAGAAATTATAGTATTTGCCGTCCGGAGTGAGCATGTAGTAGATATTATTATCCATGCCCTTGAAGGAGAAGCATGGCCCGTGTTCGTTTCCCTCGGCAGTGTGATTGAATACGACATCAAGGATCACCTCGATGCCGTTGGCATTGAGAGTGCGGATCATGGTCTTCAGCTCAGTTCCCTCGCGGTTATATTCCAGAGCCGCTGTATAGCCTGTGTTCGGCGCGAAGTAGCACACTGTATTGTAGCCCCAGTAATTGAGAAGCTGCTTTCCGTCGATCACCCGTTCATCCGCCAGTTCATCGAACTCGAATACCGGCATCAGCTCGACTGTATTGATACCGAGCTCCTTCAGATACGGCAGCTTTTCCATCAGTCCAGCAAAGGTGCCGGGATGTTCGACCTGAGAGCTTTCGTGCATGGTAAAGCCGCGGACGTGCATTTCATAGATGATCATATCCTGAAACGGGACATGTGCATCTTCAAAATCACCCCAGTCGAACACATCCTCGACCACGCGCGCATGATAGGAGCTGTCGGATGCCGGGCGGACGCCCCATCGGCTCTGACCAGTCACAGCACGCGCGTACGGGTCAAGCAGAAATCTGCTCTTGTCGAACAGCAGACCACGTGCCGGATCGTACGGCCCGTCCATACGGTAGGCATATTCGAATTCCGTGATGTCGAGACCGAACACAATCATTGACCACGTGTTACCGATGCGGAACTGCTCGGGAAACGGCAGTATGGCATAGGGCTGCTGCTCGGTGCGGCGGAACAGGCACAGCTCACAGCCTGTTGCTCCGACAGAATGAATGGTAAAGCTGATGCCGCCGGGCACGATCGTTGCTCCGTTGGTCAGGAACAGTCCCGGACGTACAGAAAAGCCGTTGATGACATTAGTGGCATTCATTTCGCGCATGCCGCAGTGCAGTGTTTTTCCGCAGCAGGGCTCTGAATTTATCATAGTCCTTCCTCCTCCCCTGTTTCAGGAAAGCAAAAAGCCGCAGCAGAGATGCGCTGCGGCTTTTGAAACAGGTAATGTGGGTTCTGCCTCGGGGACAGATGCAGATCCTTAGCCCTGAACAGCTACGACCTCAACCTCGACCTTGGCGCCGAGCGGCAGAGCCGCAACCTGTACGCAGGAGCGAGCAGGAGCCTGTTCGGTGAAATACTTAGCGTAAACGCCGTTGAATGCTGCAAAATCGTTGATGTCAGACAGGAAACAGGTGGTCTTGACAACGCGGTCGAAGGATACGCCGCCCTGCGCCAGAACGTACTGAAGGTTCTTCATGACCTGCTCAGTCTGCTCCTCGATGGTAGCAGCCTCGATCTTGCCGGTAGCCGGGTCGATCGGAATCTGACCGGAGGTGTAGATGAAGCCGTTAGAAGCGATTGCCTGAGAGTACGGGCCTACTGCTGCCGGTGCGAGGTCGGTGTGAAGGACTTCCTTGATAGCCATGATAATGGTTCTCCTTTTATATCTTTTATTTTTGAAACGAATTTAGAAATGTGTATCCACGCAGCAGCTTACTTCTTGCCGCCCTTGGTCTTTTTCAGACGCTCGGTGTTGGACAGAACGCGCTTGCGCATACGGATGCTCTCCGGGGTGATCTCGAGCAGCTCGTCATCCGAAATGAACTCAAGCGCAGCCTCGATGGACATCTGACGCGGCGGAATAAGGCGCAGCGCATCATCCGAACCGGCAGCACGCATATTGGTCAGCTGCTTCTTCTTGCATACGTTTACAGCCATATCCTCACCGCGCGGGTTCTCACCGACGATCATGCCTTCGTATACCATCGTGCCGGGGGCGATGAACAGCGGGCCGCGCTCCTGCGCGTTGAACAGACCATAGCCAACTGCCTCACCGGTCTCAAAGGCAATCAGCGAACCGGTAGTACGCTTCTGGATGTCGCCCTTGTACGGCTGATAGCCGTTAAAGACAGAGGACATAACGCCCTCGCCCTTGGTATCGGTCAGGAATTCGGTTCGATAACCGAACAGGCCGCGCGCCGGGATAATGAACTCGAGGCGCATACGGTCAGCACCCTTCGGGTTCATGGAGACCAGCTCGCCCTTGCGGGAGCCCATCTTCTCCATGATGGAGCCGACAGCGTCAGCCGGGACGTCGGCGATCATGCGCTCCATCGGCTCGCAGGTCTTGCCGTCGATCTCCTTGAGCAGAGCCTTCGGTGCGCCGACCTGGAACTCATAGCCCTCACGGCGCAGGTTCTCGATCAGGATGGACAGATGCATCTCACCGCGGCCGCATACGCGGAATGCGTCGGTGGTATCGGTTTCGTTAACGCGCAGGGATACGTCCTTGAGCAGCTCACGGAACAGACGCTCGCGCAGATGACGGGAGGTGACAAACTTGCCTTCGCGGCCGGCGAACGGAGAGTCATTGACCATGAAGGTCATCTCGACCGTCGGCTCGGAGATCTTAACGAACGGCAGAGCCTCAACGTGCTCCGGGTCGCACAGGGTCTCGCCAATGGTGACGCCTTCGATGCCGGAGAAGCAGACGATCTCGCCGGCCTGTGCCTGTTCGATCGGCTGACGGCCCAGCTCCTCGATGGAGTACAGGGTAACGAGCTTTGCGTTGTACGGCTTGGTGTTGCCATGGTAGTCGCAGACCGTGACCTGCTGACCGACCTTCATCGAGCCGCGCTCGATACGGCCGATGCCGATGCGGCCGACATATTCGTTGTAGTCGATAGAGGAAACGAGCATCTGGGTCGGTCCCTCGGTGTCGACATGCGGCGCCGGGATATGCTCGAGGATCTGCTCGAACAGCGGGGTCAGATCCTTGCCCTCTACGTTCGGAGACATGGATGCAGTGCCGGCACGGCCGGAGCAGTATACGATCGGGCTGTCAAGCTGCTCGTCGGTTGCATCGAGGTTGAGCAGCAGCTCGAGAACCTCGTCGCCGATCTCGTTCAGACGGGCGTCCGGACGGTCGATCTTGTTGATTGCGATGATGATCTTGTGGCCGAATTCAAGTGCCTTCTGAAGAACGAAACGGGTCTGCGGCATCGGGCCCTCTGCTGCATCGACCAGCAGGACAACACCGTCTACCATCTTGAGGATACGCTCTACCTCGCCGGAAAAGTCCGCATGGCCCGGGGTGTCGACGATATTGATCTTGACGCCCTTGTAGTGTACCGAGGTATTCTTGGCCAGAATGGTAATGCCGCGCTCACGCTCGATGTCGCCGGAGTCCATGACGCGCTCCTCTACCACCTGATTTTCGCGGAAAGCACCAGCCTGCTTGAGCATCTGGTCAACCAGAGTGGTCTTGCCGTGGTCAACGTGCGCGATGATGGCGATGTTGCGTAAATCGTTTCGGATCATATATATTCCTCCATTATTAAAGGTCATTTTCGTACATCATCTATTATACTTGTTTTTCTGCTGGTTTTCTACCTGTTTTATCGTCAAAATTATGATAATTTCTGCGTGAAATTCTGTAAACTTTTGCGTGCCACCTTTTGCACATTGTTTTTCATTGCCGGTTCCGCAAAAAATGTACGCGAAATGTGGAAATTTTCTGCGGCTTATGCTATAATGGCAGTGCAATCTATGAATAACGAGGAAATAACATGAAAGGTATTATTCTTGCCGCGGGCAAAGGCTCACGTCTTTACCCCATGACACGCCCGGTCTGCAAGCCCTTGCTTCCGGTATACGATAAGCCGATGATTTATTATCCCCTTGCCGTGCTGCTGGAGGCAGGGATCCGGGACATTCTGATTATCATTCCCCCCGGAGAGGAAGGCCCGTTTTACCGTCTGCTCGGCTCGGGCGGACGCCTCGGCGTTAACATCACCTACGAGGTACAGGAGGTCGCGCGCGGCATTGCGGACGCCCTGCTGATCGGCTCGCAGTTTATCGGAAACGATGATGTCTGCCTCGTACTCGGCGACAACATCTTTTATTCTCCGAAATTCGGCGGCTATCTCAAGCAGGCTCTTCAGCACCGTGAGGGCGCCTGCGTATTCGGCTATTATGAGGATGATCCGCGTGCGTTCGGCGTGGTTGAGTTCGATGCACAGGGCCGCGCCGTCTCCATCGAGGAGAAGCCGCGCTATCCGAAGTCGAACTATATTATTCCGGGTCTGTACTTCTATGACAACAGTGTCGTAGAGATTGCGCGCAATCTGGAGCCTTCCGCACGCGGTGAGCTTGAGATTACGGACGTCAACCTGGAGTATATGCGCCGCGAACAGCTGCATGTAGTCAAGCTCGATCGTGATTTTGTCTGGCTCGATGCCGGCACGGCGGACAGCCTGCTCTACTCCGCGCAGGAGGTCAAGCGTGTACAGGATGCGACCGGGCGCTATATTGCCTGCCTCGAAGAAATCGCATACCGCCGCGGCTATATCGACCAGAAAACCGTTCTGCGCCATGCCGCAGAGCTTGATAAAACGCTGTACGGACGCTATCTGGAATGTCTGTAACCTACACCGGGATCTGACAGGATTGGAGAGATTATAATGCCGGTTTACACAGAAACAAAAACCTACCGCACCAAGGCTCACATGGGTATGATCGATGTGACTGATGACTTCCGCGCAGCGGTGCAGAACGCCTGCCGCAACACCGGGATGAAGTCCGGCACGATCACCGGCTTTACGACCGGCGGCGTTGCAGGTCTGACAACGCTCGAATTTGAGCCGGGCATGGTTTATCACGACCTCAAGGCTGCGATGGATGTCTTTTCGCCCTATCGCGACGAAAACGGCCGTGTGATCTATTACCATCATCATGATACCTGGCACGATGACAACGGCTCGTCGCATATTAAGGCGGCCCTCCTCAGCCCGTTCATCGTCATCCCTTTCGTCAACGGCGAGATTACGATCGGCCCGTGGCAGAATCTGACGCTCGTTGAGTGCGATACGAGAGATCGTACGCGCGACATCGTTTTTCAGGTAATGGGCGAATAAAAGCATATCGGAAACGCGAAAAGGCACGCCGGACGGCGTGCCTTTTTTACTTTGCGAAGCAGCGAATGCTTCAAAAGCAAACGCTTTTGAATTACTGATGTGCCTCGATGTAGTTTACGATGTCACCGATGGTGCTCATCTTTGCAGCTTCTTCGTCCTCGATGGTGACACCGAAGTTCTCCTCGAGATCCATCATCAGCTCAACTACGTCCAGAGAGTCAGCGTTCAGATCCTCCTTGACCTTGGTCTCCATGGTCATGGTGGAAGCATCAGCGTCGAACTTGTCAGCGAGGATTTCGCATACCTTTTCAAACATTGGGGTTACACTCCTTCATTTTGATCTTGATTTATTGTTCTGAAAACTCCGATTTTACGGAATTTTTCATACCGTTTCTCGAGCATCACTTCGATGCTCGGCTCTGCGGACAGCTCTGCGAGCTGGTCGCGCAGCGTGCGCGCAACATTACGCATCAGCTGGGCATTCGACGAGCCTTCCTGAATAATGCCTTCGATCATGCCGAAGCTGTGCAGATCCTGCGCGGTAATATGCAGGGTATCTGCGGCCTCCGCCTCGCGCGTCGGGTCCTTCCAGAGAATAGAAGCACAGCCGCGCGGCGAAATGACCGAATACAGCGCGTTTTCAAGCATGAGTACGCGGTCAGCAACCGCGAGCGCAAGTGCACCGCCGGAGCCGCCCTCGCCGGTCACGATCGAGATGACCGGAGTCTTGAGCTCGATGAACTCGTACAGGCAGCGTGCGATCGCTTCGCCCTGGCCGCGCTCCTCCGCGCCTACGCCGCAGAATGCACCGCCGGTATCGACAAAATTGATGACCGGCCGATGAAATTTCTCAGCCTCATGCGCGAGACGCAGCGCCTTTCGATAGCCCTCAGGATGTGCCATGCCGAAGTTCGCGTCCATGTTCTGCTCGATGGTGCGGCCCTTGCGATGACCGATCACGGTCACAGGGGTACCGCCGAAATAGCCGATGCCGCCCAGAATCGCGTGGTCGTCACCGAAATAACGGTCACCGTGCAGCTCGATGAAATCGTCAAACAGCTCGTCGATATAATCGGTCAGCATCGGTCGTTTGGTATCATGAATGATACGCATTTTTTCGCTTGCCGGTCTGTCAGTCACGTTTCCACACCTGCCATTTCTTTGCCTTGGGACTGCAATGCAGTCGGAGCAGCTTTTCAAGCGTTTCCTTTAATTGATTACGCGGAACTATTTTATCACAGAAACCGTGTGAAAGCAAGAATTCCGACGATTGAAAATCATCCGGCAGCGTCTGGCCGATCGTGCCCTCAATAACGCGGCGGCCGGCAAAGCCGACGACTGTGCGGGGCTCTGCGAGAATGATGTCGCCGAGCATGGCGAACGACGCGGTTACGCCGCCCGTTGTCGGGTCGGTCAGCACGGTGATATACAGCAGACCAGCGTCCGAATGACGGCGCGCCGCTGCACTTACCTTCGCCATCTGAAGCAGAGAAAACATGCCCTCCTGCATACGGGCGCCGCCCGAGCAGGTAAACAGCACGACCGGCAGTCCCTTTTCAGTGGCATACTCGAACAGACGGGTCAGCTTTTCACCCACGACCGAACCCATGGATGCCATCATGAAATGACTGTCCATCACACCGAGCGCAGTTTCCACACCGCCGATCTTGCAGACACCGGTCTTGACTGCATCAGGCATGCCGACCTTTTCGGCAAGCTCCTTTGTCTTGTCCGCATAACCCGGGAAGTGAATCGGGTCTGCGGATGCAAGATCGCCGTACAGCTCCTCGAAGGTATCCTTATCCGCGATCTGACGGATGCGGGTGCGGGCCAGCAGACGGCCGTAGCGACCGCAGTGCGGGCACACATACAGATTTTTGCCGTAGGCGTAGGCCTTCAGCTCTGCGCCGCAGCCCTTGCAGGTGACGACCTTGTTGGTGGTCTCTTCCTCCTGCGGTTTGAGTTCCATGGAGGTCTCGCGCGTTTTCTGGAACAGGTCGATCAGACCCATACTTACTCCCTCCCTATTCATCTGCGGTCAATCGCCGATAAGCGAAAGAGCCGCCATTTTATTGATCAAAATCGCCATTTGCGATTGAATTAACGTTGAAGTTGGCGTCAACGAACGCTTTGGAGCACAGAATGTGCATCTGGTAGTCTGTGCCGGTCACGACGCCCTCAAACAGCGTTTCCGCGAGTGCGCGGCGCATGCGGTCGATGGCCTGCGTGCGATCCGAGCCATAGACGATCAGCTTGCCGATCATCGAGTCGTAGAACGGCGGGATTTTATAGCCCTGATATGCTGCGGAATCCACGCGCACGCCCGGTCCGCCCGGCAGATGCAGGGAGACCAGAGTGCCTGGACAGGGCGCAAAGTTGCGAGACGGATCCTCAGCATTGATGCGGCATTCGATCGCATGACCGCGCATAACGAGATCCTCCTGCTTGAAGGAAATCGGCTCACCTGCTGCGATGCGAAGCTGCTCGCAGACGAGATCAACGCCAGTCACCTGCTCGGTGACCGGATGCTCGACCTGAATGCGGGTATTCATCTCACAGAAATAGAAATTGCGGTCGTTATCGACCAGAAATTCGATCGTGCCTGCGCTGCGGTAGCCGACGCGCTTTGCCAGCGCGACAGCCGCGCTCGTCATCTTTTCGCGAAGCTCGGGCGTGACGAATGCCGACGGGCATTCCTCAATGAGCTTCTGATGGCGGCGCTGTACCGAGCACTCACGCTCGAACAGATGAACCACATTGCCCAGACTGTCGCCCAGGATCTGCACCTCAATGTGGCGCGGATTGTGGATATATTTTTCCATATACAGACGGCCGTCGCCGAAGTTCGCTACTGCCTCAGCTGCTGCACTGTCGTAGGCATCCTTGAGATCCTTGACGCTGAGCGCCACACGAATACCCTTGCCGCCGCCGCCGGAGGCCGCTTTGAGCATGACCGGATAACCGATGCGCTCCGCCTCGCTGATCGCTTCATCAAAGTCGCGCAGAGGTCCGTCTGTGCCGAGCGCGACCGGAACACCGGCCGCGATAGCGTTGCGCTTGGCCTCCGACTTGTCGCCCATCAGACGGATGGTCGCAGCAGTCGGGCCGATAAACGCGAGGCCTGCCTGCGTAGTCCGCTCTGCAAAATCCGGATTTTCGGATAGAAAACCGAAGCCGGGATGAATCGCCTGACAGCCGGACGCAAGCGCCGCCGAAATGATGTTATCCATGTTCAGATAGCTTTCCGCCGCGCGCGCAGGACCGATGCAAACTGCCTCGTCCGCGATCTGCGCATGGAGCGCCTCACGGTCAGCCTCGGAATAGACCGCGACCGAAATGATGCCGAGGTCACGGCAAGCCTGTATGATGCGAACTGCAATCTCGCCGCGGTTCGCTATGAGTACCTTTTGAAACATTCGTTTAATCCTGCCTTAGTCCATGATTACCATGCACTTGATTTCTGCTTCCGCAGCCTTCTGGTCGCCGACCCATGCGACGCCCTCCGCTACGGCCATCGGGCCGCGGCGCTTGGTGAAGTGCACTTCAAGGCGCAGCGTATCGCCAGGCTTGGCCATGGCGCGGAACTTGGCCTTGTCGATGCCGGTGTAGACCGCAGTCTTGCCCTTGAACTCGGGCATGGAGAGCAGAGCGACGCCGCCCGCCTGCGCGAGCGCTTCCAGACGGAACACCGCCGGCATGATCGGATTTCCCGGGAAGTGTCCCTGGAAGAAGAATTCGTCGCCTGTCAGGTGCAGCAGACCAATGACATGCTCCTCGTCCATCTCGACGATCTCGTCAACGAGCAGCATCGGCGGACGGTGAGGAAGGATCTCCATGATCTGTTCTTTGTTCAGCATATTATAATCCCTCTTTCATAAAAATGCAAGAGCCACTTAGTGATTTAAGTTACTCGATGATGCAGAGTAGCTGATTATACTCCACCATATCGCCCGGCTGCGCCATGATGCGGACGACCTTGCCGCTGCACGGAGCCTTGATCTCGTTCATGACCTTCATGGCCTCGATGATGCAGAGGGTGTCGCCCTCCCTGACCTCCTGGCCGACCAGAACGAACGGCGGTTCATCCGGCGAGGGAGAAGAATAAAACGTGCCGACGAGCGGACTCTTGACCTGCGTACCGGCCGGAAGATCGTCCGCCGGCGCCGTTTCGGTCTCTGC
>ENA-ORTV01004442-ORTV01004442.1-human-gut-metagenome-genome-assembly--contig:-NODE-4442-length-10522-cov-2.604758_pt1 | contig 10522 bp, 13 predicted proteins | sample MGYA00241915_ERZ509194 | MGnify/ENA primary metagenome ERZ509194 (study PRJEB26280, sample SAMEA2338810) | human gut metagenome | biome: human gut; feature: human-associated habitat; material: faeces... | reverse complement strand
TGGCCGTTGCTTCGTCAAATTGTTTATGGCAGGTGGGAAGGCCGCGGCGCAGGTCATCATTGTCCATGGCCGGCAGGTCATCATGAATCAGCGAATAGGAATGAAGCATTTCCAGAGCGGCGGCGGTATTCAGGGTTTGTTCCCGCGATATGCCGAACAGGGCTGCGGTTTCCGAAACCAGAAACGGGCGCAGCCGTTTTCCGCCGTTGACAACGGAATAGCGCATGGCTTCGACAACCCTTTTTTCCTGCCCGGCGGGCAAGGAAAAAAAGCTGTCAAGATGCCGGTTAAACCATTGCGAATATTCGCCGAGTACGGTTTGGATATCGGTCATTATTCTTCAACATTGTCCAGAGGGGCAACGCTCAGGCTGCCGTCAGGTTTGACTTCAATTTTTTCAATTTTGAGCTGGGCGGCTTTCAGCTTGTTTTCACAAAGCTGTTTGAGGGCCGTGGCTTTTTCGTAAGCGGCAACCGCGTCGTCCAGTTTAATGCGTCCGGCTTCGAGTTCGCGGACAATATTTTCAAGCTGCTGCAAAGCTTCTTCAAAGTTCAGATTTTTAATTTCATCCTGTGTCATTCTATCCTCTCCGTTTGGTTACGGCCATATTATTATATTTATTTCCTAATAGCAAGTTCAGGGTTTAATTTTTTATTAAACTAAAGTCATATATACATAAATATATATGTAGTTTAGTTTAGCTATAACTGTTGTCCTGCCTTATTTTATGCTAAATTAGTAATGTAGTTTACAGGAGAAAAGATTATGAAGAATTTGGCTGTTACTCTGGGGTCAAAATTATTGAAGGCTCTGGGAAATGAAAAGAGGCTGGAGATATTATTTTATCTTCAGGATCAGGAACTTAATGTGGGACAATTGGAAAAAATGGTCGGCTTGAGCCAGTCAGCACTGTCGCAGCATCTGGCGATTTTGCGAGCCGAGAATATTGTTAAGACGCGGCGGTCGGCACAAACGATTTTTTATTCGATTATGAGCGACAAAGTGCTGAAAATTTTGGCTTTGCTTGATGGTATGTATAACCGGCATTATAAGTCGGCATAAAAAATAACAGAAGTTGGGTGTGTGGTGAGAAACGACGGTTTCAAGAATTGGAACCGTCGTTATTTTGTGCGGGCAGCAACAAAATTCCGCGGGAGGCGGGATCGTAGCGAAAACCGAGGTCTCCGGCGCGGAGCCTGCAGGCATCTTGGCCGAAAACGCCATTGCGCCAGCCGCGGATAAATGCCACTTCGTCGTGTCCGGCGGCAAAATCGTGCAGTTCATCTTCCGAAGCAATCAAACGCGGCGCAACCTCATGCTGCTGGCTTTTTATTTTGAGCAGCAGACGCAGCAGTTCCTGCAGTAATGAGGTGTTGCCGCGGCTGCGGTAAGAACCGCTGTCTTCGCAGATATAATCGGCCGCCGGCATTTTTTTGACTTTGTCGATAACCTCAAGGATTTCTTCTCCGAGTTTGCCGGCAGGGATATCTTTGCGGATGTTGCGAATCTTTTCGAGTTCGCTGACGCTGCAGGGCCAGCTGGCGGCGATGCTTTGCAGGCACTCGTCGCGCAGAATCTGCTGACGCGGCACGTCATGTTCCTGGGCGCGCTGTTCACGCCAGGCTGCCAGCTCTTTGAGCAATGTCAAAAATTTCGGATTGCGGGAATGATGTTTGACCCGCAGCCAGGCTTCTTCGGGCGGGCATTCGTAAAGTTTGGGATTGCAAAGAAGCTCCGTTTCTTCTTTTATCCAGTCGGTACGATTGTTTTTTTCAAGATAATCTTTGAGATAAAGATAGATGTCAACCAGATGCGTGACATCGCCCAAGGCATATTCCAGCTGTTTTTTGTCAAGCGGGCGGCTGCTCCAGTTGGTGTAACGGCAGGTTTTGTCAATTTCCCGGAGCGTGATTTTGTTGACCAGCGTTTCGTAGCTGGAGGCTTCGCCGAAACCGCAGGCGGCGGCCGCAATCTGGGTATCAAACAGCGGCGCGGGAATAAATCCGGCAAGATGATGAAAAATTTCGATGTCCTGGCGTCCGGAATGGAAAACTTTGATAATTTTTTCATTTGCCAGCAGCTTATAAAAAACCGACAAGTCGATTTCGGCAGCCAGAGGATCAATGACTGCCGCGGTTTCCGGGCAGCCGACCTGCAGCAGGCAGAGCTGGGGATAGGAAGTTTTTTCGCGGATAAATTCGGTGTCAATCGTTATAAAAGGCTGATTTTCAAGAATTTTGCAGAGGTTTGACAGTTGTTCGGTATTTTCAATCAGGTTAATCATAGGCATTTCCAGTTTTTTCTTTATCTTATTATCCGCGGCATCGGGACGTTGTCAATCGGAAATTTTGGCGGTGGTATGTCCCGAGAAGGGAGAATAACAGATAATTTCGGCTAAAAAAGTACAAAATAATGTAAAAAATACTTGTCATTCACAAAAAGCTGTTATAAATTCGCTAATTACGAGTTTATTATTAATATTTATTAACAAAAAAATTTTTTCAGCTATGAAGACTCAGAAATTTTTCGGGATTGATGCCGCGCAGGCAAAAGAGATGATTGAACAAGCTTTGATGTCGGAAGATTCGATTGTTAAAAGCCGTGCCAACAGCGCCAAGAACAGTGAGCTGAATTCTGCCTATTTTTGTATGCAGCAGGAAGCTCAGAAGTTCGGAAGCCTGGTAACCGCAATTAACCGCGGTTTTGAAATTTATCCGCTCTACAAAGGGCAGAAGATTGAAGCAATTGCCAAACGTGCCGGTGCGCAGATTGAATTTTGCGGAGATTTTCCAAAAGCCTGTGAGGTTTATAATCATTTCCGGACAGTTTTCGGGAATGTCGAAACCAACATGGAGTGCCAGCAGCTCAGCGAAGATGAACAAAATGTCGGTTTGAAACCGGCAGTAAAGGTTTTCTGTGAGAAGAAGCTGCGTGAAGGCGTTGCTTTGGAAGATGTGGCGAATTCGTTTCTGACATTTGTCGAGGACAGGTTCGGCAAAGGGCGGCGTCCGTTATTCGGGTATGTTTACACCCGGGAGCAGATTGTCAAGACCGATGACGAAAGAGAGTATACGGAAAGCAGCAGCTATATCCGTATTGTTGCCGATGTGCCTGAAGGTGATTTGGAGAACTGGAAAGATGATGCCAGCGATCTGATCTATTTTGTCGGTGTGTTTCTGGCGAGACGCATTGACTTTAATACGACAGAAACGATATTGCCGTTTGCCAGGCCCAAGTACGGCGAAGAACTTCCGGAAGGAATGATGAGTTGTCCATATTGCGGGAGAACTCTGGCAATTGACATGCAGGGGAATATTCGCCCTTGTCCTTGTGAAAGCGATGTGCAGGAGCATATCGTGCCTGAAACAGGCAAACAGTCCGAGCTGCATCCGAATGATGAGGGAAGGCATGTTTGTTAATTTTTTGTTTTCCATAATAATTATTTTTTTAGCGTCCGAAACTTTTTTCGGGCGCTTTTTTTGTGAATAAGGGCGGCGGCGGCTGTTTTGTTATTGCTTTTTGTATCGGGAAGCTTTAAACCTATAATGTTATAAATTTTTATAAGAGGTATAAATGTCTATCTATCGTACACATACCTGCGGGGAACTCCGCGGGACGGATGCCGGCAAAGAGGTTAAACTGGCCGGCTGGATTCATCGTAAACGCAATCTCGGCAATCTGTGCTTTATTGATTTGCGTGATCATTACGGAATTACCCAGTGTGTGGTAGACAGTTCTTCGGATTTATTTGCCAAATTAAATGAGGTTCGGGTTGAGAGCGTGGTCGGTTTTTCGGGTAAGGTTATTACCCGCGGCGGCAATATCAACAAAGATATGCCGACCGGCGAAATCGAGCTGCAGGTTCAGGATATGGAAGTTCATTCGAAAGCGGAAGTGCTGCCGATTCAGGTTTTCGGCGAGGATGACAGTCCGGAAGAACTGCGCCTGAAATATCGTTTTTTGGATTTGCGCAAAGAGCGGATTCATAACAATATAAAACTGCGTTCGCAGGTGATTGCCGAAATGCGCAGGCTGATGACCGAACAGGGATTTACCGAATATCAGACGCCGATTTTGACCGCTTCTTCTCCCGAAGGGGCGCGTGACTTTTTGGTGCCGTCGCGGATTAATCCCGGCAAGTTTTATGCTTTGCCGCAGGCGCCGCAGCAGTTTAAACAGCTGCTGATGGTTTCGGGGTTTGACCGTTATTTTCAGATTGCGCCCTGTTTCCGTGATGAAGATCCGCGCGCCGACCGTTCGCCGGGAGAGTTTTATCAGCTGGATATGGAAATGTCTTTTGTGACGCAGGAAGATGTGTTCAAAGTGATTGAAACGACGATGGGCGGGGTCTTTAATAAATTTGCCGACGGCAAAAAGGTTGATCAGGCGCCGTTTATCCGCATTCCTTTCCGTGAAGCCATGTTGAAATACGGTTCGGATAAGCCTGATTTACGGAATCCGCTGGTTATTCAGGATGCTACCGCTTTGTTTGGAGATTCCGGTTTCGGTGTTTATGATGCTAAAGTTAAAGAGGGTGAAGCCGTTCGGGCGATTGTGGTGAAAGCAATTGCCGACAAGCCCCGTTCTTTCTTTGATAAATTGAATGATTACGGCAAAGAAGCCGGTTTCGGCGGAATTGCCTATATTGCTTTTGCCGCGGAAGGCGCCAAAGGAATTGCCAAGCTGCTGACTGCGGAAAAACTGGCAGAAATTAAAACTAAACTCGGTGCTGCCGACGGCGATGCGGTTTTGTTTATGGTCGGCAAAGGAATGCAGTTTGCCAAGTTTACCGGACGGGTACGCCTTAAACTCGGAGATGAGCTGGGACTGACGAAAAATGATGCTTTCCGTTTATGCTGGATTGTTGATTTCCCGATGTATGAGGAAAACGAAGAAACCGGCGCGGTGGAGTTTTCGCATAATCCGTTCTCAATGCCGCAGGGCGGAATGGACGCGCTGTTGAACAAGAATCCGCTGGATATTCTGGCTTATCAGTATGATCTGGTCTGCAACGGTGTCGAGCTGGCTTCGGGAGCGGTGCGCAACCATCAACCGGAGATTATGTATAAGGCCTTTGAAATTGCCGGTTATGATAACAGCGTGGTCGATAATAAATTCGGCGGTATGATTAATGCTTTCAAGTATGGCGCGCCGCCGCACGCCGGCTGTGCGCCGGGGATCGACCGGACGGTTATGCTGCTGCTTGACGAGCCGATTATTCGCGATGTGATACTGTTTCCGTTGAACGGTAAAGCGCAGGACTTGATGATGCAGGCGCCGAATTATGTGACGGATAAGCAATTGCAGGAACTGCATATTAAAGTGGTTGAAGAATAAGAAAATAATGCCCGCCGGCCGCGGGCATTATTTTTTGTAAGATTTTTATAAAAAAGAGTTGACATTCTTTGTGAAAAGTCATAAAAGTTTTTCTGTTCTTACCGATTGCCTCATCGTCTAATGGTAGGACAGCGGACTCTGACTCCGTTAATCGTGGTTCGAATCCATGTGAGGCAGCCAATAAAAAAAACACCCCAACGGGTGTTTTTTTTATTGGCTGAAAAGCTCTTGTTAAATTGCGAGGGATGCGAAGGCAACCGAGCAATTGTTAGAAGAGCTTTGACCGAAGCGGCAGATTTATGTTGAAAATTAGTAAATTGGTATTATATTAAGGCTGTGGTTAGCTCAACCACGGTTTTATTATGATGTTACCTATGCGGAATCCTATCCGCCGAACTATACCCTAGTAAAGATTTTTTCTTTGCGGAAAAATTTTTATAGCCGTTCAGGTATATGGGAAAAAGTAACGGCATTCTTACGTCTGTGACGGAGGAGTGCTCGCGAAATAAGGGCGCAGCCACGAATAAGCGGCTGTACAGTTCGGTACATAGGAAACTCCTCCACCTTTGAGCAAGGTGGAGATAGATAGGTTAAATTAAGTTTTAACAAATCGAGGAGTTTCTAAAATGTTAAAAAAATCAAACGAACTAAAGACTACTCAGACGATTTCTCAGAACTTGACTTTTGAAAACAGAGATTTTGCCATTACAATTTTTGACCTGTTAGCGGGAAGCAATGATAATGCCCGCAGACAGGAAAATCAGCCAACTGTCATGCCGGAGGCTTATGTGCCGGAATTTACGCTTTTAGATGGGGGAGAACAGAGATGAAAATCTGGGTATACCGCCCGATCCGAAATGTTGGTTATAATGCCAGCCAGCCTCTGGACTTGAATTATCTATACAGCGCTAAAGGTCTTCCTTACTATTTTGTGGTTGAACTGATGCAGCTCGAGGCAGCCAGAAAAGCCCGGAAGAAGGCCGAAATAGAACGACGACGAGCAATGGGGCTTTAAGAAAAACCCCGGTGACGAACCGTCCTGTTTTTTGGGGGATAGTTCAAAACCGGGGTTTCTTTTTTTTAATTCTGATTTAAGCGCATGGAATAAATCAAACAGTCGTTGCCTTCGTCATAGTAGTCTTGCAGACGGGCTTCGCAGCTGAAACCGCAGGATTCATAGAATCGGCGGGTCGGTTCATATTGCGGAATGCCGGAAGTTTTGATAAAAACTTTGGTTCCGCCCTGTTTTTTGACTTCTTCCAGAAATTTTTCAATCAGCTTTTTACCGATACCCTGGCCGCGAAACTCGTTTAAGGTCGACAGCCAGTGCAGTTCAAAAGTGGAGATAGATTCCGGAACCTGTCCGAAACAAGCATAGGCGCAGGTTTTGCCGTCATCTTCGGCAAAAAGGAAGTTGAAATTTTCCGGGGAATTGCTTTGACCCTTGAGCGCTTCTTTTGCCAAAGCGACAGTCACCTTAACGTCTTCTTCATCAAAGAAGCCGGTAGAAACTGCAATTTTACGAATTATCTCAGGATCGGTAAAATTTATCTTATCACGAAAGGAAAGCATGATTACACTCCTTTCAGAACCGATAAGCCCTCGCCATGTTGAGAACGGCCGCAAGGGTGGTCGTTGTAAGTGAAAGAATATTGGAAGTTACTACTTCGAGCCTCAGCATCATCCTGCTGAGAAATCTCATCGCTAATCACCGCGAGAGGTGTTACAGATAACATAAAAACTCCATACTTGTTAACCCAATGTACAGGAAGTTAAAAACCTCCCATACGCTTTAAATATGCCATATTTTAGGAAAAAAGGCAAGGGGGAGACGAAAATATTTTAAATGGATCGATATTGACGAAATTGAGAAAATATTTTATAACCGCAGCAAAGTGAAATTATTAATCTTTATATTTATGAAAGAAACATTAGAAGTGCTTTTATGTAAGGCACTGAGGCAGACCGATAGTGAACAGCTTGAATGTGAGCGTGATTTACAGCAACGGATATATGATAAACTGATAGAAGCCGGCTGGCGGGTTTATCCCGAAGTTGACGTCAGTTTTGAATTGTCCGGAGTTTCTGAGGCCCTGATTAAAAAGAAAGTTGATCTCTTGGCCGAAAAAAACGGGAGGCGGGTTGTTTTGGAATTGAAAGTGCCGTTAAATAAGGCTTATCCGAAAAGAATGTGTCATGCTATGGCGGATATTGCTTTTTTGGAACAACTAAAACGCCTGAACCGGCATTTTACGGAAGCTTATTTTATTATGCTGGTGAAAGACCACGGTTTTTATCAGGGCAAAGCCGATAAACCGCCTTATGTTTATTTCCGCGGTGGTTTGCGTCTGCCTTTGCGGGAGGTTACGCTGAATTTTGCTTATCAGGGATGTCATACGGTTTGTTTTCACCGCTCTTATCGGGCAGATTGGTCGGAGAGTCAGAACGGCGGTCGGTTTTTATGCCTGAAAGTATGAAAAATCCCCTCAAACGAGGGGAGTTTTTTTAGGCGCTTTTTAAGGTTTGCAGAGCTTGTTTTTGGATATCGCTCAAAATGGCGGCGCTTTTGTGTAATTCTTTGTTCTCTGTGTCTGACAGCTGGGGAAGCATCGTTTTGATTACGCCGCTGCGGCCGATGACCGAGGGCAGGGATAAGCAGACATCCGGCAGGTCTTTCAGTCCCCGGTGATAAGAGCTGACGGTCAGCACCCGTTTTTCATCTTTGGCGATTGCCTTGCAGATAGTGCTTAATGCCCCGGCAATGCCGTAATAAGTAGCTTTTTTGCCATGGTAAATTTTATAGGCAATCTGAACCACTTCGGCGCTGAGTTCCGCTTTATTTTGAGGAGAGAAAGGTTTGCCGATGTCGGCGGCAAATTCGTCAATATTCATGGCGCCGATGCAGGCTGTTGACCAGGAAACGACGGCAGAATCTCCGTGTTCGCCAAGAACAACGCCATGTAATGATTTGGGAGAAATGTCGAGATATTGTCCGAGCAGGGCGCGGAAGCGGGCGGTATCAAGCACTGTGCCCGAGCCGATTACTTTTGACGGGGCGAATCCTGATAGGTCGAGGGCGACTTTGGTCATCACATCTACCGGGTTGGTCGTGACGATGATAATAGAATCCGGCGCATAGCGGGCGATATTGGGAATGATGCCTTCAAACATTTTGGTGTTGCCTGAAACCAGTTCCAAACGAGAGGATTTGAAGTTAGGAGCGCCGTCAGCCGTAATGATGACAATTCCGGCTCCGGAGAGGTCGGAATAATCGCCTTCAATAATTTTGCAGTCTTGTTTAAAAGCAGCGGCGTGGGTAATGTCGTCAGCTTCCGCCTCTGCTTTGGTTTTATTGATGTCGATTAAGACAATTTCCTGAGCCAGGCCTTCAATAGCCAGAGTATAAGCGGTGGTGCTGCCGACCAGGCCGGCTCCGACAATTCCTATTTTCATTCTTTGTAATCCTCCTTTTTTCTGTCCGGAACATTATTTAAGCTTTTCCGTAAAGAAAGTCAAAGGCCGTGATTTAACTTTTTATTGCAATTCTGAAACTTAAGCGGCAAGCCGGCGGTTTTTGACGTATTTCAGATAGCCTTCGTAAGAAAATAAGACGACGGCCGATACGATCAGCGGCAGCAGATAATAGATAATGCGGTAGGCTATCAGGGCGCCGAAAAGCAGAGCGGCATTGTTGTTGCCGGGAATGATAAACATAAACAGCCCTTCAAAGACGCCCAAACCGCCGGGGACTTGGCTGAATACGCCCAGAACCTGCGCGATGATAAAGACGCCGATAAAGACGTCAAAGGGAATGTCTACAAAGGGAATCAGCGAGAAATATAAAACCAGAGAGGCCATCAGGATGTCGGCGCCGCCGATAAAGACCTGAGCCAAAGCCATCTTGAAAGAGGGGATGTCAAATTCGACATCTTTGATGATGATCGGTTTTTTATAGAATAACGAAGCCCAGAAATAAAGCAGCAAACCGGCTGCGGAAACGGCCGTTACGATCGTGGTCGTCAGTTTGGATACCGAACCTTCGCCGAAAGCATGATTGGGGGTCAGGATATAGCCCATAATAATCAGAAAGAAACAGGCAACCAGATAAGTAAAGCCCGAAAAAGTGACCATGCGGACGATTTCCGAGGCATGAAAACGCCAGCGGGTGTAGAGGCGGTAACGGATGGCGCCGCCGGAAACAATTGCGTGGCCGGCGTTGTTGCTGACCGAAAAGCCGATAAAACCGACAAAAATCCATTTCAAGGGAGAAAGTTTGCGGCCGATATATTTCAGTGCCAGATAATCATAGGAGGAAAGGGCAACATAACCGAAAAATGAGGCAATACAGGCCCAGACAAGATTGCGGCGGGGAATGCTGAGCAAGGCATCTTTGATATCAATCCACTGGTATTTCGACAGCTGCATATAAAGCATATAGGCTGCCAAACCGAAGAAAAACAGCCCGGACCAGGAGACCAGCTTTTTTAAGAAACGTTTTGTTTTAAATGCCATTTTAATTTACTCTCAATTTCTAAATTCTAATATAGAGTTTTAATCTGTGTTTTACAATCTGACAACAAAAATATTTGTTAAATTGGGAGAATGTGGTAAAGTGCAGTAAGGTTGTTTGGTCTGTAATGAGGAAGATATGGAAGATAAAATATTTCGATATTCGATTAAAGCAATTATTATCCGGGATGGAAAATTGCTGGCGGAAAGTTGCGATTACGGGCGCGGCAGGTTCTGCAAACTGCCGGGCGGCGGTCATCAGTGGGGTGAAACCATGGAGCAGGCATTAATCCGGGAATGTAAGGAAGAATTGTCACTGGATGTCAAACCGCAGCGTTTGGTTTTGGTTCGGGATTATATTGCCAAAAATCATCATTCTCCGCTGGATGAACCTTGTTTTCACCAGGCCGAGCTGATGTTTGAATGCGAAGTTGAAGATTTTTCGCCTCTGGGCGCCGGAAGCGAACCCGACGGCGACGGGCAGGAGATAAAATGGCTGTCTTTGGATGGTTTGGAAAATTCTGATTTTTACCCGAAAGCAATTGTTCCCTATTTGCGGAAATTGAAGGATATTAAAGAAACGGTCGTTCTCGGAGATGTTAATTAAGGAAAGATAAAAGACTGGTGCCGACAGAGAGACTACTCTTCGCTTTGCTTGAGTTGCCTCTGCGCGGCC
>ENA-ORTV01004433-ORTV01004433.1-human-gut-metagenome-genome-assembly--contig:-NODE-4433-length-10543-cov-2.852689_pt1 | contig 10543 bp, 15 predicted proteins | sample MGYA00241915_ERZ509194 | MGnify/ENA primary metagenome ERZ509194 (study PRJEB26280, sample SAMEA2338810) | human gut metagenome | biome: human gut; feature: human-associated habitat; material: faeces... | reverse complement strand
CTTATTATTGAGCCTATTATCTATGGAAGCAGCTATCATCACAGTTATTCTTCTTTCCCAGGAAGAGGTTCTCACAAGGGAAAGAAAACAATGAAACGCTGGATTGCAAAAGGAAAAGGAATCAGGAATTTTGCACAGTGCGATATACGCCATTTTTATGATCATGCAAGATATTCCATAATCAGGAAAAGGCTTGTAAAAAGAATCAAAGATACGCTGTTTATGTATTTGATTGATGTATGCCTGAAATGGTTTCCTAACAAATTAACTCTAGGGTTTTATATATCACAATGGCTTGCGAATTTTTTACTGCAGGAAATAGATTACCTTATTAAATGTAAACTCGGTATCGCTCATTTTATTCGATATATGGACAACTTCACGCTGGCAGATGATAACAAAAAGAAATTGCACATGGCAATTATTTTTATCAAACAGTGGCTTGGAAAGGTTCGGCTTCGAATGAAAGGAGACTGGCAGGTGTTCCGCTTCGATTATACAAAGAAAAATGGAAAGAAAACTGGAAGACCAGTATCTGCAATGGGCTGGCTGTTTTACAGAGATAGAGTAATAATCAGGAAACATACATTGATACACATTGCACGAATGGCGAGAAAATTAAATAAGAAAAAGCTGGAAAAGAAGAGCTTTCCAGCGAAGCTATGTAAAGGCTTTATATCACTTATGGGATGGATAACACACTCCGATTCCTATGAATGGTATTTAATGTATATCAAGCCCTATGTAAATGTTAAATCAATAAAAAGAATCATATCCAAGTTGGATAGGGAGGCGAACAAAAATGCAAGGATGGAAAGAAGAAAACAGCTCTGTACAGCCTAAAGAACTGGAAAGAGTAAACAACAACACTTTTATCCAGAGAAGAAATATCACACCTTTTGAAAGAGAAGGTGTTGGGGATGGATCAGAAAAAGAAACTGGATATTCCTGCGAGTACAGATTCATCTCGGAGGATGAGTATTACAGTTTACTGCAGCAAGAAGATAACAATGATAAAGTAAATGACAATCTGCTTGTTAGCATGGAAGCACAGGCTGAAATCTATGAAAAGATGATGGAACAGGAAGAGAATCAGATGGTAATCATGCAGGCTATTGCAGATCTGTATGAAATAACAAATGGAGGTAATTAGTATGTTAGAACTTTATATTAAATTAGTGATGGCTGGAAAGAGAACAGTTGAAAGTGTACCAGAGAAGTTCAGAGAAGATGTAAAGGCAGCTGTGGAGGCTGAAAACAAAGAAAAATAAGTAACAATGGAAGGATAGTCTTATGAATCTATTACAGATTATAGATATGCTGTGCGATGTCACAACGAAGCAGTCAGACCTGCTCCGAAGGCTTGTAAACGATTTGGAGAATTTAGACCAGGTATCAGAAGAAACAAAGTTGATGTATAGAGAGGAATTTGACGAAATCGAAAATGAGCTGGACATAACAGAATATGGAAGCAGAGACATCCCGATGCTTGAAGAAAAATAAGGTGAGATGTCAAAATAGGAGACTTTTAAAGGCTCCTTTTTGATTGCAAGAATGGTGTTTAAAAGGGCTTTTAAAAGCCCTTTTTTAAATACAAAAAATTATGAAAGGAGTACCAAGAGATGGAAGGATTAACAAATGCAGTAACAATCATCATTGTATTTGCAACACTGACACAGTTCTGCGTAGACAGAACAAAGGAAATTGCAGGAGAAAAGGTTATTAAAATCATTCCAGCTCCAATCTGGGCGGTTGCATTTGGCGTGTTATTTGCGTTGATGTTCAACATTGATTTTTTTGCTTTGATTGGATATGAAACATCGTTACCGATTGTTTCAAAGGTAGTAACTGGACTGATTCTTTCTTCTGGATCAACAGCAATACATGAACTGTTAGCGAAACTAAGAGAATCAAGAGATGTAACATTATAGGAGGATGCAAAGATGAACGAAAAGGTAAAGAACTTTATTGAAACAATTGGATTACTGGCAAGAAATGAATACTTAGGAAGAGAAAAGTGGATTCTTCCATCTGTGTGTATTGCACAGGCTGCATTGGAAAGTGGATGGAACTTGAATGCAAAAACAGTATTCGGAATCAAAGGAAGCGGATTCACAGCCACAACAAGCGAATATTACAATGGTCACTATGTTCAGATTCAGGATAGTTTTAGAGCATATCCTAACGTAGCAGCAGCGGTTGTTGGATATTATGATTTCCTTACCAATACACCAAGATATACGAACGCACTCAACAACACAGATTATAAGGATGCAGTGGACAAGCTCATTCATACAACGGATGGAGCCCCATACGCAACTGATCCTAATTATATCAGCAAGATCATTTCTATTATTGAGCAGTATGGTCTTCAGGAATATGATGTCAGAGAGGAAAAGAAGAGTGTAGACGAAATTGCACAGGAAGTAATCAATGGCGCTTGGGGAAACGGAGAAGACAGAAGACAGGCTCTTTCCAATGCTGGATATGATTACGATACAGTGCAGAGTCGTGTAAATGAAATGCTTGGATGTGCTCCTTCAGCACCAGTAGGAAAGACTGTGGAAGAACTCGCAGACGAAGTAATTCGTGGAGAGTGGGGAAATAATCCTGAACGTAAAGCACAGTTAGAAGCAGCCGGCTATGATTACAATGCAGTACAAAACAGAGTGAATGAAAAACTTTCATAATATATAATATGGAAGAAATAGATGAGACCAGGGGCGAAAGCCTCTGGTTTTACCTGATTTGTTACCCCTTTTAAAACAAATCAGGAGGATATAACAATGAACAGTTTTATAGCATGGATTGGTGGACAGAAATTACTCAGAAAGGCTATTATTGAACGGTTTCCAGAGGAAGGATATACCAGATATATTGAGGTGTTTGGTGGTGCTGGATGGGTAATGTTTGAAAAGGAACATGGTAAGGAACTGGAAGTGTTTAACGATGTAAACAGTGACTTAATCAATCTGTACTGATGTATAAAGTATCATAGAGAAGAGCTTCAGAAGGAAATGGACTGGCTTGCTATTTCAAGAGAACAGTTTATTGATTGCAAGAGCCAGCTGGAATCATCTGGATTAACAGATATTCAGAGAGCAGCACGATACTTTCTTATTATAAAGATTAGTTTTGGTGCCGACCGCAGGAGCTTTGGAACAAATAAAAAGAATCTTGCTAATACCATAGAATATCTTCCACTGGTTCAGGAACGATTAAAGAATGTGGTTATTGAAAACAAAGATTTTGAAAGCCTTTTAAAAGTATATGATAAACAAGGCGCATTGTTTTATTTAGATCCACCATATCATGGCACAGAAAAGTATTATGATAATTGCTTTAGTCAGGAAGACCATATAAGGCTGAAAGCAGCACTTGATAGGCTCAAAGGAAAGTTTATATTGTCTTACAACGATGATGAGTTTATCAGGGAATTATACAAAGAATATCATATAGAAACTATCAGCAGAAACTTAGGAATTACCAATAAAGGGGAATCGAAAACCTTTGATGAATTGATAATCAGAAACTACTAAGTATTATTTTTGAGTATAAATAACGTAATACGTTATATTTTAACAAAATGATATTTAAAATGAAGCCTCGTGATAAAATCTTTGAAAAGGGGCAAACAAGTCATGGTTAAAATTCATCTATCAAAGCTTCTTGGTGAGAAACGCTGGACGCAAAAGGATTTGTCGGAAGCCACTGGAATAAGACCATCTACCATCAACGAATGGTATCATGAGATTGTTCCTCGTTTAAATGTTGACCATATTGATAAGATCTGCGAGGTGTTGGAATGCGATATTACAGACTTATTGGAATACATACCGAATGAACGAAAAAGCACTGGTAAGTATCTTATATTAGAGGAGCATGGAAACAGGAAACACAATAAGAAATAACTAGACTATGAAAAGACAGTTAAAAGGTGATAAAAAACCTTTCAACTGTCTTTTTTTATTCGTTCAAAAAAGTAGCTTTTGCATTTTATACGAAAAAATTTTGCAATTTGTGCGCAAAGCTACATCGATGCAGATTGGAATTAAGTTCTATTATGAAAATTCTTACTGATCTGATTGAAGAAAAAGATGAATCGGATTTTTGAAATATATATTTCTAAAAGAGACACTTTTCCCAATTAAAATAAATTCATAAATTTATTAGATAGAAAATTATATATAAAGGAAAAACACATATGAGTAACAAAATATATAAGAGTAAGATGAAAGATGAAAATAGATTAATTGGAAAATTTGTGAATATATCATTAATCGCATTATCAATTATCTTTGTGTTATTATTTTTGAAAATAATAGTAACAGAAATATCATTTCATAAAATGATTACGGAAATGGTTGAGGGGATTGATTATTACATTGAAGATATAGTAATAACAGATAAGGAAACTGTAGAGGACTATAATGGTTCGGAATCAGGTGCAACGAATTATTTCTTTCACTATGGACGTGATACTGATAAGCGGATGCAAGTAAATCAAAAAGAGTATTCTCAATATAATGTAGGAGATATGTTCCCAGCTTATACAAAGGATCATTATTATTATGGTTCAACAATTAATTCGGTTTTGCCAAAAACTGAGTATAAAAACAATGAATTAAGTAAAGCCGGTATAGTAACAATCGGTTGTCTAATACTATTACTGCTTATATATAAATGGATTGATAATTTGAAAAAAAAGACAAACAATAAATAGTCAAGACCGTAAAATGTTTCACGTGAAACATTTTACGGTCTATTTTATATTTTAACAATATTTAGTAGACTCTTATAATATGAAATACTATAGTTTGAAGTGACACAATAAAAATATGAATGTTTCACGTGAAACATTTTTGGATAATTAATCATAGCATTTAAAATATAGAAGTGTTATAATATACAACGTAGAAAAAAACAACAAAAATATCTGCTTATAAAATAGTAAAAATATCAAGCTATTATGGAATGAAAATTGATTATATCATGAAGCACAAATCTATGATCGTTATCTATACCCGCTTCGCTCGGTAGATTATATCATACACAAAAAAACACATGATTCACAGAACAGTCTTTATTTATATTATAATAAAGAAACATAATAGCTAATAACAGAACTATGGGAAAGGAAAATATAATGGGTAGAATTATAGCAGTAGCAAACCAAAAGGGTGGTGTTGGTAAGACAACAACAGCAATTAATCTGGCTGCTTGTCTTGCGGAAGCAGGAAAAAAAGTATTAACAATTGACCTTGATCCACAGGGAAATATGACAAGTGGACTTGGAGTAGATAAAAATGAAGTGGAAAATACAGTTTATGAGTTAATGCTTGATGAATGCTCCATTAAAGAAAGTATGACGGATACGGTTGTAAACGGAATGAAAGTAATTCCATCAAATGTAAATCTTGCCGGAGCTGAAATCGAATTATTAGGTATTCCAGAAAAGGAATACATATTAAGAAATGCTGTTGATTATATCAAAGAAGATTATGATTTTATTGTAATTGATTGTCCGCCATCTTTAAATATGCTGACAATTAACGCAATGACAACTGCAAACTCTGTCCTGGTTCCAATTCAATGTGAATATTATGCGCTGGAAGGATTGAGCCAGTTAATACATACCATTGATCTTGTACAACAAAGATTAAATCCAAATCTTTTGATTGAAGGAGTTGTCTTTACAATGTATGATGTGCGCACAAATCTTTCTAATCAGGTAGTTGAAAATGTAAGAAATAATTTAGAAGCAAAAATATATGATACATTGATACCAAGAAATATTCGTCTGGCAGAGGCACCATCTTATGGATTGCCAATTAACTTATATGATTCCAAATCTGCCGGAGCAGAAAGTTACCGTTTACTTGCAAAAGAAGTAATAGATAGAAAGGATATTTAAAATATGGCAACCGCAAAGAAAAATGGATTAGGCAAGGGACTTGATTCACTTATTACTAATAAAGTAAATACTGCAAAAACAACAACAGCAACAACAAAACCAGCCGTTAAAAAAGATGAAAAAGTAGTGGAAGGTATACTCGTTAACATTAATAAAGTAGAACCAAACAGAGAACAGCCAAGAAAAAATTTTGATGAGGATGCACTTTTGGAATTAGCAGAGTCCATCAAACAGTTTGGTGTTTTACAACCATTACTTGTACAACAGAAAGATGATTACTATGAGATCATTGCTGGCGAAAGAAGATGGAGAGCTGCCAAGCTTGCTAATTTAAAAGAGGTTCCTGTTATTATCAAAAAATTAACAGAACAGGAAGTTGTAGAAATTTCACTTATTGAAAATATCCAGCGTGAAAACTTAAATCCAATTGAAGAGGCAATTGCATATAAAAGACTTTTAACAGAATTCAATTTAAAACAGGATGAAGTAGCGGAACGTGTATCAAAAAGCAGAACAGCAGTAACAAATTCAATGCGTTTGCTGAAATTAAATGAAAAAGTTCAACAGATGGTTATTGATGATATGATTTCTACCGGCCATGCCAGAGCACTGCTAGGTCTTAATGATCTGGAAAAACAATACACGGTAGCTCAGCAGATATTTGACGAAAAGCTAAGCGTTCGTGAAACAGAAAAATTAGTAAAAAAAATCCAGCAGGAAAAAAATCAGAAAGATACGGAAAAAAATAAAAAAATAGATCCGAAATTAGAAGCAATCTGCCATGACCTGGAAGAGAAGATGAAAGGAATTTTAGGAACAAAGGTTGCTATTAATCAGAAAGATAACAAAAAAGGAAAAATCGAAATCGAATATTATTCCATGGATGAACTGGATCGCATTATGGATTTATTCAGAACTATAGAAAAATAATAGAGTATTTTTATAAAAATCGATTCAATAAAAATAAGTTCATTATATGAAACAGCAGAAGGAGAAAAAATGATTTCACAGTATTTAGGATTTGATTCAGATTATATTATCATTGGACTGGCAGCACTGGTTTTAATACTTATTATTTTAATGATTATAAATGTAGTTCAAATGAGTAAATTGAAAAAGAGCTATAAGATTTTTATGAAAGGAAAAAATGCAAAAAACTTAGAGGATACACTCATTAAAAGGTTAAATCAGGTAGATGATCTGATAAATGCAAATTCCGCAAACGAAAAAAATATAAAAACCTTATTCCAGAACATGCAGAGAACATATCAGAAAATGGGACTTGTAAAATATGATGCATTTAATGAGATGGGTGGCAAGCTGAGTTTTTCTCTGGCAATGCTTGATGTGAAAAATAATGGATTTATCATTAATGCAATGCACACAAGAGAGGGCTGTTATACTTATATTAAAGAAATCATTGATGGAAATTCAGTGATTGTTTTATCTGGTGAAGAACAGGAAGCATTAAACAACGCAATGGGGGAAAATAACATTGCAAAATAGAAAGACATATTATATAATAAAGTCCGTCTTGTAAATAGTAAAATTGGTTTACATAATTAAAAAATCGGAAAGGAGGATAGTAGTATGCACAAATTTTTAAGAGCAGTCGGTTTTTCAAAAATCACAAAAGAAGAGCTGAATGATATTTTTCAAAAAATAATAGAGAGACCAATGCTGCAGAAAGTGGCAGAGGATTCCGAAGGTAATGAGTTTGCAGAACTCTCTATCGAGTTTGGAGATTTCTTTGGACTGTCTTTGAGAGGAACATTTAATGAGAATGATTCTTTTGAGATGAGCTACTACTATCCTTATTTTTGTGGTAATAAAATTTCAACGACAGAACAGATTGATATTGAAAAACATGCGGAAAAAGAATCTTATGCCGGAATCTGTGATGAGGTAAGACTTGGTGTTACATTGATTTTTTATTTGCAGAATGTGGCGGATTATCTTGCTGTGAAAAATAATAAATTTTACATGAGTCAGGCAAATGGAACAGTGCTTGCTGCACTTTCCACAGAAGGAAAAATTTTACTTCCTATTAATAAAGATGAACATAAGCAGAAGCTGACAGAACAGACTATGAACGAAAGAAATGGATTGATCGCTGCAGCCAGAAAGGGAGATGAAGATGCTATCGAGAATCTGACTTTGGAGGATATCGACACTTATTCCCTTCTTTCAAGGCGTGTACAGCATGAAGACATTTTAAGTATTGTGGATTCTTACTTTATGCCTTATGGAATTGAAAGTGATCAGTATTCCATTCTTGGTGAAATCATGGATTGCAGACTATTGCAAAATTCATATACAGAAGAAAATGTTTATGCGATAGATATCAAATGTAATGATGTAGAATTTCCAATCTGCATCAATCAGAAAGATCTGATTGGTGAACCAGCAGTTGGAAGAAGATTCAAAGGAAACATCTGGTTACAGGGAAGTATTAATTACAGAGATTAGTGATTTTTACAAAATCACTAATCTGATGAAAGAAAAAGATTGAACTTCTCTGATAGTTGGAATATAATAAACAAGTATTTGTTCCCTTAGTTAAATGGATATAACGGGGTCCTCCTAAGACTCTATTGTAGGTTCGATTCCTATAGGGAACGCTCTATTTTAAGCGGTAATGAGAGAAAAATCATTGCCGTTTTTTTGTTGTTTTTCTGCTAACAGCAAATCAAAAAATGAGCATTTTTGCTAACAGAAAATGCAAATTGCTAACAGTAAAATTATTGTAGATTTGCTAACAGGAATGAAAAGCTATAATGCAACTGGTGTAAAAGGTTGTAAATTCTTGTAGCTAACAAAAGGGTAATGATTACAAATATTTCTGCTTGGAAAATATCAAGCCTGAATGAGTATTCTGTTCAGATTAGATTAGGTTCTAATCTGGGCGGATTTTTTTATTTCAGGAAGAAGGAGGATGCCTATGGCAGAAAAAGTGGATCAGATGGATCCAGATGAAAAAATCGTTGAAATAGCGATTGAACGGCTAAGAGTATTTGAAAATCATCCGTTTCGAGTGGAAATGGATAGCCAGATGAAAGATCTTCAGGACAGTATCAAGAAATACGGAATAATAACTCCGGTAATAGTAAGACCACGAAAGGAAGGATACTACGAAATCATATCAGGTCATAGAAGAATATTTGCTGCGGAAAAACTGGGATATAGAAAAGTACCTACGATAATCCGCTATATGACAGATGATCAGGCAGTTATCGCAATGGTAGATTCAAACTTGCAAAGAGAGAGAATCCAACCGAGTGAAAAAGCATTTGCCTATAAGATGAAATATGATGTGCTCAAAAGAAAATCAGGAAGAAGGAAAGCTGGCCAAGTTGACCACAATTCAGGAAAAAAGGGATTGGAGATTATCAGTGAGGAAACTGGAGACAGTCCTAAGCAGGTACAGAGATACATCAAGATGGCTGATCTGATTCCTGAACTGTTGGAAAAGGTAGATGATGGTTCAATGGGATTTACTCCAGCTGTGCAGATTGCATATCTAAAGAAAAGAGAGCAAAAGGATGTACTTGATGCTATGGAATTAACATTATGCACGCCATCGTTATCACAGGCAATGCGTATGAAAAAGCTGAGTGCTGATGGAAAATTAACAACCCAGAGAGTTGAAGACATTTTAAGCGAGATAAAGCAGAAAGAAACGGACCGGGTAGTGTTTAAGAATGATCAGCTTCATAAGTACTTTCCAAAGAATTATTCTACGGAACAGATGAAGAGAGAAATAATTGAACTTTTGAAATTGTATGTACTGAATTATTAAAAACAGGAGGAAAGGTTATGTGTAAGGTTATTGCAGTATCAAATCAAAAAGGTGGAGTCGGAAAGACCGTATCATGTGTGAATCTGGGGATAGGTCTGGCTCAGGAAGGAAAGAAAGTTCTGCTGATAGACGGAGATCCACAGGGAAGTCTGACAATCAGCCTTGGATATGAGGAGCCGGATGAAATGGAGTATTCTCTGGCAACTTTGATGATGAATATTGTGAATGATGAAAAAATGAATATTGAAAAAACGATCCTTCATCATAAGGAAGGTGTGGACCTGATACCGGCAAATATTGAATTGTCAGCTATTGAGGTATCTCTGGTGAATGCAATGAGCAGGGAACTGATACTTAGATCTATGGTAGAAAAACTGAGAGATTTCTATGATTTCATAATTATTGACTGTATGCCGTCTCTTGGAATGATGACAATTAACGCATTGGCATGTGCAGATTCCGTATTGATACCGGTGCAGGCTGCATATCTTCCGGTCAAAGGATTACAGCAGCTGATCAAAACAATAGGAAGAGTAGCTCTTAAAGAGCAGGATTACGATAAATATACTCGCAAGATGAAGAAATATCTCAAATGGGAACTGATCATCCTGGATGATTTCCTGCTCCACACAATCACTGACGAAAGAGAGATTAAAATCCTCTTTGAGCTTCTGGAGAAGCGGAACGAGCAGAGAAAAAGCACCATCGTATGCTCACAGCGTGATCCGGATAACTGGAAAGCGATGATCCTCAACGATGAGGTATCTGCCAATTCCATCATGAAAAGAGCTACAAAGCACTACACGGTTAAGATCAACACACGCTAAGCA
>ENA-ORTV01004420-ORTV01004420.1-human-gut-metagenome-genome-assembly--contig:-NODE-4420-length-10567-cov-3.042903_pt1 | contig 10567 bp, 6 predicted proteins | sample MGYA00241915_ERZ509194 | MGnify/ENA primary metagenome ERZ509194 (study PRJEB26280, sample SAMEA2338810) | human gut metagenome | biome: human gut; feature: human-associated habitat; material: faeces... | reverse complement strand
CTTGACGCAGAAAGAAATCGGAGAACAAAGCGGCTGGACACGCAGCACAATCGGGAGGCATATTCAGCTTGTATTGGTGTTTCCGCCGAGGGATGAGAATGACAAGTTTGCTATCTTGCCTTATTTCTGGATTCCGGAAGATACGTTGGAGTTGCGAGTCAGAAGAGACCATGTTCCGTATGATGTCTGGGAAAAACAGGGGTATCTTATGACCACAGAGGGAAATGTTGTTCATTATGGATTTATTGAAAAATTCATAGAAAGGCTGGGAGAGCGTTTCAATATCCGAGAGATTGCATTTGACCGCTGGGGAGCTGTACAGATGGTCTTAATCAATGATTCCAGTAAACGGGATGCAGTGGAGCCAAGCGTGGAGAAGCGATTTCTGGACTTTGTGAAGAATGACGAGACCTATCGTGAGTGCTATGACGGGATGTTTATCCTGTTTAAAACCGGACTTCGGGTTTCAGAGCTGAGCGGACTGACATTGAGAGACATTGATATGAAAGAGCGTACAATCAATATCAACCATCAGCTGCAAACCACAGGACATAAGGGGAAGTACATCGAGGAAACCAAGACCAATGCAGGAACAAGAATCCTGCCGATGACGGAAGAGGTTTATGAAGCATTTCAGAGGGTGCTTGAGAACCGGAAAGCCCCAAAGGTGGAGCAGATCATAGACGGATACAGTGGATTTTTGTTTCTGGACAGACGGGGAAAGGCAATGGTATCGTATCAGTGGGAAAAGCGTTTCCAGCGTGCAGTTGAGAAGCACAACAAAGAGAATAAAAGGAAGCTGCCGAAGATTACCCCTCATATCTGCCGCCATACCTACTGTACGAATATGGCGAAGAGCGGTATTAGTCCGAAAACGCTGCAATATCTGATGGGGCATAGTTCGATTGAAGTGACGATGAATGTGTATACCCATCTGGGTCTGGCAGACGCAAAAAGAGAAGTAGACCGGCTGGAGGCAATGAAGGAGATCAACGAAAAAGAACAGGCAGGAAAATGGTTCCGGATGGCATAGTCCGGAATCTTTTTTGCTTGAAATCCATATGGACAGAGAATTTACCTGTGAATTTACTTTTTTTGCTGGCCTAGATATGCGAAGATATGCTATACTATGCCTACATATAGTATTAGGGCAAATGCTTTGAAATGTAGAGAATACAAGGAAAAACGAGGTTATACCAGGATATGAAACGATATGTCAGAGTGTTATTTATTTGCCACGGCAACATCTGCCGCTCCCCCATGGCAGAGTTCGTTTTAAAGGATATGGTATCCAGGCGGGGCATGGCCGATCAATTTGAGATCGCGTCGGCGGCCACCAGTACAGAAGAAATATGGAATGGGGTAGGAAATCCGGTTTATCCGCCGGCAAGAGAGGAACTGGCAAAGCACGGGATCCGCTGCGACGGCAAGCGGGCCGTCCAGCTAAAGGCGGCGGATTATGATCATTATGATTATCTCATCGGCATGGATTCCATGAACATCAGAAATATAGAACGCATGACCGGGCACCGCAGCGGGGATAAGATCAGAAAGCTGCTTGAGTTTGCAGGTTCCACGGCAGATTGCCGGGATCCCTGGTATTCCGGGGCGTTTGATGAAACGTACAGGGATGTGGTCACTGGATGTACGGCATTCCTGGAATATCTGGAAAGAGAGGGCAGGATCTGATGGAAGATCCTGCTGTTGACCAGAGGAAGGCCTGCTTTCCTGATTGAAAAGAAAACAGCTGAGGAGGTTTGCGCGTATGAAATTGCTGCATCTTTCGGATCTCCATATTGGAAAACGGGTGTATGAGTTTTCCATGCTGGAGGATCAGAGGTATATTTTAGATGAGATTCTGGGGATCGTGGACCAGGAGAGGCCGGACGGCGTTCTCCTGGCCGGGGATATTTATGATAAGACCGTGCCGTCCGGGGAGGCAGTGCAGGTGCTGGACGGATTTCTGACGTCTCTGGCGGACCGGGGGATCCCGGTTTTTCTGATCAGCGGAAATCATGACTCTCCGGAACGGATCGCTTTTGGGGCAGAGATCATGAGCGGCCGCCGGGTGTATGTATCTCCGGTGTACGACGGAACAGGAAGGAGCATTGTTATGGAGGACCAGTACGGTCCGGTGACCATATGGCTCCTTCCTTTTCTGAAGCCGGCGGCAGTCCGCCATGTGTTTCCGGACCAGGAGATCGGGACGTATGAGGAAGCGGTCCGGACGGCGGTGGATCACCTGGATGTGGATACGGGAACGCGGAACGTACTGGTGGCCCATCAGTTTGTGACGGGAGCCGTCCGGTGTGAGTCGGAGGAGGTTTCGGTGGGCGGCCTGGATCAGGTGGGCGTATCGGTGTTCGATTCCTTCGACTATGTGGCCCTGGGCCATATCCATGGTCCCCAGCATGTGGGACGGGAGACGGTGCGCTACTGCGGAACGCCGCTGAAATATTCATTCTCAGAGGCATCACAGGAGAAGTCAGTGACCGTGGTGGAGCTTTTTGAGAAGGGAAATATAAAGATCTCCCAGATCCCTTTAAAGCCGCTGCGGGACATGAGGAAGCTCCGGGGGACATATATGGAGGTGGCCAGCCGGGAATTTTACAGGGAGATGAACACAGAGGACTATGTCCAGATCACGCTCACGGACGAGGAGGACATTCCCGAAGGGATCCAGAAGCTGCGGGCAGTTTATCCGAACCTGATGCGGCTGGAGTATGACAACCGGAGGACCAGGGAGGACCGGGAGATGGAAGCTGGGGACCATGAGAAGGAGAAGACTCCCATGGAGCTTTTTGAAGAGTTTTATGAGCTTCAGAATAACCAGCCCATGAACCATGAGCAGAAGGAGCTGGCAGAATATATGATACAAAAAATACTCAGTGGGGAGGCGGGAGCATGAAGCCGGAAAAACTGATCATCAGTGCCTTTGGCCCTTACGCGGCGGAAACAGAGGTGGATTTCACAAAGCTGGGGGACGGCGGCCTGTATCTGATCACCGGAGATACCGGTGCAGGCAAGACGACGATCTTTGACGCTATCACCTTTGCGCTCTTCGGAGAGGCCAGCGGGGCCGTCCGGGAGGCCGGTATGTTCCAGAGTAAGTATGCAAAGGCCGGGACACCGACTTTTGTGGAGCTGACGTTTTTAAGCCATGGAAAGCGTTACCGGGTCCGCCGGAATCCCGAATACGTGCGTCCCAAGGAACGGGGCCAGGGTGTTACGACCCAGGCGGCCAGGGCGGAGCTGTATTTTTATGACGGCAGGCAGCCTGTGACAAAGACGGGTGAGGTGACCCGGGCTGTGGAGCAGATCCTGGGCTTTAATTATGGGCAGTTCACCCAGATCGCCATGATCGCCCAGGGGGACTTTCAGAAGCTCCTTCTGGCAGATACGGCAGAGCGGGGAAAGATTTTCCGCCAGCTGTTCCATACGGAGCTTTTTTCTGACCTGCAGAACCGTCTCCGGGAGGAAAAAAATGCCTGTGATGCGGAATACAGGGAGATCCGCCGGAGCATTGCCCAGTCTCTGGATGGGGCGGACTGCTCGGGGGAGCCAGACCTGGAGGAACGGCTGTCGGAACTGAGGAAGGTGAAGTTTGAGGGCCAGGTGGAGGCAGGGCTGGAGCTTTTAAAGGCACTGACAGACCGGGGAAGTGGGCGTCTGAAAAATCTGGACGCCCGTCTGGAGAAGCTGGACGGCCAGATACGGGAGCAGGCCGCATACCTGGAGAAAGTGCGCCAGAATGGAAAAAGAAGGAAGGAGCTGGAGGAGAGGAAAAAGGAGAGAGAACAGTTCCTTCCGGTACTCCAGGCAGCGGCCGGCGCCTGGGAGGAGGCGAAAAGCTCCGGGGATGCAGTGCCGGAGCTGGACCGGATGATCCAGGAATGTACGGAATGGGAAAGGCAGTATGTGGGCCTGGAACAGGACCAGTCCCGTCTGGCCAGTCTGGACCGGAGACGGGAGGAGGAAGCCGGGGGACTGGAACGCCTTCTGAAAAGGCAGGCGGAGCTGGACCAGGAGCTTCTGGCTGAAAAAAGGGAGATCCGTTCACTCTCTGAAGCAGATGGAGAACGGGAACGTCTGCTGGGACGTCAGACAGGACTCCAGAACAGAAGGAACGGACTGGAGGGGAAATTTTCCCAGTGGAAGGAGGTCCGGGAGCAGCTTGCCGGGAACCGGGAGCGGCTTTCAAGGCTTTCGGAGCAGGAGGCCGGAGAGCGGGAAAGAAAGGATGCCCTGGAGCAGAGCCTTCTGGAAATGGAGGGAGCAGAGACCAGAGAGCAGGCCATGGTCCATGAGGCAGAACGCTGCACAGAGCAGAGGCGGAAGCTGGACCTTCTGGACCGGGGCATCCGGGACGGGAAGGAAAGGCTGTGCCGGGCAGAGGATTCCTGGAAGCAGGCTGGGGAGCAGTGGAAGGCTGCCCAGGCGGATCAATCTGCCCTAAAGGAGATGGGAAAAAGGCTCCATGAAACGGAACTTTCACTGGCAGCCTGGAAGCAGGAGGAGCTGAGGCTGACGGAGAGGCTGGCTTCAGTGAAGCAGTTTTATGGAAGGATGGAAAAGCTGGACGCCATGTTCCAGGAGCTGGAGCGGGTCCAGAAGGAGTATGAGCAGGCGGCTGCCGTTCATGGAAGAGTCCAGGAGGATCTCGGGATCATGGAGCAGCTTTTTTATGACGCCCAGGCAGGGCTTCTGGCCAGAAATCTGACAGAGGGAGAGAAATGTCCGGTCTGTGGTTCTGTCCACCATCCGGAACCGGCCAGGCTTTTAACGGGAGCGCCCGAAAAGCCAGAGCTGGACAGGAAAAAGAAGGAGGCGGACCGGGTCAGACAGGCCATGATCGAGGCCAGCGCGGCGGCCATGCAGGGCGGCCTGCGGCTTCGGGAAGAGGAGGAGAGCCTGAGGGCAGAGGCAGGGGAGCTGTTTGACATGGCCATATCCTGCGAAGACCGGGAATGGAGGACGTTTTTCCAGAGCCGGGCAGCCGCAGAGATCAAGGCTGCAGAGACAGCGCTGGATGCAGGGAAGGAGCAGGCGGGAGCCATGATCCAGCTCCTGGAGCAGAAATCCAGGGTGGAACAGGAGAATGCCAGGCTGGAGACCACGCTTCCAGAGCTCCAGAAGGCAGAGGAAAGGGCCAGGGAGACTGTGACGGCTGCGGAAACGGCACTTTCGGGCCTTCGTGACCAGCGAAAGAGCTTCCTGGAGGAGCTGGGGCTTCCAGACAACGGGGAGGATTTTGAGGAACTGTCCCGGCGGTGCAGGGAGAAAACGGATGCGCTTTTAAAGGCCCGGGAGGAAACCGCCTGTTGCCGGAGGCTTCGGGAGGAGCGCCTGGAGCTCCAGAAGCGGCTGGAGGCTGTCCAGAGGGAGCTGGCAGAAAAACAGCAGGAGGAGTCTGCCGGCATGGGCCGGCTGGAGGCATTGGAGGATCAGATCCAGGAGGAGCTGGAGCTTCAGGGGACCGAAGCCGGTCTGAAATCTGGGAAAGCGATGGAAAACGAGCTGGAGGATCTGGATGCGGCGCTTTCAAAGATCCAGGCGGAGCTGGAGGTGAACCGGAAAAAGTTGCTGCGGAGAGAGCAGCTGGAAAAGGCGGCAGAGGAAACGGAACGGCTGTCTGAAGACTGTCAGAAACAGGCCGGGGATAAGAGGCTCCTTCTGGCCCGGATGGATGCGGAGCGGGCCGGTCTTCTGGGCTCCATAGAGGAGAAAAAGGCGGTTCTGGGAGCTCTTACCAGGGAGGAAAACCGGAGAAAGGGAGAGGAGGCCCGGGAAAAGAAGCGGGTTGTATCGGAACAGACCGCAGAGGCAGAACGGGCATATCTGGAATGTATGCAGAAGGATGCCGGCCTCCGGGAAGCAATAACAGCCCTGGAGGGACAGACGGATCCCATGGTCACGGAGAGCGAGGCAGACGCCGCAGAGGCACTGGCGCAGAAAGAAAGGGAAAGAGAGGCAGCCCGGGAGGAAAGGACCAGGCAGTATGCAGAATATGAGAACAACCGCCGGATCTATGATGCCGTTTTAAAAAGCCGGGACGCCATGGTGAAGGCAGAGAGACGCTACATCTGGGTGAAAGCCCTTTCGGATACGGCCAATGGGAATCTGGCCCAGAAGCATAAGATCGAGCTGGAGGCGTATGTGCAGATGGCGTACTTTGACAGGATCCTCCGGAAGGCCAATGTGCGGCTCATGACCATGACCGGCGGCCAGTATGAGCTGGTGCGGAAAAAGGAACAGGACACCAGGCAGGGAAAGGTGGGGCTGGATCTGAATGTGACCGATCATTATAACGGAAGCCAGCGCAGTGTGAAGACGCTTTCCGGCGGAGAGTCGTTCATGGCGTCCCTTTCTCTGGCCCTGGGGCTTTCTGATGAGATCCAGGCCAGGGCAGGGGGGATCCAGCTGGACGCCATGTTCGTAGACGAGGGCTTTGGTTCCCTGGATGAGGAGGCCTTAAACCAGGCGGTGAAGGTATTAAATGGTCTGGCCGGAGGAAACCGTATGGTGGGGATCATTTCCCATGTGGCGGAGCTAAAGGAACGGATCGACAGGAAGATCGTTGTGAAAAAGGACCGGACCGGAGGCGGGGGTGGAAGCAGGATTGAGGTGGGGTGAAGGCCATGCGGGGGTGCAGGTCCCGGAACGGGTCAGGAAATCCGGGCTGGTTTCGGGGCCGGGTACATCCAGGGACCCTGCAAATGCCCGGCTTTCCTGGCCCGTTCCGGGCGGCAGAGACGCTGGCTGTGTGAGGGAGGGAAAGGAAAAGGGATAGAGAGAAGCCGCAGAAGGGGCCAGTGTGGCGAGGCTTTCTGCGGCTTTCGTTGTGTGCTTTTGGCGTGCTTCCGGTGCCTTTGGGTTTTGGGGCTTCCGGGAGGTTTTTAGTTTACATGAAGATGTATTTCAGGATGAAGAGCAGCGCCAGGACGTACATCATGGGGCTGATCTTTTTTGCCCTGCCGGTGACGGCGTTGACGGCCACATAGGAGATAACTCCCATGGAGATGCCTTCGGAGATGCTGTAAAAGAACGGCATGGCAGCGATGCAGATGAAGGCGGGGATGCCCTGACCGGGATCCTTAAAGTCGATGTCGCTGACCGCGCCCACCATGTAGAAGCCTACGACGATGAGGGCCGGGGCCGTGGCGAAGGACGGGATCGCCAGGAAGACCGGGGACAGCAGCAGGGACAGGAGGAACAGCACAGCGGTGGTCAGGGAGGTAAGTCCGGTGCGGCCGCCCTCGGATACGCCGGAGGCGCTTTCTACGAAGGTGGTGACTGTGGAGGTACCTAACATGGCTCCGGCGGTGGTGCCGATGGCGTCTGCCATGAGCGCGCCCTTGATCCGGGGGAGCTTTCCGTCTTTGTCCAGCATATCGGCCTTGGAGGCCACGCCGATCAGTGTTCCTATCGTATCAAAAATATCTACAAACAGGAATGCAAAGATAATTACGGCAAATTCCAGGAGCGGCACCCCGTCCAGGCTGAACTTACAGAAGATCGGAGCCAGGCTGGGGATGGAGATCCCGTTGGAGAAATCCGGAAGCAGGCTGTAAAAGCCCAGGTCCGGGTTGGGTACGTAAAGTCCGGCAAACTGGCAGATCACGCCAAGTCCCCAGGTGATCAGGATCCCCCAGAGGATATTGCCCTTGATGTTTTTTACCACCAGGACAGCAGTGATGATCACGCCGATGATGGCCAGCAGGACAGTGATCCCGGCGTCGCTCATGGAGGCGGTCAGTCCCTCTGCCAGGGTCTCGTTATAGCCCTTTAGGGAGAACAGGCCCACCAGGGTGGAGCCGCCGATGACGATCTTCGCGTTCTGCAAGCCGATGAAGGCGATGAACAGGCCGATGCCCACGCTGACGGCCTTTTTCAGGTTGAAGGGGATGGCGTTGAAGATAGCCTCCCGGATATTGAACAGGGACAGAAGGATGAAGATCAGCCCCTCTGCCAGGACGGCTGCCAGAGCCACCTGCCAGGAATAGCCCATGCCCAGGACTACCGTATAGGCAAAGTAGGCGTTTAAGCCCATGCCGGGTGCCAGGGCAAAGGGGTAGTTGGCAAACAGGGCCATGCACAGGGTTCCCAGGAAGGAAGCGATGGCGGTGGCGGAAAAGACGGCCCCATGGTCCATTCCGGCAGCGGAAAGGATGTTGGGGTTTACAGCAAGGATGTAGGCCATGGTCATGAACGAGGTGACTCCGGCCATGACCTCCGTTTTTACGTCGGTGTGATTTTCTTTTAAGTGAAAGATTCTGTCAAGATTCATGATATCCTCCGGTCATTAATTCATATACGTCATCATAAAGGCAGCCACGATCTCCATTCCCATATGAAGATCCTTTACGTTCAGGAACTCCTCACGGGTGTGAGCGCCGGTTCCCATATGTCCGCCAAAGCAGAGGGAGGGAACGCCGGTGGAAAGCGGGATGTTGCAGTCGGTGGAGCCGGATTCGCATTCCACGCGCTTTCCGGTGAAGGCCTCGATGATGTCTAAGGCTTTGTTCACCAGGGCATCCTGTTTTTCCTGGTCCACGTCTCCGGTGCAGGGACGCTCTCCAAGGAGCTCCAGATCCACGGAAACCTTATCCATGTTTCTGTATGCGTCCACAACGGACAGGAAGTATTTGTTCATGGCCGCCAGGCTTTCGCGCACGTCGGAACGGTATTCAAACCGCATCTCTGCGTACTGGGCGATGGTGTTGATGGAGGTGCCTCCGGTGATGGTGCCCACGTTGTAGGTGCTTTTTCCCGGCGCCGGAACCTTATAGGAATAAAGGGTATCGATCATGGAGGACAGTACCTGGATGGCGTTCAGGTTGCCGAATTTTCCATAAGAGTGGCCGCCCTCGGTATGTACGCCCACACGGTAGCGCAGGGAGCCCACAGCGCCGGTGACCACGGAATCGTAGGAGCCGTCCAGAGCCACATGGACAGCGATCTTTCCCTCATAGTCCTTCATTAACTGGCGTACGCCCTTCAGATTCCCAAGTCCCTCTTCTCCGGAGCTGGCAACGAAGAGGATGCCGCATTTGGGAACATAGTTGTTTTTGGTGAACCATGCGGCTAAAAGCATCATAATGGCCAGATTGGATGTATTGTCGCCCACACCGGGACACCGCATGATGTCGCCGTCATAGACCACATCAAAAGGCTCCATATCCGGGAAGACCGTATCGGAATGGGCAGTGAAGGCCAGAAGGTCCTTCTGGGACTCGCAGTGGAACGGGTAGATCACGTTTAAGGCACTGTCGATATAAGCGCCCCTGCAGCCCTCTTTTTCAAACCAGTCCCGGATAAACTCCGCACGAAGCTCCTCATGGTTGGATGGGGCCGGGATGCGGCATAAGGTGTCCAGAAGTTTTACCAGTGTGTCCTGGTTCTGGGCGATGTAGTCCTTCAGTTCCTTTGGCAGAAATTCGTTCATGTTGTAACCCTCCTGATTGTATTTGATATGGGGAAGGATCTTCCCCTCTGCTTCCAGACGGCTCTGCACCTGCCGTCCGGCGGCATGAGATCTATAAAACGGTCCGCCGGGTCCGAGGGCCTGGCGGACCGTCATAAGAAAACGCAGAAAACTGCTATTTCTTATCCTCCTGGACTGGTTCGCACGTCAGCTCGATCCCCAGCTTTTTAAAGATATTGGTGTCCACATCCGACAAAAGGACAGAGGTATGGACCTGGCAGCCTCTGAGCTTTGGAAGCTGTTCCAGGGCTGTTCTGGCATTCTGGTCCGTGGCGGCGCAGGTGGACAGTGCAATGAGGACCTCATCGGTGTGGAGCCTGGGATTGGTGCTTCCAAGATACCGGACCTTCAGCTCCTGGATGGGCGCAATGGATTCGGGCGAGATGAGATCCAGGTCATGGTCGATGCCGCCCAGCTCCTTGATGGCATTTAAAAGAACGGCAGCGGAAGCCCCGAGGAGCTCCTTGGTCTTTCCAAGGACGATCTTTCCGTCAGGCAGCTCCAGGGCTGCGGCCGGAGCGCCCAGGGATCTGGCCAGGGAGAGGGCGGCCGGGACCACCGGACGGTCATTGGGGGTGATCTTTGCCTGCTTCATGATCAGCTCGATCTTATAGGCCTCGCTCCGGGCGGATTCATCGTCCACGATCTTTCCCAGGGCCTGGTAATAGCGGCGGATGATCTCCTGGCGGGATGCCTCCCGGCAGGCCTCGTCGTCCATGATGCAGAAGCCGTTCATGTTGACGCCCATATCCGTGGGGGATTTATAGGGGCACTCTCCGAAGATCCCTTCAAAGATGGCGCTTAAGACCGGGAAGATCTCCACATCCCGGTTGTAGTTTACCGTGGTGGTACCATAGGCCTCCAGATGGAAGGGGTCGATCATGTTCACGTCGTTGAGATCGGCCGTGGCCGCCTCATAGGCCAGGTTCACCGGATGCTTTAATGGAAGATTCCAGACAGGGAAGGTCTCAAATTTCGCATAGCCGGCCTTGATGCCCCGCTTATTTTCATGATAGAGCTGGGAAAGGCAGGTGGCCATTTTCCCGCTTCCAGGACCGGGAGCCGTTACCACCACCAGAGGCC
>ENA-ORTV01004408-ORTV01004408.1-human-gut-metagenome-genome-assembly--contig:-NODE-4408-length-10594-cov-4.198596_pt1 | contig 10594 bp, 8 predicted proteins | sample MGYA00241915_ERZ509194 | MGnify/ENA primary metagenome ERZ509194 (study PRJEB26280, sample SAMEA2338810) | human gut metagenome | biome: human gut; feature: human-associated habitat; material: faeces... | reverse complement strand
AATTATAAATCATAAATCATAAATCATAAATCATAAATTATAAATCATAAATCATTAAACTTCCCCAGTTTTCCAATCAGAGAAATGACGTTTTTATACATTATATTCCTTTCTTAATTTATTTTATAATAAAAATTTGGTATTTTCGGACGCTTTTTAGACAAACGGCTTAAATTACTAATAGTTTATTATATGGAAAATATCGAAACAGCGATTCTGCTGATGGTGGTCGGAATGGCTACCGTGTTTGTTATTCTGCTGATTGTGATTTATTTAGGTAAATTGCTGATTACTTTAGTCAACAAGTATGCTCCCGAAGAAGTGGCTCCTGCCAAACAGGAAACGCCGAGAGGTCCTGCGCCTATTCCGGGGAATATCTTGGCTGCCATTACTGCGGCCGTGAATGTTGTGACACAAGGTAAGGGAAAGGTCACCAAAGTAGAAAAGTTATAATTAATCAAGTATATCATTATCATTGAAAGACATGAAAAGAGAAGTAAAGTTTAGTTTGGTTTTCCGAGATATGTGGCAATCTGCCGGAAAATATGTACCTCGTGTAGACCAACTCGTAAAGGTAGCTCCTGCCATCATTGAAATGGGCTGTTTTGCCCGCGTAGAAACAAACGGCGGAGGTTTTGAACAGGTAAATTTATTGTTTGGCGAAAACCCGAATAGAGCCGTGCGCGAATGGACAAAGCCATTTCACGAAGCAGGCATTCAAACCCATATGCTCGACCGCGCACTGAACGGACTCCGGATGAGCCCCGTTCCGGCGGATGTCCGCAAATTGTTCTACAAAGTGAAGAAAGCGCAAGGTACAGATATCACCCGTACATTCTGCGGATTGAATGATGTACGCAACATTGCTCCTTCTATTACATACGCCAAAGAGGCAGGAATGATTTCACAATGCTCGCTTTGTATCACTCATTCGCCCATTCATACTGTAGAGTACTACACCAATATGGCGTTGGAACTTATCAAATTGGGGGCGGACGAGATTTGTATCAAAGATATGGCAGGCATCGGTCGCCCCGTTTCATTGGGCAAGATTGTGGCGAATATCAAAGCGGCACATCCCGAAATACCTGTACAGTATCATAGTCATGCAGGTCCTGGATTTAATATGGCAAGTATTCTTGAGGTATGCGAAGCCGGTTGTGATTATATTGACGTAGGTATGGAACCACTTTCATGGGGTACAGGCCATGCCGACCTGCTGAGTGTTCAGGCTATGCTGAAGGATGCCGGTTATCAGGTGCCGGAAATCAATATGGAAGCCTATATGAAGGTGCGTGGCATGATTCAAGAGTTTATGGACGATTTCCTCGGATTGTACATCAGCCCGAAAAACCGTCTGATGAATTCTCTGCTTATCGCTCCCGGACTTCCCGGCGGTATGATGGGTAGTTTAATGGCAGACCTCGAAACGAATCTGGAATCTATCAACAAATATAAGGCAAAACACAATCTGCCGTTTATGACGCAAGACCAGCTTCTGATTAAGTTGTTCGACGAAGTTGCCTATGTATGGCCTCGTGTCGGTTATCCTCCGTTGGTGACTCCGTTCAGCCAGTATGTGAAGAACCTTGCCATGATGAATGTGATGGCTATGGAGAAAGGCAAAGACCGTTGGGGAATGATTGCCGATGATATTTGGGATATGATTCTGGGGAAAGCCGGACGTTTGCCGGGCAAACTTGCTCCCGAAATCATCGAAAAGGCCGAGCGCGAAGGTCGCAAATTCTTCGAAGGAAATCCGCAGGACAACTATCCGGATTCTCTCGACAAGTACCGCAAGTTGATGAAAGAAAATAAGTGGGAAGTGGGCGAAGATGACGAGGAACTCTTCGAGTACGCCATGCATCCGGCTCAATACGAAGCTTATAAGAGTGGAAAAGCGAAAGAGGACTTCCTGGAAGACGTTGCAAAACGCCGTGCAGAGAAAGATAAGTCTCCTGAAGAAGATGCAAAACCAAAGACATTGACTGTACAGGTAGACGGACAGGCTTACCGTGTGACCGTAGCTTATGGCGATGCCGAACTTCCTGCTACACCTGCTGCCGCTGCCGCACCGGCAGGAGAGGGACAGGATGTTCTTTCTCCGCTTGAGGGTAAATTCTTTTTAGTGAAGAATGCGCAGGAAACTGCTATGAAAGTAGGTGACGTGGTGAAAGAAGGTGATGTGCTGTGCTATGTGGAAGCAATGAAAACTTATAACGCCATTCGTGCAGAATTTGGTGGTACAATTACTGCTATCTGCGTTAACCCGGGAGACACTGTTTCAGAAGATGATGTATTAATGAAGATAGGATAATGAACGAGATATTTGAGAACTTATATGAGATGACTGCGTTCAGCAATATCATTGCCGAACCGCAGTTCCTGATAATGTATGCTATCGCGTTTGTCCTGCTTTATCTGGGTATCAAGAAACAGTACGAACCGTTGTTGCTTGTCCCTATCGCTTTCGGTGTGTTGCTTGCCAACTTTCCCGGTGGTGATATGGGAGTGATTCAGGCAGACGAGAATGGCATGGTAATGATAAACGGAGTGATGAAGAACATTTGGGAAATGCCTTTGCATGACATTGCCCATGAATTGGGACTGATGAACTTCATTTATTATATGTTGATTAAAACTGGCTTCTTGCCTCCGATTATCTTTATGGGTGTCGGTGCATTAACGGACTTCGGGCCGATGTTGCGTAATCTGCGTCTTTCTATTTTCGGTGCTGCCGCACAACTCGGTATCTTTACCGTACTGTTGGTATCTATCTTAATGGGATTCACTCCGAAAGAAGCAGCTTCTCTCGGTATCATCGGTGGTGCGGACGGCCCTACAGCTATCTTTACAACGATCAAACTGGCTCCTCATCTGTTGGGCCCGATTGCTATTGCCGCTTATTCTTATATGGCATTGGTTCCGGTGATTATTCCGTTGGTGGTGAAACTCCTTTGTTCTAAGAAAGAGTTGAGTATCAATATGAAAGAGCAGGAGAAGAAATATCCTTCAAAGACCGAAATTAAGAATTTGCGTGTATTGAAGATAATTTTCCCGATTGTAGTAACTACGGTTGTAGCGCTTTTCGTGCCGAGTGCAGTACCTTTGATTGGTATGTTGATGTTCGGTAACCTGGTGAAAGAGATCGGAAGTAATACTTTCCGTTTGTTCGATGCAGCTTCCAATAGTATCATGAATGCCGCCACTATCTTCTTAGGATTATCAGTGGGTGCTACAATGACTACAGAAGCTTTCCTGAACTGGACAACAATCGGTATCGTTATAGGTGGTTTCCTTGCATTCGCCCTTTCTATTACAGGTGGTATTTTGTTTGTGAAACTGGTGAATCTCTTCTCCAAAAAGAAGATCAATCCTCTTATTGGTGCAACCGGATTGAGTGCTGTTCCAATGGCAAGCCGTGTGGCGAATGAGATTGCTTTGAAGTACGACTCCAAGAATCACGTCTTGCAGTATTGTATGGCAAGTAACATCTCCGGAGTAATCGGTTCTGCCGTGGCTGCGGGTGTGTTGATTTCCTTCCTTGCATAATAAAAGAACAACCGGCTTTAGAGATAAAAATCCGGAGATATGGGCAGAGTTATGCTCGTATCTCCGGATTTACTTTTTTGATTTGCTTTCTATTGTTTACAATACTGTTTTCAGACTATTTATTCACTGATAACCTTTCTATATTCAGCTATCGCCATTTTCTCCGACAAATATGCGTTAATTAGATTTGTGTGTGCCTGTGTCCACGATAACTGCGCCGAGAGAACATCCACCATACTTGCTTTACCTTCATTATAAGAGAAGGTAACTAAATCAAGATTTTCATTAGCCAGATTCATGTTCTCTGTTGCAGTTTTCACCTGATATTCCGTTTCCGTCAGTTTAGTCAATGCACCGGACAATTCTTCGTTGATATTATCCGTTATATAACTTTGTTGCAGTTTCTGTATTCCGATGTATGCTTTCTGCTGGCGGTTTGTTTTGAAACGGGCTCCCCAGTGGAAAATAGGAATATTCAGATTAATGCCGACAATAGGATTGAAAGATACGTCATATCCAAGGTTAGGCGTTCCCGTTGCCCAGCCGCCGCTAAAATACATATTTAGTTGAGGGTTAAACTGGCTGAGAGCGGCTTTACGTTGCGCTTGACTTTTCATGATATTTACTTGCGTACTTTCGTAATCAGCGCGCCGTTGCAATACATTTTCCAACGACAGAATCTGTACGGGGGTAAAAGCTGTGTCAATCGAAGAAAGACTGTCTACGGGAGCATTAGGTTCCATACCCATGAGGATATTCAACTTTTGCAGTGCTAACGTATAATTCTGACGGGCCTTGATATATTGTAGTTCAGCTTCTTTTAAGCGGGTGGAAATCATCAGTAAGTCTGTACGGCTAATCATTCCATCGTTAAAACGGTCCTGAATGATGTTATATTGCTGTTTGACGATGCTTTGATATTTGTCTGCTGCCTGTAACATAGCTTGTGAAGCGGAGGCATTCCAATAAACAGCATCGCTCTGATAATGAATCTGGTCCAAAGTTAGTTCCTCGTTCAGTTGATTCAGCTTCTCATCCGCTTTCGCAATCTTATGTTGAGCGTTAAGGGCACCACCTGTATAGAGAGGTTGAGAGACGACAAACACCCCTTGATAAGTGTGGTTCCGATATTCTCCCAGCGGTTCGTTCCATGCTTTTAGGTCGCTCATATTCAGAGTACCGTCCGCATTTACGTCTATTTTGGGTAAGAATCCCGTATGAGCTATCTTTCGTGCTTCCGCACTTGCCATTGTCTTTAGTTTTTGTTGTTTCAATATCTGGCTGTAAGCCTCCACTTTGTCGCGATAGACTTCCCGGCTGAGATAAGGTTGTTGCGCCCGGGCAGTGAAGCCGAGAAGCAACAGTGATATAATTATAAATTGAGTTTTCATTTTATCCATTATAAATAGTAAATTCCCATTTAATCCTTAATCCGTTGAATGGCACAATAAGCCACCGGCAACACAAACAGTGTCAGTATCGAAGCTACCAGCAAACCTCCCATGATAGTGGCTGCCATTCCGCCGAACATCGCATCGAACAGCAACGGCAACATACCCAGAATCGTTGTCCCCGATGCCATTGCTACAGGAACGATACGGCTCGTTGTGGCACTAACCACCGCATCAAGCGGCTTCTTTCCCATCTTAGCTTCCAAATCAATCTGTTCCACAAGTACGATTGCATTCTTGATATTCATGCCGATTAATCCGAGTAATCCGAGGATAGAGAAAAAGTCGAATGATTTGCCAAGTAATAGCAATCCTAACACGATACCGATGAATATCAACGGTAACATCAGCAAAATCACTGTCGGTTTACGATATGTCTTGAATAGGAACAGTAGCGTAACAAACATCAAAAAGAACGTCAACGGAAGATTCTTGGCTAATGCTTCGTTGGATTCTACCTGGCTTTCCTGCTCTCCGAAATATTTCATCGTATATCCTTCCGGAACTTTAATCTCCTTTTGTACCTGCGACCACACTTGGTTGAAGGCTGCAATCGCATTTACTCCGCGGCGCGGGTCACATTGTGCCATCATCACCATTTGTCGGTTGTAATCTTTCACATTAGAGAACCGGTATTGAAAATCAAAATCCGACACTACTTGTTCCAGGCTTGTTGTCTCGTTTCCCGTGCCGAACACCGGAAGCGTGCGTAAGTCATTGATACGGAACGAATCCACCGTATTATCCTTTAGTAGAATAGGGAGCACCTGATCGCCCTGACGGTATTCTCCCAACGTCATTCCCGTTGTACCAATCTGGATACTTTGTGCCATTCCCTGTCGGGATACTCCCAACGGTTGTGCACGTTCCGGACTATACACAGGTTTCCATACCGGAATCTTGTTCCCCCACGAATTGCGGATATTAATCAAATCCGGATTCCGGTGCATAATCTCCAACGCTTGGTTGGTTAGTGCCACAAGCGTATCTGTATTCGGCCCTATAAAACCGATCTCAATAGCAGCGTCTACGGCAGGGGATAGTTTGAACAGGCTCGTCCGGGTAATCGCATTCGGATAATTCCTTTTCATATATCCGTCGAAATTCTCCTCATATTCCTTCGTATATTTGCTGTCCGTCAGTTCTACCAGTACATTGGCGAAGTTCGGTTTCGGTCCTACTGAAGTAGATGCCAGATAATATCTCAATGGTGTGCTTCCGAAAGTAATTGATACTTTCTTTACTTCCGGCTGTTGCACCAAATGTTCTTCCACCGATTTCATCTCTTTCACCACATCGTTGATACTATACCCGTCCGGGTAGAATACGTCCGCACGAAAATAAGGTTTGTCCAAAGACGGGAAAAAGTTTTGTGGCATCATCCCCATGATGACGAGTGAGATGATGAAAAGTGCTACCATAGAACCCAGCGTCAACACCTTACGGCGGATCAGCGTCCGGAGAATAGAAGCAAACTTATGATAGAAAGGCTTGTCATATGGGTCTTTTGCATCGCCGTTCGCCTTGGCTTTCAGGATAAAATTACCGAATACGGTCGTCTGTGTCAATGCAAGTATCCAACTCAATCCCAGCGAAATGGCGAGTACCACAAACAACGGCTTCACGATTTCCGCTACCGAAGACGGGGCCAGATAAAGTGGCAGGAATGAACAGATAGCAATGAAAGTGGCTCCGAGTAATCCCCATTGCGGTCCTGTGGCACCGTCTATCAATGCCTTTCGCCTGTTTACTCCACGAGCAATGGCAATCTGTGCATTATCCGTCACCACAATGGCATTGTCTACCAGCATACCCATTGCGATAATGAATCCCGCCAGCGATGTACGATTCAGTCCGACACCAAAGAAAGACATGATAAGTAGTGTACCTCCGATAGAAAATATCAGCGATGAGCCAATCAGGACACCGGCACGAAGTCCCATTACCAGCATGATAATCACAATTACAATTAAGATGGACTCAATCAGATTGATGATAAATCCGTTATTGGCTTCGTTGGCTATTTCGTTTTCCAGATAAAGACTTTGCAATTCCAGTCCTACGGGCATAAGCGGGAGTAGTTCACTCAGTTTTGCTTTTACGTTTTCACCTGTCTGCACTACGTCCCGTTGCGGGTCGGTAGAGACACCGATACCGATAGCACGTTTTCCGTTTACGTGCATGATATTGGAAGGAGGATCGAGATAGCCCTTTTCGATAACGGCAATATCTCCCAACTTCACCTGTCCCGCTTTCGTGGTGATAACCTGATTGCGGATATCATCTATGGTCGTATACATACCATTAGCAGTTACCCGTAGCTGTTGTTCCCCTGCGCGGATTTCTCCGGTGTTGATAATCTGGTTTTGTGATTGCAGCAGGCTGGCGAGCTGTTTCGGGTCGATGCCCATGCCTACCAGTTTATTGGTCGAGATGAAGATATTTACTACCTCTGTCTGTACTCCGAACAGTGCCACTTTCATCACACCGTCGGCAGTGACGACTTGTGTTTTAATCCGTTCCGCCCAGTTTCGCATCTCGTCGTAGGAGAAACCATCATCGGCCGTCAGACCGTAATAGATACCGAATACATCGCCGAAATCGTCCGACACAGTCGGCGTAGATGCACCACTCGGCAACTGCGGTTGTATATTGAGTACCTTCCTACGTAGCTCGTCCCACTTTTGCGGAATGGAACTTGCCGATAGTGACGGTTGCAATTCAAATGTGATTTTGGAAAGCCCGTACATAGATTCCGATTTAATCTTGTACACACCACTCATACTTTGTATCTCGCGAGAGATAGGCTCTGTTATCAGACGTTCCACTTCTGCCGGCTCGGCTCCCGGATAACGGGTCATGATAACCGCTGACTTGATGACGAAGGGAGCATCTTCTTTCTTCCCTAGCTTTCCGAAGGAAGAAATCCCTCCGATAAGCAACACAGCAAGAAAGAAATAGATAATCTTCGTGTTGTCTAATGAATATTTGGCTAAGTTCATTTCTCTGTATCTTTTACGTTTTCCCCTTCTACTAACTGATATACTCCGGCAATAACAATTTTCTCTTCCGGTTTCAACCCTTTGGAGATAAGTACCTGTGCTTCTCCGGTAGGTGCGTTAACAGTCACTTCTCGTTTGTGTACCTTGTTGTCTTCCACCACCCAGACGTACATTTTCTTTCCTTCGCTTTCACCGAACACGGCGCTTAACGGGATAATTGTCCAACTATCCTGTACCAACGGGCCTACATCTGCCGTGAAACGGATACTGCACGTAAATCCCGGTTTCACTGCATATAAATCCCGGTCGAAAGACGGGTCATCAATAGTAATACTGACCGGAATCCCCGTTCCGTCTGTCGAGATATCAAGATATTCTTCAAGCTTTGCCTGGAAAACATGTCCTTTGAATGTGTCGAACTCTACTAGAAAACGCGGGTCTTTGGTGCGGAGCAGGTAAAGGTAAGCGTCGGGAATTGTAAACTTGATGCGCAGATTGTGTGTATTGACCAACTGCACGATACCTTCACCCGAGTTGACACGCTGATAATTTTCCACAAGACGTTTTTCGATGGAACCATCGAAGGGAGCCGTCAATTTAGTGTCGCGCATATTATTGACGGATAACTCATATTCTGATTTCGCTTTCTGGTAATTAGCCAGGCTGATTTCATATTCCTGAACCGATATGGCTTGGCGGGAGAGGAGGCGCTTATTGCGTTCCACTTGTGCGGCAGCCGTCTCATACGCCGATTTGGTAGCGGCATATTGCAGGGCGATGTCCCTGGGGTCGATAGCTGCAATCAATTGTCCCTTCTTTACTTTCTCGCCTTCTATGACAGGCAGGTTGATGATTTGTCCGCTGACCCGGAATGCCAGCTTCACATACTCCACGGCTTCTACAATACCCGAAAAATCTTTTCTGATGATCGATCTTGACTCTACAATCGTGGTTTTCACCGGACGGGCCGTTATAACACTCGTTTCTTTTTTTTGTCCGCAGCCCGCTAATAGGACGGCTACTGCGAGCATAAATCCATATTTCTTTTTCATACAGCACACTGATGTTTAGAGTTTTTGCGTTGATTCGTTTCTCTTTTTTAAAGAGAGTAAACAACTTACAAGTGTTTATGTTCAGGATTTGTGTGCTTTTCGTTGATTGTCGCTACAAGTTGGATTCTTAATTTGTTTTATTGGGAAGTGCGGTAAAATAGAGGCTCTGTTTGAGGTAAATAGAGTGTCTGTTTGTGGCAGTTGGAGCGTCTGTTTACATCAAACAGAGCCTCTGTTTTGGAGAGAGTTCATGTGTTCTCTAGAGACAGGCTGAAAGGGGGGAGCTGATATGAAAATAGTATTTTTATTTCCGTCTTCTTGTCGGTTTTCCTGAGAAGATAGTCAATTCAAAAATCGTAAATATGATTTCTGTTGTTGTATATCCGTCGAGAGTGTATTCCAAATTCTCATCTTCGGAGAAATACTTGAGGTAAACGGTTGGCACACCCATATAAAAGTCAAGAAAAAGATAAGAAGTATAGTTATAAATGCCCAAGTCGGCAAATTTATTTAAAATGTCATTGTTAAAAACAGTACACCATCCTGTTTGGGTTTCGAATCCCGACATTTCGAATCTGCGATGCTCTTTCATAAATTTGTCTTTGTCCACATGCCTTAATTGTTGCTGCAATTCGTCACCAAAAGAAAGGCGTTGTCTGATAAGGTTAAAAACTTCCTCCTTTGTCATTTGTTTTAAGTTAGTTATTTCCATTTTGTTTATTAATTCTGTAAAGGTACTTCCTTTATTTTGTAATAAACGGAATCCGGACATTTTTCTTTTATTTATTTTTCGGCTGATAGTCCTGAAAACTTCCGGATATATTGTTGCCAGTGTAATGTCTCAAAACGAAAAAGAGGAAATTCCTTTCGGAATCTCCTCTTTTTCATCTTACAAGAAAGACTAATTATTTCTTCTTACGGTCACCGTAACGGCTCATGAACTTATCAACACGTCCTGCAGTGTCTACCAATGTAGATTTACCAGTATAGAACGGGTGAGAAGTGTTTGAGATTTCAATCTTCAGCAACGGATAAGTTTCACCTTCGAATTCGATGGTTTCTTTAGTTGCTACAGTTGATCTAGACAAAAACATGTCACCATTTGACATATCTTTAAATACTACCGGACGGTATGATTCTGGATGAAGGCCTTTTTTCATTTCAGTATCTGTTTTTTAATTTATATTCTGTTACTATTTTGGTAAGAAATAGTGTAATGGTCATTTTCAGAGCGCAAAGATAATGCTTTTATATGAAATAGAAAAAGAATTCTTTTAAAATTTATAATATATAGCTTCGAATTACTGATTTACTGTGTATTGTTTGGGGGCACTGAACTTGTTCTGATGCTATGACGATAAATTAAACTGATTGCTAGCTCGACATTACAATATAATGTCATTGTGTCTTCCTGCTAAAAAAATACGGTTCTATTTAAACCTTTTTCTGCTATATTTTCCTTTCCGATGTTCGTTATTCGGGGGATAATGCTTACTTTTGCGTAGAATTTTTATTCACTAACAATAAACTTTAAACA
>ENA-ORTV01004404-ORTV01004404.1-human-gut-metagenome-genome-assembly--contig:-NODE-4404-length-10604-cov-3.434070_pt1 | contig 10604 bp, 7 predicted proteins | sample MGYA00241915_ERZ509194 | MGnify/ENA primary metagenome ERZ509194 (study PRJEB26280, sample SAMEA2338810) | human gut metagenome | biome: human gut; feature: human-associated habitat; material: faeces... | reverse complement strand
TTGTATCTGGCTGGCCCCGCTACCATGACACTTACATGTGATGCCTCATTGAAAATAATTTTTGAAAACTTTTCATGAATCTTATCAATGATTTTGACGGAGCAGGTTTACCAGTACCGAGTATAGCAATCGAAAAAGCAGAGAATCTTCACGATAACTTTGGTGATGTTACTCTTTTATTTAATAAAGATACAATTGACCCTGAGGCAGACAGCCGAAACAAAGTTTATAACCGTGATGCGTGGACGAGCACATTTCCTGAGGTGGAAGTAAAGATAAAAGATGAAGAGTTACAAAAAATCTCAGAAAGAGTACATTTATCTGAGGGTTATCTTAAATCTAATATGTTCAATACGAGCAATAAAGAAAGAATAAAAAAGAACTTCTTTAATGATTTAAATGTACGGAAAGCATTTTTGAAAGAGCAAAATATTGAGGTTACTCCTGTTGCTTACGATAAAGAGCCGAGATTTCAAATGTTTACTGATATTGGAGTAAAGAAGTTTTTGAGAAAGAACAATTGTTCTTTTGATAAGCTCGTTAATGATATAGATTTTAGAAATAAATTGCTAAACGATTATTATGATAGTTATACAATTAAAAGTTTAGCTAACAAAAATATTCAGAGGGTCAATAAAATACTTGATAATTGTGCAAAATCAAAAGAAACTTATAACTCTTATAAAACTGAATTTGAGTACGCAATAGAATATGCGAAAGGTAATGTGCAAAAAGAAATAAATAACTCTTCGTACAATGACGGAGTTGTAAATGCAATAAAGGAACACAAAGAGGAATTTGAAAAATACATAGAACAAATTCTTTCAGAAGATGTTTTCGGAGAAAAATATATAGTGAGAGATGATGTTGACCCATATGATGATGAAGGTAACTTAAAGTCATTCGATGAAACTCATTATATCTATAATATAGATAATGTTGTTAAAGCAATGAAGATTGGAGCAAGTTCAGTTGGCGATCCTTTCACTGGTGGTGTAAACTATACCTCTACTTTTAGTACTCAGGAATTCGGTAGCATTGATGAAATTCACAAAAACAAAGGAAACATTAAGGAATTAAGCGAAGAGGAACAGAGTGAAAATCAACAAAAGATAATTGAAATCCTTACCCCCGTAATAGATGAGGTATCTAACAGCGGTAGTTATAACAATGATTTTCTTATTGCAAGTGATAATATTGTTGATGCTTTTAAGCAAAGCAAGACGAAAAATGGTGTTTACAATTATCTCAAGCAGTATTATCCTGCATTGAAAAAGAGTACAGTTGACAAACTTTTTAAAGTAAGAGATGAAATTGCTAATATGCCTACAAGATACTTTGAGGCGAAGCCTCACAGAGCAGTAGGCTTTAATGAAGTTATGGCGGCGGTAATCCCGGCAGACGCAGATGAGAGTTTGAAAAAAGCTCTTAAAAGAATGAATATCCCTCTGTATGAGTATGCTGACGAAAGTCAGAGAGCAGATGCCGCCCGTAAAGCTATAAACACCGAATACACTGATAAAACAGGCGTTATCCACGATTCTCTGAAATTTTCAATTGACGATGAATACGATGATTTATTTGATTTTAGCGGCAATGACGAACAGCACATTGATTTTGATAAGGCAATTGACAAAAACAACCCTGAATTGACGATTGAGCAGATATATCATCATTCTGCCCGCAATGTTAAAGAGGGTTTGCTTGCCGGCAAGGGCATTAAGCCTGAGCAGAAGAAAATCTATAACATGGTCAAGTCTGTAATGAGAAGCTACCACATTAATCCTAATGCTGAAACGGACTCGCTTGTTACCGAGTATGTGGATGCCTTGAATACATTCATTGACGCTGTACAAAACGATAAGTCAAACTTTACTGATGCCTTTGAGAATTTTGTCTTGAAGTGTCGTGATACCCTTAGATACTCGACACAGCTTGACGAACAACACGAAGCGTGGGCCAAAGAAATTCGTGACGAATTAAGAGGCACAACTCTGCTTATCCCCGAAAACGCAATCGACACAATTAAGGAAAACTATGGTAGTGTCGGAAAATACAAAAAAGCCTTGTTTGGCAAAATCAATGTCAAATTAGAGCATAACGCAAAAGGCATTAACGGTAATGCAGTTGGTTCATACATTGAGGACATTGGCTCACACCTTGAAAATATCGGAGGCAGGTCACTTATGATAGAGGACGGCTTTGACTGGGACAGCGACAGCGGTTATCGTATGCTTGACCATATTATGAATTATGTGCTTGCTCCGCAGTATGTAGCAACATATGACGGTAAGTTTCAAAGCGAAAGCACGATTGATGCGGCGGCAATTCAAATGGCGTTTGACACAACTGCCGAATATCTTAAACAGCAGGGTAAAGCGGCAGTGATGCAGAATAATATTGACAAGCGAAAACTTAGAGATATTAACAAGGCATTGAGGGAGGCCGAAAAAGCAAAAACTGCGCTGAATCAAAAAACTATCGAAAATTATAAAACTGACATTGCCGAACAGAAAGCAAAATACAACGAACAGCGCGAAAAATACCGTCAGGCATATAACGCTCTGAAAGATACAAAATCAGAACAAGCAAAAAAGTATCGTGATAAAATTCACGAGCTTGAAGAGTTAAGTAAAAACCAAAAAGCCATTATTAAGACCGTCAAAGATACCTTTAGGGCTCAATATACCGAAAAAAGAGAGCAAACAAAATATATGCAAATGCTCGGCAGAAAGTTTGACAAGTTGGTTAAAAAGTTTGACGCCAAGTCAAAAAATACCGAGAATATCCCCGAGTCTCTCAAAAGACCTATACTTAATGTATTGATAGGATTTAAAGAGTCTGCTGATCCCGGACAATATAAGAATGGTGCTAAAAAAACTATACCGAAATATTTCGGAGCATGGAACAATGTCGCTGAAATCGGTGAACAGGTAAGGAACTTATATGAAGAGTACAAGTCTTTAGCACCTGAATCTTCCGGCAAAGATAAATCCACACATGAAGGTATGCAGTACTCATACATTGACATTAACTCAATTTCATATGACGAGCAAACAGCCCAAATGCTTGAAATAATTACAGATCAATTTGCAGTGTATGCAACTGACGACAACGGTGAAACAATATACGATGCGGACGGCAAGCCAATCAAAATAGGATATAAAAACATTTTCGATTTGGATTCATCTGATTTAAGATTGCTCTATGACACAATGACAGCCCTTGAAGCCTCTTTAACACAAGCTACAGAAATCATCGTTAATGGTCAAAGAGAATCTATTGCTGGCGCAGCGGCAAAAGCACTTGATGAAGTCACAAATGTTAATTACAACAAGGGTGTCAATATCAATGTTTTAAGCAAAAACACCGTTGGCAATAAAATCAATGCCGCTTTATCGGATATGAAAGAGTTAAGTAATAGATTTGTTGCAACAAGCCTTGACCCGGTAAGATACGGCAGATTTCTGAGCGGATATAATGACGATAGCATTGTTGCAAAACTCTTTAAGGATTTGCATGACGGTGACGTTAAGCGCGAAAAAATAATGCAGAAAGCCTATACCAAGGTTCAAAGTGTTGCGTATCAGTACTCTGAAAAAGATTTGGCAAAAATACAAAAGAATGATGTTAAGGAATTTGATTTCAGAGATACCGAAACAGGCGAAAGGGTTAAGGTTAGTCAGGGCATTATAATGTCGATCTATCTTACAGATCAACAATCATCAGGCAGACGACATTTGCTTGCCGACAGACTTAATCATTATACCGTGCTCCCAGATTTAGATAGTGCTAACAGTCGCAGACATAGCAAGCAGGAAAAAGCAAAATCAGAAAATCATCACAAAGTAAGATTTACTTATGAAGATTTACAACACATCAAGAGATATGTTGAGAGCAATAAAATACTCAGAGAAATTTCAGGAGCGATTAGCGAAGTCCTTAACAACGAGCTTCAACAGGAAATTAACAAAGTAAGCATGTCAAAATATGGTATGCTGATTGCTACCGTAAGGAACTATTTCCCTACTCCTGTGTACGGTGACGGTGCGGCATATGAAAAGGACTTTTCTGCCGAGTTTAATGACCTTAGAATGAAAAGCAGAGGCTTTGTGAAACGCCGAGAAAGCTCGTCTGCTCCTATTGTTATTGACGATGTTTTCAGAGTCTTTAACAGGCATACCAACTCTGTTGCCGAATGGTGCGGATTGACGACACCAATTGAGAACTTCAAAAAAGTGTATAACTGGATAAATACTAATAGTCTTAACGGAACTACTTTGCATGAGGCTATAATGGATAAATACGGTAAGGCTGCAGAGCATTACATTGATAAACTCATGGGAGACCTGCAAAAATCGAAGGACACAATTGACAATAACTTGTTGACTCGCATGCAAGGCAACTATATGGGTGCAGCACTTCTGCTGAATCCCGGAGCAATGATAAAACAGTTTGCCGCATTTCCTACAGCCAATGCTTATTTTGGTACAAAAAATGTTGCAACAGCATCAGCCGGCGGAATGTGGCGGGTTGACCTTGAAAAATATGCCGAATACACTCCATATTTGTGGTACAGAGCAGAGGGTAACGGAACAGTAGTCGGTGAGCTCAGCAGAGAAGCCGGTGTTGTTGGCGGCACAAAAAGCAAAATGGACATTATGGGCAAGGTTGATAGATATGTTGTTGGTTGCCTGCTTAAAGCGGCAGAGTTACATGTTGAACAAACAACAAACCTTAAAAAAGGCAGCGATGCATTTTACAAGGAAGTTGTCAGACAATTTGAAAAATGTGTTGATGAAACTCAGCCCAACAATATGGTAACATCAAAGCCACAATTCATCAGAAATAATGTTCTAAAAATATTATCAATGTCGGCTTTTAGAAGTCAAACAATGGCAATCGGCAACACTATCATTGACTCGTACATGGAATACCGCACTAAAAGCAATGACTATAAATTGTCAAAATCTGCTGAAAATAAGAGTGCAAAAAAAGTGGCAATGAAAAAATTTGCAAAATCGCTTATAGGGGCGACAGAATCAGCTTTGCTTATAGGCGGTTTAACCACATTAGTTAATATGCTCCTGTGGCATAAGTGGGACGATGAAAGAGATGACAAGGGAAATGTGACAGCTGAAAACATTTTCAAAAGTGTTCTTGATTACAGCATGGAGTCATTTGCCGGCACTTTTACTTTCGGCGATACAGCATATAGTGCCATTGCCCATATGATTGACAACGATAGACCGTTTTATGGGCTGGACTCTATGAGCCTTGAAAATGTTAATAATTTCATTGAAAACATTTCAAAGGGCAATTATATCTCTGCTGCGACCTTGTTAGGTGATTGTTTCGGCTTGCCGGCAAGCAATATTAAGAGAATGGTCCTCAGCTTAACCTCATACTTTACCGACCTGACAAAAGGCAGAGGCGAGATTATATCCGATAATAAAGGAAATATTAACACAACTGTGCTTGTGCCGTTGATGATTAACGCTACGATTGACAGAGATGCCGACAAAGCTCAATATTACGAGCAGCTGTATGTCAACACAATAATGGATACAAAGGGTAAAACCGAAAAAGAGGCTCGTGATATGCTTGAGCAGAAAGTCATAAAAGCATTATCAAAGAATAATGATGACATTGAAAAGGCGGCAGTAGCAAGAGCTAACGGTGACCTTAACACTTATGAAAGCCTCATTAACAAGGTCTCTTCCTATGGATTCGGCAAGAATGATGTTATTAAGGCCTCTGACAAGGTTATAAGTAATATTATTGCTAATATGAAAAAAGAGGGCATAACAGACGAAGATGCCGCAAAATCTGACCTTGTGGACAACCAAGGCTTTACGGAACAGGGGGCAGAGTATGTCTTGAAAAAGATGGCATCATCGACAGATGATGAAAAATCAGAAGAAAGTATTTTCGATTCTACCGGTAACGATGACACTCTAATGTATAAGTACACTGACGCTTTTGAATATTTGAAGAACGGCGATACCGAAAGCTATGAAAAGGTTGAAAAATACCTTATGGAGCATAAAGGTAAGACAAAAAATCAAATGAAAAAGCTGATGCAGAGTGCAAGCCGAACAGACCCGATATTTGAAAAGTATATTGAGGCAAGCAAAAACAACGATGCCGATACAACACACACATTGTACAGACAGTTACTGAATATCTACGGCTCCGAAAGTAAATTTAAGTCTGCATTAAAAAAATATCAGGGTAAAGTCAAAAAGCAACAAAGTAAATAAACAAATTAAGGGCAGCGGAAACGCTGTCCTTTTTGTGTGGGTTTTAACTTTTTTGAGCCTGCCGAAAACTATATAATGTAATTAACGATAGGGGGCGGCATTATGAATACGCTTAAATTTGAGGTATATAAAAATACCCTGAAACGCAGGAATGGATTTAATCCGGTTCTCGGTGAAAAGAAATACACTAAAATCAAATGTTACTTTATGGAATCCGACTGGGACAATTGCTCTCTTGTCACTGGCAACTTTATGAGCGAAAAAGATAATATTGTAAAAAGCACAGTCAGTTTGACAGAGGATAAAACGGCAGAATTTGAGTTACCGACAGATATTGATGGTGACAAAATCTATTTCAGCTTGACCGGTAGTTATGCAGATAACAGCGGTAATACAGTAACACTCAACACGAATCTTGTTGCAATCAACAGGCAGAAAGGTATGTTGCCGAGTGAAACCGTAGGTTTTGGATTGTATGAAAAAATTCTTGGTTTTTACAATAAGATTTCGGAACTTGTTGAACAGTTAAAAAACTATGTTACACCTGAAATGTTTGGCGCTAAGGGTGATGGAGTAACAGACGATACGGCCGCATTGCAGCAAATGTTTAGTCAAGCTGGGATAAATAATCAAGCGATTAAACTTGGCAACAGTAAAACATATTTAATTAGCAACACGCTTAGATATGATGTTGCTAGAGCAAATTTTGATGGTAATTTTGCAACAATTAAAGTATCTGACAGTTGCCAAAAACAGGATGAAACATATTACGGCTCAGAGCCAAAAGTAACAGGCTCGTGGAGCTTGAACTCGGTTATTACAGTTAACATAAAATCGGGTAATGATGCTAAATACAATATCGGCTCGTTCAAGAAGCTAATAATAGATTGCAACAACGGACTCGCAAAACACGGACTTAAGATTGAAAATGAAGGTAAAACAAATTACGCTCATATTATGGTAAGAAATCCTGCGCTGTACGGAATCAGAAGTTATGGCGGAAATGAAGCTACTTTTAGCTTTATTTCCGGTACGAGAAGTGGCATAAGTGAGGCTGCCAAAGACATCATAACAAGCGGTTATGTCAAGGGTGACGAAAGGCTTCTTTCAACGATGTTATTCCTCGGCTGTGCTGACACCTATGTGACAGACTCTATTTCTGTAGACTTTGAATGCGGCTTTTTGACTGGGGGAGCGGACAATCATTTTAACAAGTGTCACGCGTGGTGTGCATATAACACAAACATTATGAGTCATTCCACTTCTTTTACGGTTTGGGGCGGTGTTGCCACTTTTAGTCAATGTATGGTAGACTCTACCAAATATGGGTTTAAATTTTTCAATGCGGGCAGAGCGTTAATTAATAACTGTCTTAACGGATATAATCAAGTTTATAAAGACAATTTAGAAACTTGTGGCATTCCATACCTTACGTACTTTGCAACTGCCTCAGATACGCCCAATTATAAGTCAACAAATAGAGGAACAGGAACTAAAATGACCAACAATGAATGGGAAGCAGATGTTATTGGTTGCAATTTTGACAATTTAGGTCAAGATGGAGACGGTTATATTAGTGTGGATTTTTTGCCCATAAATATGAAAAATGTTCATGTGCGCGCTTTAGATACCGTTTTTGACACGATAACAGGAAACGCAAAACTTAATCCATACTCGACACAGTCCGATTTTGTTAAATCGGCAACATGTAGGTACCTTAAAGTAGGTAATGTATGTGCGGCTCATATTTGTTTAACTATGAATGCATCTACTTTAGGAAAACATAAGTCACTGCATCTTATTGATTTACCCTTCAATAACACAAAAGAGCGAATAATAACAATAGGTATTTGCTCAACAGGGGACTTGTTTAAGGGTTTGATAGGTGAGGGAAAAAATTTGTTTTCCATCACTTTATTGGCGGATAAAGATTTTATTTTTTCTGATGGTGATGAATTAAATTTTGATTTTGTGTTTTAGGTGATGTAAATGTGGGATTGGATTATACAATATTGGGTGCAGGCTCTTTTCGGTATTATACTCGGCGCTATCGTTGCAATAATAAAAACCGAGTGGACCAAAATCAGGGCAATCGGTAAAGGCACACAGTCGTTGCTCAGGGCGGAGCTTATCCGCTCGGGCGAAAAATACATAAAAAGAGGGTGGATTGAGGTCTATGCAAAGGATGCATATGACAAGTGCTATCAGTCATATCATCACCTCGGGCAAAACGGCACAATGGACGATATGCACGAGAAGGTCATGGACTTACCGACTAACCCTATAAGAAAGGATGAAAATAATGAACAAGAAAAAAATTAAGAAATGGGCGGTTGCGGCACTCATCAGAGCCGCAAAGACAATGGCACAGACAGCAGCGGCAACACTCTCAGTTGCGGTAGTAATGAGTGATGTAAACTGGGTTGCGGTAGGCTCGGCATCTCTGCTTGCAGGTGTATTGTCTGTTTTGACAAGCATTGCAGGTCTGCCCGAAGTAAATGAAAGCGAGGAGTAATTATGAAGAACACCGTTACAAAACGACAGATTGACGAATTACTCGAAAAATCAGAAATTAAGGTCGAAACAGTTTACGGCAAGGTAACAATCGTAAACTGTAAACTGCCAAACGGATTTGTTATAACTGAATCAAGCGGAGCAGTTGACAAAGCAAACTATGATGAAAAAATCGGTACAGAAATCTGTATGGAAAGAATTGAAAACAAATTGTGGGAACTTGAAGGATATGTCCTTGCAAAACAGCTTTATGAAAGAGAGAAAACTTATATCGGAGTTAAAAAGATTGAAGCCGAGCCGATGACAAGAGGCGACTACAATACATACAGAGGCTGGCAGATACCTACGGACGAAAATCCGGATGATGAAGGTTTATCATGTTAAGCACGCTGACGGTCACGAGTCGTGGTCGCCCAAAGAAGATTTTGAAAACACATTTCTTGAAAAGGGAAAGAACCTTCTGAACGATACGGCGTTACTTATGAAGAGTACGGATTTCAAGGAAAGGTTTAAAGCAGAATATGAACAGTTGCTTATAAGAATAACCGGTTTACAGAGAATGCTTGAATCATACAAAGCAGGAAAACTGCCGTTCCAGCCAAACTGTTCGTATGAATTACTCTACGAACAGTTTGTGCATATGAAAGGATATCTTAATGCCCTTGAATTAAGAGCAACAATCGAAAAAATAAGTCTTGAAAAGGAGAACAAAAATGAACAGAGTAACTGCTGTTGATGTTAGCTTTTGTCAGACCAATGTTGACTACAACAAAGTTAAGGCTGACGGTATAGACACGGTTATTATTCGTGCCGGCTTTGGCCGTGAAACTTACCAAAAAGATGCACAGTTTGAAGAGCATTATAGGAAAGCAAAAGCCGCAGGACTGAAAGTCGGTGTATATTGGTTTTCGTATGCGTACAGCGTTGCCGAGGCGAAAAAGGAAGCAAGTGCTTGCCTTTATTGCTTAAACGGCAGAAGACTTGATTTACCGGTGTTTTATGACTTAGAGCTTGGCTCTCAGACCAAACTCGGCAAAGATACCTTAACAGCAATGGCAGTAGCATTTTGCGAGTGCATCAAAGTTCATGGCTATTCAGCCGGAGTGTATGCGAGCGCAAGCTGGTTTACAAGTTATCTCAACTACGATAAACTAAAAAAGCAATATGCGATTTGGCTTGCTCAATGGGGCACAGGCTCTCCGTGTCGGACTTGCGACATTTGGCAGTGTTCCGACAGCGGAAAGGTCAACGGAATTAACGGAAATGTTGATACCGACATTATATTTAATGCTGACTATAAGGGCAGTTCAGCAACAACGAGTACACCACCGAAATACTACGGCACTAAAGCTGTACAGGCGTGGGTTGGAACAACAGTTGACGGAATCTACGGCTCTGACACAAAAAAACATTTGGTTATGAAGTTGCAGGAAGAACTCAATCGTCAGTTCGGCATGAACCTTGTTGTTGACGGTATTTACGGAGTAGGAACACATAACGCTATTGTTGTACTCTCATTAGGCTGCCGTGGCAATATCACTAAAGTTTTGCAAGGCTTACTTATTTGCAACGGATATGATACCAACGGCTTTGACGGAATCTATGGTCATGGCACAAACTCCGCAGTAAAATCATATCAGCAGGCTCACGGTTTGACTGCTGACGGCATAGCAGGCGGTAACACATTCAGAAGTTTGTGTGCTTAATCCAACATTAATCCAACACGAAATCCAACACACTGAAAATAAAAGTCAGTATTTATCGGCATAATAAGATTAAAATAGTGGGTTCGAATCCCGCCGGCTCAGCCATGAAACAGGCACTTGC
>ENA-ORTV01004402-ORTV01004402.1-human-gut-metagenome-genome-assembly--contig:-NODE-4402-length-10608-cov-7.213210_pt1 | contig 10608 bp, 5 predicted proteins | sample MGYA00241915_ERZ509194 | MGnify/ENA primary metagenome ERZ509194 (study PRJEB26280, sample SAMEA2338810) | human gut metagenome | biome: human gut; feature: human-associated habitat; material: faeces... | reverse complement strand
CGTCATGGTAACAAGGGTGTCGTTTCCCGTGTATTACCTGTAGAAGATATGCCATTCCTTCCAAATGGTCGTCCTCTTGATATCGTATTGAATCCATTAGGTGTACCTTCCCGTATGAATATCGGTCAGGTCCTTGAGATTCACCTGAGTCTTGCTGCAAAAGCATTGGGATTCAATATTGCAACACCAGTATTTGATGGTGCAAAGGAAATTGATATCCAGGATACACTGGAATTGGCTAATGATTATGTAAACTTCGAATGGGAAGATTTTGAAGCAAAATACAAAGATGTACTTGGCGAAGAAGTTATGAAGTACTTATGGGACAACAGAGACCACAGAGCACTGTGGAAAGGTGTTCCAATTTCCCGTGATGGAAAAGTTCAGCTGCGTGATGGACGTACCGGAGAACCATTTGATTCACCTGTAACAATCGGACACATGCATTACCTGAAACTGCACCATCTGGTAGATGATAAGATCCATGCACGTTCTACTGGTCCTTACTCCTTAGTTACCCAGCAGCCACTTGGTGGTAAAGCACAGTTCGGTGGACAGCGTTTCGGTGAGATGGAGGTTTGGGCACTGGAAGCTTACGGTGCAGCATATACCTTACAGGAAATCCTTACAGTGAAGTCTGATGACGTTGTAGGACGTGTTAAGACTTATGAGGCAATTATCAAAGGTGATAATATTCCTGAACCGGGAATTCCGGAATCATTCAAGGTATTACTGAAAGAGTTACAGTCCTTAGGACTTGACGTTACAGTATTAGATGACGAAGGAAATGAAGTTGAATTAATGGAAACAAGTGAGTACGGTAACACCGACCTGAACTCCATTATTTCAGGCGATAAAGATTTCGCTTTTGAAGACAGTGAATCATTCTCCAAGATGGGATTCACAAAGAAAGAATTTGATTCTGAAAACGAAGAACTTGTTGACGTAGAAGAAGAGGAAGACACCGATGCAGATGATGACTCTGATTTTTACGATGATATGCCGGAAGACAATTTCGAAGAGTAAATAATCAATAAGCATTTAAGGTCTGTGCATCCGCACAGACCGATAAAGAGAGTCGATTCTGTAAAGTAGAGAAAGGGAGTGTCATAGATGCCAGAAACAACAAATAAAGAGGCAATTAACCAGTCTGTTTCATTTGATGCCATCCGTATTGGTTTAGCATCCCCGGAAAAGATCAGAGAATGGTCCCGCGGTGAAGTTAAAAAACCGGAAACAATCAACTATAGAACATTGAAACCGGAAAAAGATGGTCTTTTCTGTGAGAAGATTTTTGGACCTAGCAAAGACTGGGAATGTCATTGCGGTAAATATAAGAAAATTCGTTACAAGGGCGTTGTCTGCGACCGTTGTGGCGTTGAGATCACAAAATCCAGCGTTCGTAGAGAGCGTATGGGACACATCGAGCTTGCTGCACCTGTATCCCATATCTGGTACTTCAAAGGAATTCCATCCCGTATGGGATTGATCCTTGACTTATCTCCAAGAACATTGGAGAAAGTTTTATACTTTGCTTCTTACATCGTATTGGATGCAGGCAATACTGCATTACAGTACAAACAGGTACTTTCCGAAGGAGAATACCAGGATGCAAGAGAACAGTACGGCAATGCATTCCGTGTAGGAATGGGTGCTGAGGCAATTCAGGAATTATTACAGGCGATTGATCTGGAAAAAGATTCTGCTGAATTAAAAGCAGAGTTAGAAGATGCAACTGGTCAGAAACGTGCCAGAATCATTAAGAGACTGGAAGTTGTAGAAGCATTCCGTGAATCTGGAAACAAACCAGAATGGATGATCATGACCGTTGTACCGGTTATCCCACCAGATCTTCGTCCAATGGTTCAGTTGGATGGTGGACGTTTTGCTACCTCTGATTTGAATGATTTATATAGAAGAATTATCAACAGAAATAACCGTTTGAGAAGACTTCTTGAGTTAGGAGCTCCTGATATCATCGTTCGTAACGAGAAACGTATGTTGCAGGAAGCTGTTGATGCCCTGATCGATAACGGTCGTCGTGGACGTCCGGTTACAGGACCAGGAAACAGAGCATTAAAATCCTTATCCGATATGTTAAAAGGTAAATCCGGTCGTTTCAGACAGAACTTACTTGGTAAACGTGTTGACTATTCAGGACGTTCCGTTATCTGTGTTGAGCCAAAATTAAAGATTTATCAGTGTGGTCTTCCAAAAGAGATGGCAATTGAATTATTCAAACCTTTCGTTATGAAAGAACTTGTTGCCAACGGATCTGCACACAACATCAAGAGTGCTAAGAAAATGGTCGAGAGACTCCAGACAGAAGTTTGGGATGTCTTAGAAGACGTTATCAAAGAGCATCCGGTTATGTTAAACCGTGCTCCTACACTGCATAGATTAGGTATTCAGGCATTCGAGCCAATCTTAGTAGAAGGTAAAGCAATCAAGTTACATCCATTGGTATGTACCGCGTTCAACGCCGACTTCGATGGTGACCAGATGGCTGTACATCTTCCATTATCTGTAGAGGCTCAGGCTGAGTGTAGATTTATGCTCCTCTCACCGAACAACCTGTTAAAACCATCTGACGGTGGTCTTGTAGCAGTTCCTTCACAGGATATGGTCCTTGGTATCTACTATTTAACACAGGAGAGACCGGGCGCTAAGGGAGAGGGCAAGATCTTCAAGAGCGTCAACGAAGCAATCCTTGCATACGAGAACGGAGCAGTAACACTTCACTCCAGAATCAAAGTCCGTATGACAAAGACAATGCCGGATGGAAAAGAAATCACAGGAGTTGTTGAGTCCACATTAGGACGTTTCATCTTTAATGAGATCATTCCTCAGGATTTAGGATTTGTTGACAGAAGCATTCCTGGCAATGAATTAAAACTGGAAGTAGATTTCCTTGTTGCCAAGAAACAGAACAAACAGATTCTTGAAAAAGTAATCAATATCCATGGTGCTACCAAGACAGCAGAGGTTCTGGATGCTGTAAAAGCTATGGGTTACAAATATTCCACAAGAGCAGCGATGACCGTATCCATTTCCGATATGACGGTTCCGCCAGAGAAACCTGCAATGATCAAAGCAGCTCAGGATACAGTAGACAGAATTACAAAACAGTACAAACGTGGTCTTATCACAGAGGAAGAACGTTACAAAGAAGTTGTTGAGACATGGAAAGAGACCGATGATGAGCTTACAAAAGTGCTTCTGGAAGGTCTTGATAAATACAACAACATCTTCATGATGGCGGATTCCGGAGCCCGTGGTTCTGATAAACAGATCAAACAGCTTGCAGGTATGCGTGGTTTGATGGCTGATACAACCGGTAGAACAATCGAGCTGCCTATCAAATCCAACTTCCGTGATGGTCTTGATGTATTGGAGTACTTCATGTCTGCGCATGGAGCACGAAAAGGTATGTCCGATACAGCGCTTCGTACAGCCGATTCCGGATACCTTACGAGACGTCTTGTAGACGTATCACAGCATATGATCGTTCGTGAATCTGACTGCTGTGAAGGCAAGAACAGAGAAATCCCTGGTATGTGGGTAACTGCATTCATGGATGGAAAAGAAGAGATAGAAAGTCTTCAGGAACGTATTACAGGTCGTTTCTCCTGCAATACAATTTGTGATAAAGATGGCAATGTCATTGTAAAGGCAAACCATATGATCACACCAAAACGTGCAGCAGAAGTTATGAGCCGTGGTGTTGATGAGAATGGCAATCCAATCGAGAAAGTGAAGATCCGTACCGTATTATCCTGCCGCTCCCATATGGGTGTATGTGCAAAATGTTATGGAGCAAACATGGCTACCGGTCAGGCAGTTCAGGTTGGTGAGGCTGTTGGTATCATCGCAGCACAGTCCATCGGTGAGCCTGGTACACAGCTTACCATGCGTACTTTCCATACAGGTGGTGTTGCCGGTACCGATATCACACAGGGTCTTCCTCGTGTCGAAGAAATTTTCGAGGCAAGAAAACCGAAGGGACTTGCCATTATCACAGAATTTGGTGGCGTAGCTAACATCAAAGATACTAAGAAGAAACGTGAGATCATCGTTACAAACAATGAGACTGGTGAATCTAAGGCATACTTAATCCCTTACGGTTCCAGAATCAAAGTAATGGACGGCGCAGTACTTGAAGCTGGTGACGAGCTGACCGAAGGTTCTGTAAATCCACATGACATCTTAAAGATCAAAGGTGTTCGTGCCGTTCAGGATTACATGCTCCGCGAGGTTCAGCGTGTATACCGTTTACAGGGTGTTGAAATCAACGACAAACATATCGAGTTGATCGTACGTCAGATGTTGCAGAAAGTCCGCGTTGAGACAAACGGTGATTCTGATATGCTTCCGGGAACATTAGTAGATACTCTTGATTTTGAGGATACAAATGAACTGCTTGAGAGTGAAGGAAAAGAAATGGCAGAAGGAAAACAGGTATTACTTGGTATTACCAAAGCTTCCTTAGCTACGAACTCCTTCTTATCGGCAGCTTCCTTCCAGGAGACAACAAAAGTTCTGACAGAAGCAGCTATCAAAGGAAAAGTTGATCCACTGATTGGTATGAAAGAAAACGTAATCATTGGTAAACTGATCCCGGCTGGTACAGGTATGAAGAGATACCGCAATATCAAACTTGATTCTGATGTCAATGAAAATGACGAGATTGATTTTGATGACGATTCTTTTGCAGATGAAGAATTTGCACCAGTAGAAGAATAAGATATTGAAATAAGAGAGGAATGGATGAAAATCTGTTCCTCTTTTTTCGTAATCATAATATCTGGTATAAAAAAGCCAGATATTGGAAATGCTTTAAAAGCGTAAGAAAAATCTATGTAAAAGTGCTTGACATCTGGGATGGACACCTATATAATAATTTAGCGTGCACAAAAAGGCATGCAGTTTGAACTTTTTTGTTCACATAATATTAACAGGAGGTGAAAATAATGCCAACATTTAACCAGTTAGTAAGAAAAGGACGTCAGACATCTGTTAAGAAGTCTACAGCACCTGCACTTCAGAAGGGTTACAACTCTTTACAGAAGAGACCTACAGATGCTCCTTCTCCACAGAAGAGAGGTGTTTGTACAGCTGTTAAGACAGCTACTCCTAAAAAACCTAACTCAGCTCTTAGAAAGATTGCCAGAGTACGTCTCTCTAACGGAATCGAAGTAACAAGCTACATTCCAGGTGAAGGACACAACTTACAGGAGCATAGCGTTGTTATGATCCGTGGTGGACGTGTTAAGGACTTACCAGGTACAAGATATCACATCATCCGTGGTACACTTGATACAGCAGGTGTTGCTAACAGAAAACAGGCTCGTTCTAAATACGGCGCTAAGAGACCAAAGGCTTCTAAGTAATTTTTGATTACAGAATGAAGTAAAACCAATAGTATCACAAACAGAACTAAAAGGTTTAGTGTTGGAATTGTTTCACTAGAGATATATTTCCGCACGAACACTAAGGGGGAACAAGATTTTGTTCCGAGATGGGCTTGCCCATTTTACACATGTGAGTACCGTTGAATTAATCGAAATGAAGTTCACTGACAACATGTTGCATTGAACTTTCATTGCAAATGTTGCAGAGCCGGGAAACCGGACACAGTAAATGCAGGGAAGACCTGTATAGTAAATTATGATTAAGGAGGGAAGAACCGTGCCACGTAAAGGACATACTCAGAAAAGAGACGTATTAGCAGATCCAATTTACAATAACAAAGTCGTTACAAAGCTTGTCAACAACATTATGTTAGATGGTAAGAAAGGTGTAGCACAGAAAATTGTATATGGAGCTTTCGCAAGAGTAGAAGAGAAAACAGAAAGACCTGCTCTTGAAGTATTTGAAGAAGCCATGAATAACGTTATGCCTGTTCTCGAAGTAAAGGCTAGACGTATTGGTGGTGCAACATACCAGGTACCAATCGAAGTTAGACCAGACCGTCGTCAGGCTTTAGGACTTCGTTGGTTAACAACTTTCTCACGTAACAGAGGTGAGAAGACCATGGAAGAAAGACTTGCAAATGAAATCATGGATGCAGCTAACAACACAGGTGCATCTGTTAAGAGAAAAGAAGATATGCACAAAATGGCAGAAGCAAACAAAGCATTCGCTCATTACCGCTTCTAATATCATTTGCCATATGAATAGATACCGGGAGCAAAGCAACTTTGCTCTCAAGTATTATAAAAATGTTCTGCGCATATCGGCGTAGTAAATTAAGGAGGAAAAACCTTGGCTGGAAGAGAATATCCATTAGAGAGAACCAGAAACATTGGTATTATGGCTCATATTGATGCTGGTAAAACAACATTAACAGAGCGTATTCTTTACTATACCGGTGTTAACTATAAGATTGGTGATACTCATGAAGGTACTGCTACCATGGACTGGATGGAACAGGAGCAGGAGAGAGGTATCACAATCACTTCAGCGGCTACAACATGTCACTGGACTCTGGAAGAGAACTGCAAACCGAAGCCAGGTGCTCTGGAACATCGTATCAACATCATTGATACCCCAGGTCACGTTGACTTCACAGTAGAAGTTGAGCGTTCTCTTCGTGTACTTGACGGTGCTGTCGGCGTTTTCTGTGCTAAGGGTGGTGTTGAACCGCAGTCTGAAAACGTATGGCGTCAGGCCGACACTTACAATGTACCACGTATGGCATTCATCAACAAGATGGATATCCTTGGTGCAAACTTCTACGGTGCAGTAGAGCAGATCAAGACTCGTCTTGGTAAAAACGCAATCTGCTTACAGCTGCCAATCGGAAAAGAAGATGATTTCAAAGGAATCATTGACTTATTCGAAATGAAAGCTTACATCTACAACGATGAAAAAGGTGATGACATCTCCATCGTTGACATTCCTGAAGACATGAAGGAAGATGCTGAGCTTTATCATACAGAGCTCATTGAGAAAATCTGTGAGCTTGATGACGACTTAATGATGGAATATCTTGAAGGTGAAGAACCAACTGTTGAGAGACTGAAAGCAACATTAAGAAAAGCGACATGCGAGTGTACAGCTGTTCCGGTTTGCTGTGGTTCTGCTTACAGAAACAAAGGTGTTCAGAAACTTCTTGATGCTATCCTTGAGTATATGCCTGCTCCAACAGATATTCCTCCAATCGAGGGAACTGACCTGGACGGCAACCCGGTAGTAAGACATTCTTCTGATGAAGAACCGTTTGCAGCACTTGCATTCAAGATTATGACAGACCCATTTGTTGGTAAACTGGCATATTTCCGTGTATACTCCGGTACAATGAATTCTGGTTCTTATGTACTTAATGCTACTAAGGACAAGAAAGAACGTGTTGGACGTATTCTTCAGATGCATGCTAACAAACGTATGGAACTTGATAAAGTATATTCCGGTGATATCGCTGCAGCTATCGGATTCAAATTCACAACAACTGGTGATACAATCTGTGACGAGCAGCATCCGGTAATCCTGGAGTCCATGGAATTCCCAGAACCAGTTATCGAGCTGGCTATCGAGCCTAAGACTAAAGCTGGACAGGGTAAACTTGGTGAAGCTCTTGCAAAACTTGCAGAGGAAGACCCGACATTCCGTGCACATACAGATCAGGAAACTGGACAGACTATTATCGCTGGTATGGGTGAGCTTCATCTGGATATCATCGTTGACCGTCTCCTTCGTGAATTTAAGGTTGAGGCTAACGTAGGTGCTCCTCAGGTTGCTTACAAAGAGACAATCACCAAAGCTGTTGATGTAGACAGTAAGTATGCAAAACAGTCTGGTGGTCGTGGACAGTATGGTCACTGTAAAGTTAAATTCGAGCCTATGGATGCCAACGGAGAAGAACTGTACAAGTTCGAATCCACAGTTGTTGGTGGTGCTATTCCGAAGGAATACATTCCGGCAGTCGGCGAAGGTATCGAAGAAGCTATGAAAGCTGGTATCCTTGGCGGATTCCCTGTAGTCGGTGTATATGCTAACGTATACGATGGTTCCTACCATGAAGTCGACTCCTCTGAAATGGCATTCCACATTGCAGGTTCTCTTGCATTCAAAGATGCTATGCAGAAAGCAGCTCCGGTTCTTCTTGAGCCTATCATGAAAGTCGAAGTTACTACACCAGAGGATTACATGGGTGATGTTATCGGTGATATCAACTCCCGCCGTGGTCGTATCGAAGGTATGGAAGATATCGGCGGTGGTAAGATGATCCGTGGATACGTTCCACTTTCCGAAATGTTCGGATATGCTACAGACCTTCGTTCCAGAACACAGGGACGTGGTAACTACTCTATGTTCTTTGAGAAATATGAGCAGGTTCCGAAGTCTGTACAGGAAAAGATTCTTGCTAAGAAAGACTGATAATTTTGATCATCTGCAGTCTGTTGGTGTTTAAAGCCAACGGACTGCAGGAGATATAACGTTATTGTTCACTTCGTTCTCAGTAACGTTGCCAAAAATTCATTCCAGATTGTTTTCTGCAATGGAATTTTGGCATATACATGCCAAAACACCTCGTGTGATAGCGGCGTGGGTGAGCTGTAATGATATAACAATTGGTAATGCAAGTTATCAAATTGTATAAAATGCTTGCAAATATTCTGATTATGCAATATAATCAAGGATAGCAAGTTTAAAACCGAAAAGATGCTCTATAATAATATAAGAGCCAATTGTTTTAAGGAGGACGTTTTAAAATGGCAAAAGCTAAGTTTGAGAGAACAAAACCGCATTGTAACATTGGTACCATTGGACACGTTGACCATGGTAAAACAACTTTAACAGCTGCAATCACAAAAGTTCTGGCTGAGAGAGTTGCTGGAAACGTAGTAGAAAACTTTGAAGATATCGATAAAGCTCCAGAAGAAAGAGAGCGTGGTATCACAATTTCTACAGCTCACGTTGAGTATCAGACAGAGAAGAGACATTATGCACATGTTGACTGCCCAGGACATGCTGACTACGTTAAGAACATGATCACAGGTGCAGCTCAGATGGATGGTGCTATCCTTGTTGTAGCAGCTACAGATGGTGTTATGGCTCAGACAAAAGAGCACGTTCTTCTTGCTCGTCAGGTTGGTGTTCCGTACATCGTTGTATTCATGAACAAATGTGATATGGTAGATGACGACGAACTTCTTGAACTGGTTGAGATGGAAATTCGTGAACTTCTTTCCGAGTATGACTTCCCAGGAGATGACATTCCGGTTATCCAGGGATCTGCTCTTAAAGCTCTTGAAGATCCGGCTGGCCCATGGGGAGACAAGATCATGGAACTCATGAACGCAGTTGATGAGTACATTCCGGACCCACAGCGTGACACAGACAAACCGTTCGTTATGCCTGTAGAGGATGTATTCTCTATCACAGGACGTGGAACAGTTGCTACTGGTAGAGTAGAAGCTGGTGTTCTTCATGTATCTGAAGAAGTTGAAATCGTTGGTATCAAAGAAGAAACACGTAAAGTTGTTGTTACAGGAATCGAAATGTTCCGTAAACTTCTTGACGAAGCTCAGGCTGGTGATAACATCGGTGCTCTTCTTCGTGGTGTTCAGAGAAACGAAATCGAGCGTGGACAGGTTCTTGCTAAACCAGGAACACTTACATGCCATACAAAATTCACAGCTCAGGTTTACGTTCTGACAAAAGATGAAGGTGGACGTCATACTCCATTCTTCAACAACTATCGTCCACAGTTCTACTTCAGAACAACAGACGTAACAGGTGTTTGCAACCTTCCAGAAGGAACAGAAATGTGTATGCCTGGAGATAACATCGAAATGACAATCGAACTGATCCACCCAATCGCTATGAGCCAGGGTCTTACTTTCGCTATCCGTGAAGGTGGACGTACTGTAGGATCAGGTCGTGTTGCTTCTATCATCGAGTAATACAATCTGAATATAGATTTGTTATCGCAAGATAACGTTGTGTCCAAACGTAAGATACCCGTAGAACTTCGGTTCTACGGGTTTTTCTGTTGCCTGGAAATATATAAAAAGAGCAGAAAAGAATAACGAACAGTATAGAAAAACGGTTGCCGGGAGAGTGTCCTGACAACCGTTTGTGATAACAGAATGATAACAAAATATATAATTTTCGTAAATATGATAACAGATAAAGTGGATTTATTCACAAATCAGAGATTTGACTGTGGATTAAGTCAGATCATATGTCTTGATGTCATTACCTTCAGTGCCCTTCTTAACGATGGTATGACAACCTATCGTAGTTCCCATAGCACGCAGTTTCCATTCTTCTTGAGTAGCGTTCAGCTTATCTAATTCTTCCTGTCTTTTATCTTCATTTTCGATAGCTAATATTTCAGCTTTTTCCTTTTCATAGACATTTTTAAATTGACACCATTTCCTGAAAAAGTCCTGCATTGTAGGATTATCGAACGTCAGTGAAATCTTCTGATCAGGCATCTCAGCAAGTGAGAGGTTCACTGAATCATCAATAGAAAACAGCAGGGAGAGCACATCTCCGACTGTTTCAATATTAAAATCCAGAAAAACACTAACATTTAATCCCAGTGCAGTTGCTATCTTTTCTAACTGATCCGGTTTTGGATTCCGGATTCCCAGTTCA
>ENA-ORTV01004400-ORTV01004400.1-human-gut-metagenome-genome-assembly--contig:-NODE-4400-length-10611-cov-7.078155_pt1 | contig 10611 bp, 9 predicted proteins | sample MGYA00241915_ERZ509194 | MGnify/ENA primary metagenome ERZ509194 (study PRJEB26280, sample SAMEA2338810) | human gut metagenome | biome: human gut; feature: human-associated habitat; material: faeces... | reverse complement strand
AACGGAGAAAAGGCGGGTGGCGTTGATCCCCACCAGCCAATCCGCTTTCTGGCGGCAGAGGGCGGATTGATACAGGGCTTCATAATCGGCGCCGGGGCGCATGTCAGAAAAGCCCTCCCGGATGGCACTGTCCTCCATTGAGGAAATCCAGAGACGGAGGACCGGCTTGCGGCAACCAGCCATTTCATACATCAAACGGAAGATCAGCTCGCCTTCACGCCCGGCGTCGCAGGCATTGACGATGGTATCCACGTCGGAGCGATTCATCAGAGCGCGGAGATTTTCAAAAGCGTCCTCTTTGCCGGGTGCCAGCACATAGCGGAACGGCTCCGGCAGAATGGGAAGATCATCATAGCGCAATTTCTTGAAACGCTCGTCATAGCCACCCGCATCCATCGGGGATACCAGGTGCCCAACGCACCAGGATACGAGAAGGCCGCTGCCCTCATAAAAGCCATCAGCCCTGGATGAAGCACCCAGGGCCGATGCGATAGATTTTGCCACACTCGGTTTTTCTGCGATAATCAGTTTACTCATTCTTTTCCTCCGTTTCCTCGTCCTCAGTCAGATATTCTTCTTCATCCTCCAGGTCGAAATCATCCAGATCAGCGGGAACTTTCTTGCCCTGTTTCGGTTTCAGCACCAGGAAATAGACCGCTGCGCCGCCTCCGGCTGCAAGGATCAGCAGCACCGCCAGGATCGCCCCGGTATTGCTTTTCTTTTCAGGCTTCGGATTCTCCGGTTCGGTGGGCTCCGCAGCTTTCTGTTCCGTGCCAACACATTCACTGAGGTTTTTTACGCAGACCTGGCAAGCAGTGTTGACCGCTCCGGCCTGGCACTTCTCCGTACAGGTGCAGACAATAGGTGTTTCCGCCTTTTCTCCATCCTCCGTGAGTGCCATGAGATCGGCTTCATCCACCTGGTTCAGAAAATGCACGGTTTCCTCGCCCTCGTCGTCACGGTCGATTATGAGATAGAACACATTGCCGTTCTTCGTTTCCACTGTGATAAACTGTTTGCCACTGGTGGTAGGGCTGCCGATATCGTCGATCAGCGAAAGGTTCCCGTCCGGCGTCAGGGCGGCACCGCCATTCAGACCGCCGCCCAGCATACCCAGCAGTTTTTCCAGCGTTTCCGCATCCAGAGAGAAAGAACCTTCCCCGGAACCAGCCTCGCCGTCACTTACCGTCATGTAGCCGGAATAGACATAGCCGACCTTTTCCGGTAGGATGACCTTCAGCCAGTCGCCGTCCGTGCCGATCACCTTCACGGTCGTTCCGTTAGGAAGCTGAGTGAAGGCGGTGTAGTCCATTCCCGCACCCGTGCGGACATTCAGGTTTCCGCCGCCCGTGGTGACGGTGCCGGTCTGCCCGGAGTCATTTTCGCCGGAACTGAACTGGATACCGTCCTCGGTGACGGATACCGTGACCTGGCTGCCTGCCAGAGCGGAAAGCAGATCAGAAACATCCCCGGCCGTTTCCTGTTCGGTCACGGATTCCGTGCTTTCCTCGCCGCCGCTGGCAAAGGCGGTGACAGAAAAAGCGGCAGTGCTGAGCACCACCGCCAAAAGAGCCGATACCATTTTTGTCATAAAGTTATGCTTCATCCTCGTATCCCTCCGTTTCCTCATTCTCGGTGTTGCCCTCCTGCAGCATACCTTCCGGCAGGGAGATCATACCGCTGGCATAGGCTTTCAGGAAGGCGGTCAGTTCCTTGTTATCCATCTTCACGGCTTTCACCATGCGGACGATTTCCAGATTTTCTTCCTCCGCAAGCTGGGCCTCCAGCGCACGAAGGCGTTTCTGCTGCTCCGCGATCTTTTCTTTGGTTTTCGCAATGTCATTGCGGATCTTCTGTGTCGTTGCCATAAATCAAATTACCTCCATATCGTTTTTTAGTTGTAGGGCGGTCGCCCGAAAGCGTAAAAGTGGGATTGCCAGTAGCTTGTGTTGATATCTGCATACTGGATGGGGTCGCCGCAGTGCAGCATTTTTCCGCCGCCCACATAGATACCCACATGGGAAACGCCCGGTGTATCGTAAGTGCCGACGAAAAAGATCAGGTCGCCGGGTCTTGCGTTGGCAGAGGATACCGGGGTGGAAATGTTGTAGAGCCCCTGGGCTCCCAGCCTGCCCGTATTGCAGACGCCGCTTTGCGTCAGCACCCAGGACACGAAGCCAGAGCAATCAAAAGAAGTGTTTGGATTGCTGCCGCCCCAGACATAGGGATAGCCAATGTACTTCTCCGCCTCGGTAATGAGCGCCGCAAAGGTTTCATCTTCCAGTGCGGAAGGCGGGATATCATAGGTGGTGGGCGGTTTGGTGTACTTGTCTACATAGCCGGAGCCTGGGAACAAATCTTCCCGGTTCCCCAGCGTTGCCATATAGACCGCATACAGGGAAAGTGTTTCCTCGTCCATGATGTAGACCGGCACATGGGAAAGGTCAAAGTTTTCCAGCTTTACCTTGCAGATATAGTAATTGTACGGCACTTCCACATCATAGTCGTTTCCCTCACTGTCTGTCCGTGTCTCCGTCCGATAGCGCACCTCCACTTCCACGGTCTGCGTCAGGATGTACTGCTTTTCAAAGAGCATTTGCAGCTCCGCCTGAACCTCGTCGATGGTAAACACCCCTTCATGGAACGCCGTGAGAATGGAGATCAGCACATAAGGGTCATGCTCGATCTCATCCAGATCAAAACGGTATTCGTCATATCCGGGGTGCAGGGCCTCATAGTGGTCCAGCTCATATTGAAGCTCCTGCTCCAGTTCGCAGTAGGCCGCCTCCGCAGCCAGCATATCCGTGTCCTCGGAGAGATAAGAGGAAGTAAATACACCGCCCACACCGGAGCCCGCCATCATGGAACAGGAAGATACCCCGCCAAACAGCAGAGCAACACAGGCGCCAATGCCGATCACCAACAGCACCGCCCGGCTATGGTGCTTGATGTAGAGAAAGGTTTCCTTGAATGCGTCCTTTACTTTCTGTGCCGCACTTTTCGCCGAGGCCGCTGTGTTCTTTGCGGTTTTCTCTGCTTGTCGCAGTTCCTTTGTATAGTTCCGCTTGATCCGCTGTTTCTGCAGAAAGCGGGATACCGGGTTAGAAGCCGCCAATGCAGGATCATCATGCAGTGCCTTTTGGTAAAGGTAATCGGCGTTTGCCTTAAAAGAAGCCTGCTCTGCCTTCGCCGCGTCACGCCAGGGCTTTGTGCGGTGATGGTGGACGGCGGCACGGACTTTGCCTTTTCCGTAGGCAAGCCCACGCTCCGTCAGCACCTCGCCCTTGTGTCCGGCCTCAACACCCACATTTTCCTGTTCCACCTCATGCACCTTCGCATGGGCAGCGTGGACGATCTCATGGACCGGCCGAGAAAGCGGATTGTGCCGCAGGCGTCCATTGGGGCGTTTCTCCACTTCTTCAAAGTGAAGCTGCATCTTGCCTTTTCCGGCTGTCTCGTCAAAAACACGCTCGGTACGGAGAACTTTCTTTGTGGGGATAGCGGCTTTTGCCGCGTCCAGCCTGTCCGCCGCACGGTCGGAACGGTCGATGTACTTTCCAAGTACGGGATCGGCACGTTCTTCCTCGGTAAATTGCAGGCGGGAGGACGGGCGCTGCCTTGCGGCAGAACCATCCCGCACCGCCTGGGTGTCAGCCTTTTCCGCCTTTCGTGCGCTTTTCTTCTCATGGTGTTCCGCCGCACGCAGGGCAAGATCAGCCGCAGCGCCAGCGGATTCTTCCGAAGAAACAGACAGCTCCGTTTCCGGCTCTCGGCTGCTGATATGTTTCACCTCTCCCGTGGCAAGGTTTTCCGATACCGCACCGTCACGGGTCATTTTCTGCGTGATCTTATCGGTCGCTTTCAGTTCCCTCATAGGCAGTCACCTTCCTTTCCATAGGGGCAGAAGTCACCGCAGGTGCCATTCTCGATCATGGCGATATAGCGGAAAATGGGATAGGCCTGGGGCGGGCAGACCGCATTTCCCAAAGTTTTCAGCCGCAGTGCCCGGTCATCCATGCGCTCAGTCATGCGGGGGATTCCTTCCGGTTCGGCGGCCCAGAGGATACGTCCGTCCATCCTTTCGGGAAGCCCATGAGCCATTCCACCCAATCCGGGTTCAGCGCCGCCGTTTCGGACACCGGCCGCTCCTGGGAGATGATCTGCGCCGACAGGTTCCCGTCCTTCTTCGCCGGATTGAAGGCCGACGGCTTCAAGGTCGAGCGGAAACCGTCCGACGCCACCGGGGTCAGATAGAATACCGCCGCCGACAGGCTGAGGCTCCAGATCGCCCCGTTTCGGTTCCTCTTGCGGAATATCCCATTGTCCGACAGGAACACATCCAGGCTTGCCGCGTCCCTGGCGGTGTTGTTGTCGGAGGCAAGGGGTGTGGGAAACATCAGCCGCGACGATAAAAGTTCGCTGGCGCTCATGCCATGCGCCGACACCGCAAGCCGGAAATACGAATGGGAGAACAGCGTATCCCGCTTTTGCCAGGTCAAAGATCGTTTTGTCGAGCCCCATATTGATGAAGCCAGCAACATTTTCCCCAAGCACCCAACGGGGCCGCAGCTCGGTAATAACGCGGCACATTTCCGGCCACAGGTAGCGTTCATCCGCAAAGCCCCTTCGCTGCCCTGCGGTGGAGAAGGGCTGGCAGGGAAAGCCGCCGGAGAGGACGGTAACGGTTTCAAGTCCTGTTTTTTCAAAAAACGCCTCCTTCGTAAAAGTTGTGATATCCCGGAATCTCGGCACCTCCGGCCAGTGCTTTTCCAGAACGGAATAGGGATAGTCCGCCCACTCGCATTGGCAGACAGTGCGGAAGCCCGCCGCCTCCGCCGCCAGGTCAAGCCCGCCGATGCCGGAAAACAGGCTCACATGGGTCAGCTCAGTCATAGTCGTCCTCGCAGGAATGATCTTCGCAGAGGGCGCAGCAGCGGCCGCAGCCGATGCCGTCCTCCGCCGCTTCCTCCGGGTCATAGGGCGTCAGATGCGCACGCCGCAGCGTTGCCTCCAGAATGTCATAGCAGGTGACACCCTGATCCTCCGCAAAGCCCCACCTGCGGTACATTCTTCGGATGCTCGGATTCTCGCCGGAGAGATTCTTTTGCAGCCGCGCAAGCCGTTTTTCTGTTTTCACTTCTACAACACGGTTGCGGAGAAAGCTGTACTGCGCCAGCAGGTCAAAGAGATCGCCCACCAGCATACGAAAGGCGCCGCCGGAGATGATGTAGGCGGGATCGTGGGCGGTGGCGGCGCGCTGCTTTTCCCTGATTTTTGCGTCATGCTCTTTCAGCACGGCGGTCAAGGGCGTGAGCTCCGCCGCTTTCAGCTCGGCAAGGTCCTTCCTGTCCCCAAACACCAGATAGCGGCCGGGGATACGCCAGGCGGCAAACTTTTCCTCCGCGATCTCTCCGTAGCGCTTTGCCGTCTCGACCAGGTTTTCCAGATCCTTCTCGTCCTTCGCCTTTTCCGCCAGAAAGGCGAGCTGATGGAGAAGTCCGTACAGATGCACCTCATCATTGATGTGGTTTTCATATACCTTGCTGTCGATCACATATTTCATATCTTGTCCCATCCTTTCCTTATCCGGTTTCCCCATCATGGGAAACCTCGCTGGGCTTTGTCGTGAGAAGTCTGTATAGCTCGGTGGTCTTGGGAAACTCGTCCTTGAAGGGCAGGATCACATTTTGGAAGAACAGAAGGCCGCTGCCGGGGTCCGCGTTGGTCACATAGGCAAGCTGCTCGGCGGAGATGTTCAGCCGCTCCGTCATCAGCTTGCGGTCGCCCGCGGAGAGGTTCAGCAAATAGATAAAATCGCTGTTTTCCAGAATGTTTTCGATCTCCGGGCTGTGCAGCAGGTCCTTCGGGTTCTGCGTTGCCCCGGTGGGGACGCCGCCCCACTTTCTGAAACGCTTCCAGATCTCGGCGCTGTATGCCGCCGTCTGCTCCTCCTTCAAGAGCAAATGGAACTCGTCCACGAAATACCAGGTGGCCCGCCCAATGGAGCGGTTCACCGTGACGGTGTTCCACACCGCGTCCTGGACAATGAGCATCCCCGGCTTTTTCAGGTTCTTGCCAAGCCCCTTGATATCGAAGCAGACAAGGCGGTTTCGGATATCCACGGTGGTGCGGTGGTTGAAGAAATTGAGAGAGCCGTTTACATACAGGTCAAGTGCTTGCGCCACACGCTCTGCCTCCGGGATGCCCTGCGCCATGAGCGCGTCCAGCAGATCGCCCAGCACGGGCATATTCTCCGGCCGCGGGTCCGCGAAGTACGGCTGATAGATCATCTGCACGGCACGGTCGATGACGGTTTTCTCGATAGCCTCCAGCCCCGTCTTGCTGCCCATAATAAGCTCACAGAAGGACAGCACGAAATCACTTTTCAGCGCCAGCGGGTTTTCTTCCTCACTGTAATTGAGGTTGATATCCAGCGGATTCACATAGTCGCGGCTGTTGGGTGAGAGACGGATCACCTGACCGCCCAGCCGGTTCACCAGCGGGGAATATTCATCCTCCGGGTCACAGATGATGACGTTATCCTTCGTGGTCAGCATGACATAGGTGATCTCCCGCTTGCAGCTCATGGATTTTCCGCTGCCCGGCGTGCCGAACACAAGGCCGTTGGGGCATCGGGACTGCTTGCGATCCAGCAGGATCATGTTGCCGGACAGGGCGTTGAGCCCGTAATACATGGCGTCCCCGCCCATGAAAAGCTCCTGGGTCACAAAGGGCACGAACACCGCCAGCGCCGAGGTGGTGAGGCTGCGTTCGATCCTGATACGGTTGAGGCCCAGCGGCAGCGAGGACATCAGCCCGTCCTCCTGCTGGAAGTCCAGCCGGGTCAGGATGCAGTTGTGGGTCTGGGCGACGCTGGCCGACTGGGAAACGGCAATCTCCAGCTTTTGCTTCGTGGGCGCCAGATGCAGCATGAGGAAGGTCATATTGAACATTCGCTCGTTGCGGCTCTGTAAATCCTGCAAGAGATTTTTCGCCGCGCCGCCGTAGGTGGAGAGGTCGGAGGGGAGGATATCCAGATCGTAGCCGCTGCGGGCGGCCTTCTTCTGCTCCTGGATCTTCATGGCGTCCAGATCGGTGATCTTGCGCTTGACCATCTTGATGGCCTCGTTCTGGTTGATGCCGCGGACGTGCATGGTGACGAGAAGGTTTCCCTCCACATCCATGAAATCCGTGAGGATACGGTCCTGGATCTCCGGGGCCAATATCTGCAAGAAGGACACCGCGCCGTACATTTCGCCCATGCGGAAGCGCCGCGTCTCCCCAAACTCGAAGGAGGACGGCGCGATAAAGTCCTTGACGGAAAGGCCGCTTGCCGGGAGCCAGTCCCATTCAAAGGCGAAGGGTTCCCCTCTGGGATGGAGGAGGCCGTGCAGCAGCGCCAGCCGCTCCTTGCCGTCCAGCACCTTTGCCGCCGCGCCCATGACCTTGAAGCGGTTCAGGGTGTCCGCCTCGATGCGGGAAAACCTTGCCCGCGCCGCCTGGACGCTCTCCGCCTCGATGGTCAGCGTGACATACTTGCTTTTCACATAGCCGTTGCTGCCTCGCTCATACTGTGTTTGCAGGATGCCGGAGGCCTCGGCGCGGATCCCGTCCAGATCGTCCCCCTGGGCCGCCATGCGGAACAGGTCCCCGCCGCCGGCCTTGTGGCTGCTGCTCAGGGTCATTTGCACGCCGATGGAGGGGTCATAGCCGTTATAGAAATCGCAGAGGCGTTCAAAGATATCCCGTTGATCCTCCGGCCCCGCCAGACGGTAGCTGACGTCGGCGTAGGCGATGGTTTTGGAAAAATGCCGGTCGTCCAGACGGCACAGGCCGTCCGGGTGCATATTGCGGAAGGGGAGGCTTGCCTGTACGGTGTGATTCTTGCCGTCCCCCCTGGCCTGCCGGATGACGGCCTCGATCTGCTTTCGCTCCTGCCGGGTGAGCCTGCGCCGGCCCTTGCCTCTTTTCCCCGCGCCGGAGGCGATCCGCCCCACCGTCCGCTCCAGCTCCGCCTGCTTTTCCAAAGCGGAATAGGCGTTGTTTGTCTGATAGACACGCTTTTTCGGACGGGTGAATTTACACTGGATCAGATTGCCCAGCAGCGCCTCCGGGGTCTGCCCGTTCTTCTCATACAGGGCAAACAGGAAAAAGGGCAGCATCACAAGGATCATGCACAGTGCCGCCGGCGTCGTGCCCATGCTGCCCTTGCTCAAAAAGAAAAGCGGCACTCCAATAAGCGCCGCCGATCCGAAACACACAAGCTGCCGCTTCGTCAGGCCGAACAGCATCTTGCTCTTGATTTTTGTCAGGTCCTTCGGGACCGTTACGTATGCCAATGGTTCACATCCTTTCCGCAAGCCGGATATCGCTTGCAACTTCATTTCCCCACACATCCCAGCCGGGCGGTGAGGCTCTTGCGAACAGCTCAATACGGGGCACGTCCCCCATGAGGGCTTCGATCCGCCGCCGCGCCTCCTCCGGCTTCTGGCTGTGCCGCTCCACATGGGAGAGGATGACCTGCTTCACATCCCGCGCCGCCCGCTTCGGGCGTCCGCGGGTCGCCAGCAGGCAGATCTCCGCGTTGGCCCGCGTCCAGTAGCCCATGCCGGTGAACAGGCCCTCCGACTTCCGGCACTGCTTGATCCAGACGAAGGCCACGGTCTTGAAGGTGAAGCCCCAGGCGTCCATGACGCCCCAGGCCTCCCGCAGCATGGGGAATGTGATCCAGAGGAACAGGGCGCAGTCCTTGTCCGCCAGCTCCCCCACTGGCAGGGCCTTGATGGCCGCTATGTCCATGGTGGGGTAATGGCTCTCGGCGCTGCGCCCCGCGCCCTTCTTGCTCCAGACCTTATAGGCCCAGGGCGGATCCGCATAAATGACCTTGTATTTTTTCATGGCCGCCTCCCGTCAATGCGCCCCGAACAGGCTCTTTGCGAGGCTGCCGGTGCGGAACAGCGTGTAGCACAGCAGCACCGTATAGCCCAGACACTCCCAGATCGCCACGGTGATATCGTCCCCCACGGCGATATTCTGCACCAGCACCGCGTAGATGCCGACGCAGACCATGATAAGAAACGCCTGGAAGCCCAGGGCCAGCAGGGACTTCAAATAGTTCTGCCCCGTCTGGCCCCACTCCCGGTTGGCCATCGTGGCAAAGGGGATCGGCCCCACGGACACGGTCAAATACACCTCGATCATTCTTCCGTAGATCACAAGGAAGATGGCGATTGTGAGGATATGGGAGCAGAGGCCCACAAAAATGCTCTGAAACCACAGGCCCAGCAAAGAACCGATGCTCCAGTCCGCCAGAGTCGTTTCCAAATTGCCGACCACGCCGGAAATATCGATCCCCGCGTCGGAGATGATGACGCCGGCGCTCTGATTGACCACGCTCTGCGCCACGTCGAATACCGCCATGACGATGTTCCAAGTGTTGGTGACGATGAGCACCGCGCAGAAGGTCTTGAAGATCCACTTCCAGAAAAGCCAGGTGTCAAAATCGTGGAGATTATTCTTTTCCACGATGAGCTGGATCAGCTCATAGCACATGACGAAGGTGAGAATGATGCCGGCGATGGGGACAATGACCGTTTCAGAGAGGCCGCGGATCATGTTGAAGATGCCGCCGTTCCAGCCGGCCGGCGTCATGCCCACCTCGCCGGCGATCTCGCCCACCTTCGTATTCACGGTGTCAAAGGTCCCGGAGAGGTTGGAGATGATGCCGTCGATCAGCAGCTCCTTGAACCACTCCTGGATCATTTCAATTATCACGGGTGGTCACACCTCCTTTCGGGGGCTCCCGCCGTGAAACGGGAGCCTCCGGGTGGGATGGTCCTGCCGCCGCTCAGCCAAGCAGGCCGGACAGCAGGGGGATCAGGGTCACGCCGATCAGGGCGACGCCGCCGCCCGCGACAAGCTGCTTGACGCCCTGCGATTTGGCCGCGGGGTTATCCTGACCGTAGCCTTCCAGAAGGTTGATGCCGCCCCACACGCAAAGGCCGCCGCCCAGGGCGATGACCAGGGTCTGCAATACGTCGATGGCACTGTTGAAGAACTCCATAAATCATATTTCCTTTCGTTTTGTAGAATTGTTGTCGGGTTTGTCTGTCAGGTCTTTTGCGCTCAATTCGTACATATCGAAAGGCTCGTCCGGCTTCACGATGGCCGGTCTGCGCTTCATGTACCGTTCTACGTCAAAGACGTTCTTCTTGTCGGCGTCGGACAGGTATTTGTAGCGGGGGTGCTTCGTCAGGTCGTACTTGTCGCTGAAAAACGGGCGCACGCCCCGAAGCTGCAAGATACACTTGCCGCCGTCCATGACCGCGATCTCGTCCTGGGTCATCAACTCCTTTCCCAATTTCTGATAACTGAGGCCATGAGAGGTCTGCGCCCCGCGATTCTCGGACTGGCTCAGGCTGTCGATGGTCTCCTTGCCCAGCAGCTCCGAGATCTCTTTCAGCGTTGACTTCTCCTTGCCTCCCAAAAACAAGGTGACGTCGCAGTTGCCGACAATGGTATCTGCCGCGTCCTTGTAGATGGTCTTTAACTGGCTTTGCGACTGCAAAATAATAGAAGCCGATATCTCACGGCTTCGGATGGTGGCGATCA
>ENA-ORTV01004399-ORTV01004399.1-human-gut-metagenome-genome-assembly--contig:-NODE-4399-length-10614-cov-2.438299_pt1 | contig 10614 bp, 7 predicted proteins | sample MGYA00241915_ERZ509194 | MGnify/ENA primary metagenome ERZ509194 (study PRJEB26280, sample SAMEA2338810) | human gut metagenome | biome: human gut; feature: human-associated habitat; material: faeces... | reverse complement strand
TCCGCATTTTCCCCGCGGGGAGCCGCTGCCGATTCGGGCTATCCTTCCCGTCCGGTGGAAATTTCCATCGCCTTCCCGCCCGGAGGTGCTCTGGATGCCGTCGTGCGCGCGCTGCTCCGGGAAGCGGAAAAGGAACTCGGCCGGCCGGCGACAGCCCTCAATACGCCGGGAAGCGGCGGCGTGCCTGCCGTGGCGAAACTGACGAAAGCCGCTCCGGACGGCTCGCGCATGACAGCCTGCGTCTCCAACGCGCTCATCTTCATCCCGCACAGAAACGCCGTTCCCTACCATCCTCTGCGGGACGTGACTCCCATTCTGACTTTCGGCCAGGCGGCCCCCCTGCTGGTAACGGCTCCGGATGCGCCCTGGAACGACCTGGACGACTTCCTCGCCGCCACGCGTGAAAATCCCGGCAAGCTGCGCATCGGCGTACCCGGCCTGGGTACCCCCTCGCATATCGCGCTGGCCATGATGGCCAGAAAGGATTCCTCGCTGAAATGGCGTTTTGTCCCCTTCAGCGGCCCCGGGGAGGCCGAAGCAGCCCTGTTGGGCGGCCACGTTGAAGCAGCCGCCAGCGGTGCGCTGGCCCGCGTGAAACAGGGCCAGATGCGCGGGCTGCTGGCCCTCTCCGGCGAACGTCTGCCCGCGCTGCCGGCTCTGCCCTCTCTCTCCGAAAAAGGCTTTGACGATCCCGGCAGGGGCGACTCCACCTTTCTGCTGCTTGCGCCCGCGGGAACGCCGGACGCCGTGCTTGACCGGCTGGAACAGGTTTTTCGGGAAGCAAGCCGGAGTCAGGCCTTCCGCAGCGCAATGGACGCCTATTCCGTCACGCCTGCGCTGCGCGGGCGTGAAGAGGCCCGCCTCTTCCTGCGCGAAGCATGGGCGCGGGAAGGAAACATATTGAAAGAACTCGGCATGGAGGAAACGCCGGCAACCTCTGCCGAATAACGCTTTTCGCCTGTCCGGCGGCATATCCGTCAGCGCTGCCGGGCAAATGCGTGTTTCAGGGCCTCCGTCCGTCGCGGCGGCCCGGACGGGACTGTCCCGTCGAGGTAATGGTCATGTATCGAGGAGGATACAAGTATGGCGTGTCAATGCTCCGCCACGGGCGAATTTGATCTTGCGCCGCTCATGGAAATCCTGAGCGAGTACAAAGACAATCCCAAAGGGGCGCTCATTCCCGTGCTGCAAAAGGCCCAGGGCGTATACGGCTATCTGCCGAAACCCGTGCTGGAAACCATCGCCAGAGAGCTCAGGCTCACGACGGCGGAGGTTTTCGGCGTGGTGACCTTCTACGCCCAGTTCCATCTGAATCCGCGCGGCAAGCACATTATCCGCGTCTGTCAGGGAACCGCCTGCCATGTGCGCGGGGGAGCGAAAATTCTTGAAGCCGTCTCCGAACATCTCAAGGTCAAACCCGGCGAAACCACGCGCGATCTTGAATTCACGCTGGAAACCGTGGCCTGCCTTGGCGCCTGCGGGCTTGCCCCCGTCATGATGGTGGACGACAACACTCACGGCCGTCTGAATCCGCTTGACATCCCGGGCATTCTCGACAGCTATCTGTCCTGACGGGCTCCGGCCTCCCCTTTCTCAACGCTCAACTCAAAAGACACGCCTGCTTCGCTGTCCGCGCGCGCCGTCGCGCGGCACCCCAGCAGCGGGCGGCCGTCCGTTTACGGCCGCAGGAACACTTTCAACAGAAAACTGTTCCCGTCGCAAGAGAGGTTACCATGACCAAATACGCTCGTCTTGCTTCCGCCGCCGACCTCCGGAAGGTCAGGGAAGGCGCCAAGCATAAAATCGTTCTGCGTCGTTATGACCGTCAGCCTTCGGACAAAAAATTCCAGATTCTCGTGTGCGGAGGCACGGGCTGCACCTCGTCGGGCAGCAAGTCCGTGCGGGCGGCCTTTGAGGAGTCGCTCAAAAAGCACGGTCTGGATCATTCCTGCGAAGTCGTCACCACCGGCTGTCACGGCTTCTGCGAACTCGGCCCCCTGGTCATCGTCTACCCCGGCGGCAATTTCTATGTGCGCGTAAAGGCCGAGGACTGCGAGGAAATCGTCACAAAAACCGTCATGGAAGGCAAGCTGGTGGAACGCCTGCTCTTCCAGGGACGCACCGGCAAGACGCCGCGCAAGACCTACAAGGAAATGGCGTTCTACAGTCTGCAGAACCGTCTGGTGCTGCGCAACTGCGGACGCATCGACCCCGAAGACATTGAGGAATATATCGCCAGCGGCGGATATGAAGGGCTGGCCAAAGCCCTGGAAATGGGCCCCGAAAAAACCCTTGAGGAAGTGAAGGCTTCCGGTCTGCGCGGACGGGGCGGCGCGGGCTTCCCCACCGGACGAAAGTGGGAGTTCACCCGCATGGCCGAAGGCAGCCCCAAATACATGTGCTGCAACGCGGACGAAGGCGACCCCGGTGCATTTATGGACAGATCTGTTATGGAAGGTGATCCGCATAAACTTCTTGAAGGAATGGCAATTGCAGCATTTGCAATCGGTGCTGATGAAGGTTATATCTATGTAAGAGCCGAGTATCCTCTGGCTATTAAACGTTTGAGAAAAGCTATTAAAGACGCCGAAGAAAGACATTTTTTAGGCAAAAATATTATGGGAAGCGATTTTGCACTTGATATTCATATTAAAGAAGGAGCAGGAGCTTTCGTTTGCGGAGAAGAAACCGCATTAATCGCTTCTATAGAAGGCGAACGCGGAATGCCCCGCCCTAAACCGCCTTTCCCGGCTAATAAAGGCTTATTCGGACGTCCGACCTTAATCAACAACGTAGAAACATTAGCCAATGTTCCGGTTATTGTCCTTAACGGTGCTGACTGGTTTGCGAAAATGGGTACGGAAACTTCAAAAGGTACAAAAACTTTTGCTCTTACTGGTGAAGTCAATAACACCGGTCTTATTGAAGTTCCTATGGGAACAACATTAAGACAGATTGTTTTTGATATTGGCGGCGGAATGCGTGACGGAAAAAAATTTAAGGCTGTTCAAATCGGCGGTCCTTCAGGCGGATGTTTGACAGAAGAACATCTTGATATACCTATGGATTACGATAACCTTATAAAAGCGGGGGCAATGGTTGGTTCCGGCGGTCTTGTCGTAATGAGCGACAAAACCTGTATTGTCGAAGTTGCAAGATTTTTCATGAACTTCACACAGCACGAAAGCTGCGGGAAATGTGTTCCCTGCCGTGAAGGTACAAAAAATATGCTGAAAATTCTGGAAAAAATCGTAGCCGGCAAAGGTGAAATGAAAGACTTAGACACTCTGGAAGAACTTGCCCATGCGGTTAAAGACGGTTCTCTCTGCGGTTTGGGGAAAACCGCTCCGAACCCTGTTCTTTCAACTTTAAAATACTTCAGGGACGAATATATTGCTCACATTAAAGACAAAAAATGTCCTGCGGGAGTTTGTACGGCAATGAAAAAGATTGTAATTAACGAATCTTTATGCAAAGGCTGTACAAAATGTGCCAGACTTTGCCCTGTGGGAGCTATTGAAGGCACGGTTAAAAATCCTCACCATATTAATCAGGAAAAATGTATTAAATGTGAGGCTTGTTTAACTAACTGCCCGTTCAGAGCAATTGTACTTGAATAATTTATAAGGAATAAATAAAATGACAGATAAAAAAACATTATTTATAGACGGAAAAGAAGTTGAATTTACAGACGAACCGAACCTTCTGGAAGTAATAAGAAAAGCAGGGATGAATGTTCCGACATTCTGTTACCGTCCCGACTTAACATCATTCGGAGCATGCAGAATGTGCGTGGTTGAAGTTGAAGGCAGAGGTATTCAATCTTCCTGCACAATGCCGCCCGAAGCCGGATTGAAAATACATTTAAACACGGAAAGAACAAGAAGAATAAGGAAAACTGTTCTTGAACTTCTTCTTGCAAACCACGACAAAAGCTGTTTAACGTGTGAAAAATCAGGCAATTGTGAATTACAGCAGTATGCGGAAGAATACGGTATCAGAAGCATTCGTTATCCTGACAAAGAATTGGATGAATATTTACCGATTGACGACAGTTCTCCTTCTCTTGTCCGCGATCCGAATAAATGTATTCTTTGCGGTGCCTGCGTAAGGGCTTGTACAGAATTTCAGGGGCATTCGGTTCTCGGATTTGCCAACAGAGGCTCAAAAACAGTTGTACAGCCTATGAACGGCAGACCTTTAGGGCAGGTGGACTGCGTAAACTGCGGTCAATGTGCAGCAGTATGCCCGACAGGAGCACTAACAATAAAATCGGATATAGAACAGGTTTGGTCGGAAATTACAAATCCTGATAAAAAAGTTGTAGTTCAAATGGCTCCGGCAACAAGAGTTGCAATAGGCGAAATGTTCGGACTTGAACCGGGTGTCAATTCAATCGGTAAAATGAATGCGGCTTTGCGTAAAATCGGTTTTGACTTAATTTTTGATACAAACTTCGGTGCGGATTTGACAATTATGGAAGAAGCAACGGAATTTCTTACCCGTCTTAAATCCGGTCAAAACCTCCCGATGTTTACATCCTGCTGTCCAGCATGGATTAAATACCTTGAAACAGAGCACCCTGATATGTTGAACCACTTATCAAGCTGTAAATCTCCGATGAGTATGCTTTCTCCTGTGTTAAAAACACTTGTGCCAGAGCACTTTAACATAGACAGAGAAAATCTCGTTGTTGTGGGTATTATGCCTTGTACCGCAAAAAAATATGAATGCAAACGTCCTGAACTTTCTCATAACGGAAAGCCCGATACAGATTATGTTTTAACAACACAGGAACTCGGTCGTATGATTAAGGAAGCGGGTATTAACTTTAATGCTCTTGAAGCTGAAAATCCGGATTCACCATTTGGAGAATATACCGGAGCCGGTACAATTTTCGGAGCGTCAGGCGGTGTTGCCGAAGCTGCGGTGAGAACAGCGTATGAATTTGCAACAAATGAACCTTTAAACGATGTTGATATAAAACAAATGAGAGGCACTTCAAACAGATGCAGAGATATTGAGCTTGACCTTAAAGGTACAAAGCTTGTTGTAAGAGTTGTATCAACCTTAAAAGAAGCTGAAAAAGCTCTTAAAGAAATTAAAGAGGGTAAAGCTCAATTTCAAATGCTTGAAGTTATGGCTTGCCCGGGAGGCTGCATAAACGGCGGCGGACAGCCAAGAAGCTGCGACAATTCTAAGATTAAGGAAGAACGCGCACAGGGGCTTTACAAAGAAGATACGGAACTTCAATACAGAAAATCACACTTTAATCCTTCAATCAGAAAATTGTATAATGAATATCTGGAAGAACCTAATTCACATAAAGCACACGAATTACTGCATACAATATATACAGACAAATTTGCAGGCTCTTACAAAGATATCTAAAACTAAAAAATCCCGACCTTTAACGGTTGGGATTTTTTTATTTAAAATATTGGTGTTATTTAACAGCTTTTTTCACGGCATCAGTAATATCAGAACCGCCGTAAAGAACTATGCCTTTTGCCAATACAATATCATAGCCGCCTGCTTTAGCCTGAGCTTCTATCTGTTTTGAAATAGCTGCATCAATAGCTGTCAATTTAGAAGCATAATTTTTATCCATTGCTGATTTTTTTGCATTTAATTCTTTATTATATTTAGCTTCCAAAGCTTGTTTTTTCTTTACATCAGTCGTAGCCGCAACATCTTTTCTTGCTTTTTCAACAAAAGCTACTATCTCTTTTGTCTTAGCCTGTTGTTCTTTCTTCAAAGCCTGAACCTGAGAAGAAGAATTTACAACCTGCGGAACATCAACCACGGCAATTTTGGACGGTACATCAGACATAGCAAAATTGCTTAAAGATACCCCGATAGCAAATGTTGATAAACCAACTGCAAAAAATTTCATTTTGTTGTTCATATTTTCTCCCTTATACATCGCCTGCACCAAATTAACTAAAACTCATACTCTAAAGAACTGAATTTTAAAATTTAATCTTTACAAGCACACTCATATCTTATATAATAATAGCAGGTCAAATCGGATTTTGTTGAAAAGTTAACTTTTGTTACTATATCTTAATAAAAGTTAAGAAATCGTTTCTATTCAAGCTCCTGTGCGCAAAAATAAAATTGACCGGACTTAATAAATATAATTTTAAAATTATAAAAAGGTGAATAAATGAAAAAGATAAATTCCAGAAAACATTTCTTAAGCGCAATCATGTGTATGTGCTTTGCCTTAGCCGTTCCTGCATCTTCAACCCCTGCAAATGCAGATGCGTTAGGAGGAGCAACAATTACCCCGGGAGCATTTGGAAGTCAGGTCGGTGCCGAAGCCGGTATGAATCAGGGTCACGACATGAACCATTTACGCGACCAGTTTCAGGATAAATTAAGAGAAGATGATTACCAGTATTATCAACAGAGAAAAAAACTTGAAAAAGATCCTGATGCAGGAAATCAGATTATCCAAAATTACAACGGCGGCTCAATCCAGCAGGCTACAGTTGAAGAACTGAATACAAAAGGTGTATTTGTTAACTCTGTAGAAGTTGCACCGTCTGAAATTTTGACAAAAGAAGAAATTAATAAATTAGTTCAACCTATTGTAGGTAAGAATGTTTTTATTGAAGATATTCAAAAAGTAATTGACAGTATTAATAACTTATATGCAGAAAAAGGCTTTGTAACAGCCAGAGCATTTCTACCCGAACAAACAGTACAAAACGGAAATATTTATATCGCCTTAACCGAAAGTAAAATCGGTAATATTACCGTTGAACAAAATAAATGGACTAAAGACGGATATATTACGACAAGACTGCCTCAAAAAGAAGGGGAATTATTTGATATCGTTGAACTTGAAAAAGATGTTCTTGATTTCAACAGATATAATGAAGGCGTAAAACTTTCCGCGAACTTAAAAGCCGGTGAAAAACCGGGGACAACAGATATTGAACTTGTTGCAGAAGAAAACTTTCCGTTCCACGTAATGGGTATTATGGATAACGCAGGTCGTTACAGCACAGGTAGTATCCGCGGCGGTGCAATGATTTATGCGGACAGCTTATTCGGACACAGAGACCGAATGTCATTAGGGTCTTACTTCTCAAGAGGTGCTCAGAGCCCGTTCTTTGATTATAACTTCCCTGTTAATAAAAAAGACGGACGTGTCGGCTTTATGTTCTCATCTACGTTTGCCGATATTAAATACGGTCCGATGACACCTTTAAAATTAGGCAGTAATGCTTACCAGTATTCATTGTACTATATGCAGCCGATTGTTAGAAAACCGGGATTGGAATTAAAAACTTACGCAGGAATTAATTACAAAAGAGCAAGGACATTCTCTAATTTCAGCATGGGAATTCCTGAAATAGATCAGGCTGTTAGAGATGCAATCGGAAGTACAGATAACGTAACTTCCGCAGAATTGGCTTTGATGTTAAGAAAAGATACTAAATACGGTATTTGGTATTTAAACCAAAATGCTTATTATTCATTCCCGATATTTAACAGCGACAGAGATAATAATTATTTTAAATACAGCGGAAGTGCTGTCAGATTACACGATTTCTCTCACGGTGTTATCGGTCAGTTAAGAAGTAATTATCAAATCATACCGGGTGACAAAAGAGTTCCTTATCTAGACCAAATGCAGACAGGTGGTTTGGCTACTGTCAGAGGTTATTCTGAAGGTATGATGATTGGTAAAAACGGTTATTTCATCAGCGGCGAGTTAATGTTCCCGCTTTTACCGAGAGAAATTACAAGTCCTAAATCCGGAGAAAAAATACCGTTTATCGGAAAATATGTTAAAGGTGCAATTTTCGCAGATACGGCAGGAATTTTCCCGACAGCAAGCGAAGATGTATACGGCGGCAGCTATTTTGCGGCATCTTTAGGTATGGGCTTAAGAGTTCAGCTTCCCGGAGATTTAAGTGCAAGATTATACTGGGGCTATCCTTTAGTCAGCAACCATTGGGAACCTGACAGAAAATACGGACGTTTTCACTTTGAATTAACACTTGCCCCGAACATTGATGCACTGTTAGCTTCAAGAAGCACGGCAGCAGTACCGAAAACACAGTTCCAGAAAAATGTTGAAGCAGAATACGTTAACAACTACGATGACGTAAGACATTATGATTACTTCCGTGACGGCGGCGGCGGCGCTCTGTAAAAATATTGAATAAAAAAAATTATGCGGTAACATAAAGTTGCCGCATAATTTTTTAAAGGAGGAAATTTGACAAAAGCCGTTTTTATAACAGCAACAGGTACAGATGTCGGAAAAACTTATATCTCAGCGTTAATTGTAAAAAAAATGCGCGAACTCGGTTATAATTGCGGGTACTTTAAACCTGCTTTAAGCGGTGCTGAAATTATCGACGGGAAAATAATTCCGGGTGACTGTAATTATGTTTTGAAACAGGCAGGAATTGATGCACCGCCTGAAAACTATGTGTCTTACGTCTTTAAAACAGCAGTATCACCACACCTCGCCTCAGAAATAGAAAATAATCCTATTAAAATTGAAAAAATCAAATCAGATTTTGCAAGAATAAAAAAAGAATTCGATTACATAGTTGTAGAGGGAGCAGGCGGGATAGTATGCCCTTTTAATTTGGGCAAAGAAAAACTTATGCTTCCAGATGTTATAAAAACTCTGGGGCTTGATATAGTGATTGTAGCCTCTGCATCATTAGGAACAATAAATTCGACCGTTCTTACCGCAGAATATGCAAAAAATAATGGAATTAAAGTAAGAGGCATAATCTTAAATAACTATGATGAAAATGATTTAATACAAAAAGATAATAAAATTCAGGTTGAAGCTTTAACAGGAATTAAAGTTATTGCTGCCGTAAAAAAAGACGAAAAAGATATTGAAGATTTATCAAATATTTTTAATGAGGTATAAAAATTGGAAAATTGGATTGAAAAAGATTTGAAATATATATGGCATCCCTGTTCGCAAATGAAAGATTACGAGGAGTTAAAACCTATAGTAATTAAAAAAGGCGAAGGAGTTTATCTTTATGATACAGAAGGCAAAAGATATATAGATGTTATAAGCTCATGGTGGTGCAACCTATTAGGGCACTGTAACCCTCATATAGGTGAGGCTGTAAAAAAACAGGTTGATGAACTTGAACATGTTATTTTTGCAAATTTTACCCATACACAGGCAATAAGACTTTGTGAAAGGCTTTCTAAAATTCTTCCTGAAGGTTTATGCAAATTTAATTTTACAGATAACGGCTCCTCAGCAATTGAAGCCGCAATGAAAGTAAGTTTCCAATATCATGAACAGACCGGTAATCCGCAAAAAACAAGATTTATGGCATTAACCGAGGCTTATCATGGAGAAACAATAGGAGCACTGTCTGTCGGAGACTGCGACCTTTATACAAAGCTTTATAAACCTATTTTAATGGATATTGTAAGGATTCAGGGACCTGATTGTTACAGATGCCCGTACGGTAAAACAAGAGATAATTGTAATTGCGAATGTTTTGAAAAAGCAGAAGAAACATTTGCCAAATACGGAAATGAAACAGCTGCAATGCTTGTTGAACCTCTTCTTCAGGGATCTGCCGGAATGAAAGTTTATCCGCCGCTATATCTAAAAAAACTCAGACAACTTTGTGATAAATATAATGTCCATCTGATAGCTGATGAAATTGCAACAGGATACGGCAGAACAGGAAAAATGTTTGCATTTGAACATGCAGGTGTTTCTCCTGATATCATGTGCTTATCAAAAGGTTTAACAGGCGGCTATATGCCTATGGCATTATTTGTTACAACTCAAAAAATTTATGATGCATTTTATGCAGACTATAATACAGGCAAAGCATTTATGCACAGTCATACTTACAGCGGAAACCCTCTTGCCTGCTCGGCTGCAAACGCTGTTCTTGATATACTTGAGGACGGAACTGTTTTAAAGCGCGCACAGGAAAATGCAATTTATTTTAATAATATAATTAAAGAGAAATTTCTTTCACACCCCAATGTCGGAGAAGTTCGTCATATCGGTTTAATAAATGCCATTGAACTTGTACGGGACAAACAAAGTAAAAAGCCTTTTGACAGTAAATTCAGAACCGGATACCAAATTTACAAAAAGGCTTTGATGGAGGGAGTTATTTTAAGACCTCTTGGTGACGTCATATATTTCAATCCGCCACTGATTATGGAAAGAAAAGACATGGATTTTGCCACCGATATTGCACTTAAATGTTTAAACGAAATTTTACCCGCGACAAAATAATGCGTTAAACAAATAACGTACAACTTACACTTGTTAAATCAGATACCTGCACACTCTCAAAAATTTTTGACGAAAAAAAGGAACTCTTAATATTCTGCTTCGTCTAAAATTTTAAAGGAACTTATCCTTCAGTTGTTAATTCTTCCCAGATGCTTGGTACTACGATTAACGCAGTATAAACAATAAATCCGAATAGAATTAAGTTAATAGCTTCCATGATACAACTCCTATCTGTTAGCTCTAGCGAACCCAAACGACATATATAATCCGCTACATTTATATTATTCCCATGCTCTGAGAAAAATTAACATTTTTTAATAAAATTTTAATTATAATATTAGTGA
>ENA-ORTV01004394-ORTV01004394.1-human-gut-metagenome-genome-assembly--contig:-NODE-4394-length-10625-cov-4.961306_pt1 | contig 10625 bp, 9 predicted proteins | sample MGYA00241915_ERZ509194 | MGnify/ENA primary metagenome ERZ509194 (study PRJEB26280, sample SAMEA2338810) | human gut metagenome | biome: human gut; feature: human-associated habitat; material: faeces... | reverse complement strand
TATAAAAATTTAGATAAAAATTATCTAAAATAATATATCTTTTTAAAGATTTGTGGTACTATTAAAAAAGGTTAAACTATTTAGGCAATTATAAAGCTGTAAGTGTTATAAAAGTTGTATCTGTTGACAGAGAATACTTTGTTACTTACAAGATATTTATATGGTGAATGTCATAGACTTTAGATGAAAGGGGAAATTATTTATGGCTAAAGAAATTAAAACAATCGGTGTATTAACAAGCGGTGGAGATGCCCCTGGTATGAACGCTGCCGTTCGTGCAGTTGTTCTCAAAGCAATTTCTGAAGGAATTGAAGTGTTCGGCATTAAAGTAAAAGGAATTCAGAAGGGCTACAACGGTCTTATTAATGATGAGATTATCGATATGGATAAGAAGAGTGTTTCTGATATTATACAGAGAGGTGGTACAATTCTTTATACTGCTAGATGTCTTGAGTTTATGACAGAAGAAGGACAGAAGAAGGCTGCTGAGGTATGTAAAAAGCACGGGATTGATGGTATTGTTGTCATAGGTGGTGACGGGTCTTTCCGTGGAGCACAGAAGCTTGATGAGCCTGGAGTTAATACAATAGGTCTTCCAGGAACAATTGACCTTGATATTGCCTGTACAGACTATACAATTGGTTTTGATACAGCGGTTAACACTGCTATGGAGGCTATTGATAAGATAAGAGATACATCAACATCTCACGAAAGATGTAGTATTATTGAAGTAATGGGACGTAATGCAGGCTATATTGCACTTTGGTGTGGTATCGCTAATGGTGCAGAGGATATTCTTCTTCCAGAGAGATATAATGGTGATGAACAGGCAATAATTAATCACATTATTGACGGAAGAAAGAAAGGCAAGAAGCATCACCTTATTATCAATGCTGAAGGAATCGGACATTCAACAGGAATGGCAAGAAGAATAGAAGCTGCTACAGGAATAGAGACAAGAGCTACTATTCTTGGTTATATGCAGAGAGGCGGCTCACCTACATGTAAGGACAGAATGTATGCTTCTATTATGGGTTCTTATGCAGTTGATCTTTTAGTTGCAGGAAAGAGCAACAGACTTGTAGCTTATAAGGACGGAAGGTTCGTTGATTATGATATTGATGAGGCACTTGCCATGACTAAGGATATTAGTGATTATGAGTTTAATATAAGTGCTATGCTTTCTAACTAATTATACAGGAAATGGTGAAAAATGATTACAAGTACAAGTAGTTCGCAGGTTAAGCACGTAGTGAATCTGCAGAAAAAAGCAAAGTTAAGAAAAGAGGAGAAGCAGTTTGTTGTTGAGGGCGTGAAAATGGTGTCAGAAGCACCGGCAGACAGACTTGTAAAGGTATATGTATCAGAGACTTTTAAGGCTGATAATGAGGAATTCCTTGAAAGAATGAATTATGACAGCATAGGAAAAGACGTGCTGGAGATTGTGACAGACAACGTGTTTATGCGTATGGCAGATACACAGACACCACAGGGAATTATGGCAGTTGTCAGAATGTCAGATACAGATTTGGAAGGTATACTTTCAGACAAGCGCAACCCATTACTTCTTATTATTGAAAATCTTCAGGACCCCGGTAATCTTGGAACTATTGTAAGAATGGCTGAGGGTGCAGGTGTTACAGGAATTATTATGAGCAGTAACACAGTTGATATATACAATCCTAAGACAATCCGCTCGACTATGGGTTCACTTTACCGTGTGCCGGTTATATATGTAGATGATATATGCGAGGCGGCTGATGTATGTAAGTCTAAGGGCGTGACAGTATATGCGGCACACCTTAATGGTACAGATAATTATAATAAGAAAGATTATACAAACCCTACTGCATTTATGATTGGCAATGAGGGCAATGGACTTACAGATAAGTTAGCAGATAAGGCTGATGAATATGTAAGAATTCCAATGCAGGGTGAGGTTGAGTCACTTAATGCTGCTATTGCGTGTACAATTCTTACATACGAAGCAGTAAGGCAGAGGTTGTAATAACAGGCAGAAATGTGTCGAAGCTCTCTTTTTAAGGGTGTATTTTCATAAATATTTAATAAATGTTAAATCAGTAATATAAGCGCAAAGCCACGGAAACACTGTGTTCCGTGGCTTTTTGTAACAAATTTGACAAATTTGATTAACTTTGCTATTATACTTTCGTAACAAAATGTAACAATTCTGTAACATTTTGTAGGCGCATTTAACAACTTGTGCCGGAAAGGGAAAAACTTTATGAAACTTAGAAGTAGCAAAGCTGCTTGTTGTTTGGGAGCTACGCTGGTAGTGATGATGATGCCGGTTCTTCCAAAGGTAACAGACGCCAAACCTACCTATGAGCAACACGAAAGTACAATTACTGATACCGAGGTCAGAGTTGCATCATACGCAGCCAATGTTGAGGAAGTAATCTTAACAGGTTATGAAGAACAGCAGGGGCAGATGCAAAATAAAGCGCTTGCAATTACAGAACCTTATCTTGATGTATATTCAGCCGATGATGAGAATTCATCAGTTAATGGAAGACTTTATAAGAACACAGTGGTAGATGTGTTGGAAGTTAATGGCAGTATGACTAAGATAAGCTCAGGTAATTGCGAAGGATATACTAAGACAGCCGCTTTATTATTCAATCAGGAGGCAGAGGTTATAGCCCAGACTCTTGATGATGAAGATATCCTTACAGGATATACAATTGAAGAGGCAGAAGCAAAAGAGGCAGAGGAAGAAGCTGCCAGAATTGCCGAAGAAGAAAGAATTGCAGCAGAACAGGAAGCTGCAAGGATAGCTGAAGAAGAAAGAATACAGGCAGTTATATCAAGAACAATATCTGGAACGGATATATCATATAACTCAACAATGAGCGTAAGTAATGAAGAAATATATCTTCTTGCCTGCATTATTGACTGGGAAGCAGCTTATGAGCCATATGAGGGGAAGCTTGCAGTTGCTAATGTTGTATTAAACAGAGTTAGAAGCTCTAACTATCCTAATTCAATAACAGGGGTTATATATCAGAAGTCACAGTTCTCAGGAGCATCAGATGGAGCAGGCGGCCCATCAGCTAAGTTCCAGAACAGACTTAACAGTGGTATCCGTACACAGGAATGTATGGATGCAGCACTTGAGGCATTGTCAGGAAAGAACAATATCGGCGGATATACATCATTCAGAATGGTTTCAATAACCAATCTTTCAGCAATGTCAGACTATGTAATAATCGGTGGACACGTATTCCACTAAATAAGAATCCCAGCCAGTGAACAGATAAAAGTCACTGTGCTGGTATTTTTTATGATTAGAAAATAGATGAATGTTACCACGCTGGTATTTTTATAATTAATAAACAGTGATGTAAGCAGGTAAGTGTTATTTGAATATGTAAGAAGTTGCATTTATGAGCTGTTTGCGATAAAATGTTATCTAAATTTATAAATCGGGTATTATTAGCAGGATAATATGCTATAGCCTTAGAGCAGAGATTGTTTACATATGATTTATGCTAAAGAATGGAGGAACATTATGAATCTTAAAGGAAGAGATTTTTTAACATTAAAAGACTATACACCAGAGGAAATAGAATATCTTATAGAATTGGCTGCAAAGCTTAAGAAGATGAAGAAGGACGGAGTTGTTGAACAGCCATTACTTGGAAAGAATGTTGCTCTTATATTTGAAAAGACAAGTACAAGAACACGTTGTTCATTTGAAGTTGCAGCACACGACCTTGGTATGGGCGTAACTTACTTAGACCCTAAGGGTTCACAGATAGGAAAGAAAGAGAGCATAGCAGATACAGCAAGAGTTCTTTGTACAATGTTTGAGGGTATTGAATACAGAGGCTTTGGACAGGAGATAGTAGAAGACCTTGCAAAGTATTCATCAGTTCCAGTATGGAATGGACTTACTAACGAGTACCACCCAACACAGATGCTTGCTGATATGCTTACAATAAAAGAAAAGCTTGGAAGATTAAAAGGTGTTAAGTTCGTATATATGGGAGATGCAAGATATAATATGGGTAATTCACTTATGATAGTATGTGCTAAGCTTGGATTACATTTTACAGCTTGTACAGCTAAGGAATATTTCCCTAATGAAGATCTTGTAAACCAGTGCAGGGAATGGGCTAAAGAAAGTGGCGGTTCTGTAACATTAACAGAAGATGTTACAGAAGGCACTAAGGGTGCAGAAGTTCTTTACACAGATGTATGGGTATCAATGGGTGAGCCTGATGAGGTATGGACAGAGAGAATTAACGCACTTCTTCCATATCAGGTTAATAAGAAGGTAATGGACAATGCTGATAAGAACGCTATATTTATGCATTGCCTTCCAGCTTTCCATGATTTAAAGACAACAATAGGCAAGGAAATTCACGATAAGTTCGGACTTGATGAAATGGAAGTTACAGATGAGGTATTCGAGTCAGAGCAGTCAGTTGTATTTGATGAGGCAGAGAACCGTATGCACACAATCAAGGCTGTAATGGCAGCTACACTTGGAGCATATTAAACCTATAAGTAACGTAACTATTAATTGCATAGAAATGAGGATTGGTATGTATTATACAACAAGTGGTTCTTATAAAAAGACCAAAATGATTATAGATTACACTAATATAGTTCTTACAATTGCAGCAACAGTTATATTTATTATAATAATGTTCCTAAGAAGCAGAAGCGGAGTGCTTTTTCCAATAGAGTTTCTTCTTGGAACAGTTGTTAATACACTTACGGCTGTGAAGCATTTTATAAATGGCAATAAGGTATCTGGTGTTATAGTGGCAGTAGTTGCAGTTCTTCTTGGAATAATGACTGTATTTACTGCACTTGTGGTATTGTAATAATTATAGGACGGTACGAATATGAAATCAGAGATATTACATTTGTTAAGAAATGCAGATGGATATATATCAGGACAGCAGTTGTGTGAGGCATTTGGCGTATCAAGGACTGCTGTATGGAAAGCTATTAACCAGTTAAAAGAGGAAGGCTATGTTATAGATTCTGTGCAGAACAAAGGCTACAGAATTACAGAATATCCTGATATAATAACAGATACAGAGATAAGAAGCCTTCTTATAAAAGACAGTGCAATAAAATCCAGGGCTGATAAAGAACAGGACAGGGAAGCTGGCAATAAGGATAGAAATGTAAGCACAGACAAAGAGGCTTATAACAAGCTTAAAGATAATAGCTCTGATGATAATAAGCTTGAGGGAATATTCCAGCATATCAGATATTTTGAGAAGACAGATTCGACTAATAACCAGGCAAAGCTTGCGGCAGAAAGCAATGCTCCTGACGGAACATTATTTGTTGCGGAATGTCAGACAGGCGGCAGGGGACGAAGAGGAAGAAGCTGGGAGTCACCTGCGGGAACAGGAATATGGATGAGCCTTCTGCTTCGTCCGGATATGAGCCCGGAGAGTGCTTCAATGCTTACACTTGTTCTTGCGATAGCAATGGTAGAGGCTATAAGGGAAGAGGTTAAGGATATAGATTGTTATATCAAATGGCCTAATGATATCGTTGTGAATGGTAAGAAGATAACAGGCATACTTACTGAGATGAGTGCAGAGATGGATCTTATACATTATGTTGTAATAGGCATAGGAATTAATGTCAATACAACAGAATTTGATGAGGCAATAAGGGATATGGCTACATCTTTATATCTTGAAACACATAGAAAGATTAAGAGAAGTAATATAATTGCTGCATTTTCAAGAAGCTTTGATAAATATTATCACGAATTCCTTAAGACTAATGATTTGTCACTGCTAGTTGATAAGTATAATGAACTTCTTATTAATAAAGACAGGACAGTCCGTGCTATATATGAGAAAGAGGAGCTTATAGCAACAGCGATTGGAATTAATAAAGAAGGCGAGCTTATTGTAAAAGATGAAGCAGGAAAAGAGATTGCAATAAGAGCTGGCGAAGTTTCAGTGAGAGGATTATATGGATATGTATAGTGATGAAAATGTGGTGCTTTGTGCATCTAATTCTTATGAGAAGAAATATTATTTTAACCCGGATTTTGACAGGCTTCCAGAAGATATAAAGAACGAATTAAAGATAATGTGTGTTCTTTTTACAGAGGAAGTCGGCGGAATACTTGATATGGAATTTGACGAGGAGGGCAACCTGTTATTCAAATCCACAGCAGATGAAGAAGATCTGCTGTATGATGATATAGCGTGCGGACTTCTTGTTAAGAAGAATCAGTATGAAAAAAGAGACCTGCTGGAATCGTTAGAGATGTTCTATAAAGTATTCTTCTTAGGTTTGGATGAGTAAAATATTATAACAACGGAGTTAAGATGAGAATAGGTAATGTTGATATTAAAACAAATGTCGCATTAGGACCGATGGCAGGAGTAACAGACCTGCCATTTCGTCTTTTATGCAAGGAACAGGGCTGTGGACTTTTGTATACAGAGATGGTGAGTGCCAAGGCGGTATTGTATAATAATAAAAATACAGAAGAATTATTAAAGACAGATAAGAAAGAAAGTCCGATAGCTGTACAGTTATTTGGTTCAGAACCACAGATAATGGCAGATATTGCCAAAAGGCTTGCGGAAAGAGATTTTGATATAATAGATGTCAATATGGGATGTCCAGTTCCTAAGGTGGTTAATAACGGAGAGGGGTCGGCACTGCTTAAAAATCCCCTGCTTGTAGGAAATATAGTGGAGGCTATGGCAAATGCAGTTGATAAGCCTGTCACCGTAAAGATAAGGACAGGATTTGACGAAACCTGCATTAACGCTGAAGAAATAGCATATATTATACAGGAGTCAGGTGGGGCCGCGGTTGCGGTTCACGGAAGGACAAGAAGCCAGTATTATTCTGGAAAGGCTGACTGGGATGTAATAAGGCGTGTTAAAGAAAAGGTTCATATTCCGGTAATAGGCAATGGTGATATAAGAAGTGGTGAAGATGCAGTAAGAATGTTTAAAGAGACAGGCTGTGATGCTGTTATGATAGGACGCGGGGCACAGGGTAATCCGTGGATATTCAGACAGGTCAAGGACTATCTTGAAACAGGAAATATTACAGCACCTCCGTCAATAGATGAGATAGTTGATATGATTATCAGGCACTGCCAGATGTTATGCGATGTAAAGGGCGAATTTACAGCAGTGCGCGAGATGCGTAAACATTTTGCGTGGTATACAGCAGGAATAAAGCACGCGGCGGCATTAAGAAATGAAGTTAATCATATAACAAAGCAGGACGAGTTCAATGAATTTGTACAGCAGATGCGTGGATTGACATAAAGTATTAGTTGAGATATAATATCTTGAACATTTTATTAAGCAATAGTAATAATACTATATAAATATTATTTATAGAAAGGTGACGAGCTATGGCAGAGAAACAGTTACTTACAAAAAAAGGATATGAAGAAAGAGTAGCTTTACTTGAGCACTTAAAGGTTGATAGAAGAAAGGAAGTTGCCCAGAAGTTAAAGGAAGCAAGAGAACAGGGCGATTTATCAGAAAATGCTGAGTACGATGCAGCTAAAGATGAGCAGAGAGATATTGAAACACAGATTGCAGAACTTGAAGAAATTCTTAAGAACGCAGAAGTTGTTCAGGATAACAATACAGATAAGGACGCTATCAAGATGGAAAGCGTTGTTAAGCTTCACGATGTAGAATATGATGAAGATATTGAATATGTAATCGTAGGTTCTTCAGAAGCAGATAGTCTTAATAACAAGATATCAAATGAATCACCACTTGGAGCAGCTATGCTTGGCAAGAAGGTTGGAGATACAGTTAAGGTTGAAGCACCAGCAGGAGTTATTGAATATAAGATTATCTCAGTACAGAATGACTAATTATATATAAAGGAGATAAGAAAGTGGCAGATAAGAATAATTCACAGCCAGATGTTAATGAGCAGATTAAAGTAAGAATGGACAAGCTCGCCGCATTACAGGAAGCAGGTAAAGATCCATTTCAGATAACAAAGTATGATGTTACACATCATACAGATGAAATAAGAGCCATCTATGAAGCACACGAAAAGGAACTTCTTGGCGACAGACCAGCAGTTAATACTGATGGTATGGATGAGCAGCAGGCAAGAGAAGCCGTTAATGCTGATTATAATGAGAGAAGAGCTATCATGGATGCTTCTCCTATTGAGGTAAGCTTTGCAGGAAGAATGATGTTCAAGAGAGTAATGGGAAAGGCATCTTTCTGTAATATTGCAGATCTTAAGGGCAGAATGCAGGCATATATATCAAGAGATGCTATCGGTGATGATGCTTATGCAGATTTTAAGAAGTCTGATATAGGTGATATATATGGTATAAAGGGCTTTATATTCAGAACTAAGACAGGTGAAATATCAGTTCATGCAGAAGAAATAACACTTCTTTCTAAGAGCTTACAGGTACTTCCAGAGAAGTTCCATGGAATTACAGATACTGATATGAGATACCGTCAGAGATATGTTGATTTAATAATGAATCCTGAGGTTAAGGATACATTTGTAAAGAGATCACAGATCATAAAGGAAATCAGAAGATTCCTTGATGGCAGGGACTTTATGGAGGTTGAAACTCCAACACTTGTTTCTAATGCAGGTGGTGCAGCAGCAAGACCTTTTGAAACTCACTACAACGCACTTGATGAGGACGTTAAGCTTCGTATATCTTTAGAGCTTTACCTTAAGAGACTTATCGTTGGTGGTCTTGAAAGAGTATATGAAATCGGACGTGTATACAGAAATGAAGGTGTTGACACAAGACATAATCCTGAGTTCACACTTATGGAGCTTTATCAGGCATACACAGATTATGAAGGTATGATGGAGCTTACAGAGAGTATGTTCAGACACCTTGCAAAGACTGTATGCGGAACAACTGAAATTACTTACAACGGTACTAAGATAGACCTCGGAAAGCCATTCAGAAGACTTACTATGAATGATGCTATCAAGGAATATGCAGGCGTTGATTTTGATACAATAAAGACAGATGAAGAAGCTAAGGCTCTTGCTAAGGAAAGAGGAATTGAGTTCGAGGAACGTCATACAAAGGGCGATATCATTAACTTATTCTTTGAAGAGTACTGCGAAGAGAAGTTAATCCAGCCTACATTTATTATGGATCATCCGCTTGCAATCTCTCCACTTACTAAGAAGAAGCCATCTGATCCAGAGAAGGTTGAACGTTTTGAGCTTTTCATCAACACATGGGAAATGTGTAATGCTTATTCAGAGCTTAACGACCCAATCGACCAGAGAGAGCGTTTTGCACAGCAGGATAAGAATGCAGAGAATGGTGATGAGGAAGCACAGCACACAGATGAAGACTTCCTTAATGCACTTGCAGTAGGTATGCCTCCAACAGGTGGTATCGGATATGGTATCGACAGACTTGTTATGCTTCTTACAGATTCACCAGCTATCAGGGATGTACTTTTGTTCCCGACAATGAAGTCATTAGGTTCAGACAAGAATGCTGCAAAGTCTGAAAAGAGTACTTCTACAGAAGCAGCGGCATCAGAAGGTGATAATAATGGTTTCTTTACAGCTAATGATAAGATTGATTTTTCTAATGTTAAGGTAGAGCCATTATTTGAAGAAGCTGTTGACTTTGATACATTTTCTAAGTCAGATTTCAGGGCTGTTAAGGTTAAGGAATGTGTTGCAGTTCCTAAGTCAAAGAAGTTACTTCAGTTTACTTTAGATGATGGAACAGGCACAGACCGTACAATCCTTAGCGGAATCCATGCTTACTATGAGCCAGAAGAACTTGTTGGAAAGACACTTATAGCTATCACAAACCTTCCACCAAGAAAGATGATGGGAATAGAATCTTGTGGTATGTTACTTTCAGCAGTAAACAACCTCAAGGATTCTGAGGATGAAGAGCTTCATCTTCTTATGGTTGATAACCACATCCCGGCAGGTGCAAAGCTCTATTAAGAAGTACCGTTTTACCGAATAGACGGGACGTACTTCATTTGATAAAAAACTAAAAAAACAGCGATTTACATCAAACTTACATCAATTGATGCAGAAATCGGTGCAAGCAAGAAAAAATCGCATAATTTGGAACATCAGCAGGAAAACAAGCACGAGCAAAGCGAGTATTTGTTTTCACCTGATGTGACAACGACAAAATCAAGGAGTGCGAAGCACGGCAAAGCCGTTGGATTTTGGAGTGATAAAAGAGTGGGCAATTCCAATCGGAATTGCCCATTTTTAAAACAAACAGAAATACAAATCGAAAGTTATAAAGGAGAAATAAAATGAGTACAAAAAAAGCAATTAGCACATCATTTGTTGCCATATTTATTTTAATAATCACACAGATTATTGCACAATCCATTGCAAGTATGTTTGTTATAATAAAAATTCCAACTGGCATTTGTAATATTATCGCTGGAATTATATATGCTGGATTGACATATCTTATTCTGAAAATGTTTATTAGCAAAATTATTAAATTGCCGACTTCGGATTTCGGAATGCCTAAATTTGCTATTAAAATAAGATGGATTTTAATAGCTGTATTATTACCATTTGTTATAAAAGGAAGTTATCTTTTAATATTCAACGGTAAGTATGTATCCTCAAATATG
>ENA-ORTV01004393-ORTV01004393.1-human-gut-metagenome-genome-assembly--contig:-NODE-4393-length-10626-cov-8.964053_pt1 | contig 10626 bp, 9 predicted proteins | sample MGYA00241915_ERZ509194 | MGnify/ENA primary metagenome ERZ509194 (study PRJEB26280, sample SAMEA2338810) | human gut metagenome | biome: human gut; feature: human-associated habitat; material: faeces... | reverse complement strand
CTTTGCGGACATTTAAGAAGATATAAAAAGATAGTCAAAAAGACATATATAATTTATCAATAACTTTTAGTACGGAAGGATTAGAAGAAGTGGCAGATACTTTTGATGCAGGGATTTTTGAAAGGTCAGGATCGCTAATTGTAGCGACAATAATGTTTGTGTGTCCTGGATAAACATTTTTTAAATCAGCAAGGCTTTTCGTATTTAACCACATATTTAAAAAGTAAGAATCATCTGTCTGAGCATGAACCTGTGTTGGAATAACGAAACTCAGGCACAGAAGTAAAAGTGGGATAAGTAGAAAGATTCGCCGGATCCGAAAGGCAAAGTATAATTGGTTCTTTAATTTCTGTTCTCTTTTTTTGTTTAACATTTTCATTTCCTCCTTTTATGAAATATTTAGATGAGAGTAAAAACTTCATTGTTGTGGTCTTATAGCAAAGAAAGATGGATTATATAAGTGTTATAACTGCCCATACTCTTATCAGAGCAAACAGAATAGCCAGTACGCCAATTCCAAAAAACAACAAACTAAGAAAATGGCTTCCTCCACCTGTTATCTCTTTCAAGGTTTCTGTCACATCTGCTGGATTTTTTGGATTATAATATCCAGGACATTCTTTTCCAATAGGATATTGATCTGTAGAACTTCCCAAGCGGGTATGATATTCATATTGCTGCCCATTTACCGTATATTCGTAGACCGGAGTATAAGAGGTAACAGAAATCCTGCTTTCTGGACCTTGTTCGTTGGAATTGGTTTCTTCCCATTCATTTTTTTCGACTTTGATTACACGCAAAGTAGTACGTCCGGTGTAACGTTGCTGATATTCCTCATTTTTTTTCGTTGCATTGTCCCATAATTTTTTCCCAAACCAAATAAATAGCAATCCCAAAAGCAGTGGGATTACTGCTAATGTAAAAGAATAAATATAAAAATGTTCCATAATTTTCCTCCGTTTTGCATCATGTACTCTGGAAATCAGTAAAAATAGTTGCCGTATGTAAATAGAGCGCTTTTAGAATACACCCTCGTTTAGATAATGCAGATCGTAAGAAGATGTATAGTTATAAATCATTTCATAGTAATTTGATAAAATAGTTCTTACACTTTTATTATATAAAAATTCACATAGAAAGATAGTGCCTTACAGTCACCATTTTGATTTAGAGTGTATTTAAATCCCCCACAAATTATAATGCACATCTTACAGAAAGCATTTTTTAAACACGATCTGGTGTTCTCTGTAAATAAATCTATAAGTTAACTTATAAATTAAATTTATGATTTGTGCCATAAATGAAGAAAATAGTGACTGTCGGATACTGGAAGAGATAAGTGCTTTTGTGATAAACTATATTTATTCAGGACTGTACGATTTTTATTCATCGCATGAGTTTGTGTTTGGATATAATAAGAGAAATAGAAAAGAATAGATACAGAAAATAATGAAAATAAATTGAAAATAGATATAGAAAAGGAATAGGTCATGGATAGGAAAAGCGTATTGGAAGTAGGAAAAGTGCTGTATCACTCGGGTCTTCCCTTTCGAGTGAGATTATTTAATATACTGGCTTCACTTGGATTCATCATCAGTCTGTGTAATGGAGTTCTTTCTTATTGGAATAATGGAGATAGGAAACTACTGTTAATAAATACAGGGATTGCCTTGCTATCTTTGTCGCTCCTTTTTTACGCATACCACAGTAAAAAATATCAAAGATGCTACTTTATAACAATCGTTGTGATTTTTATGTTTTTATTTCCAATTATGTTTTTTAAGAGTGGCGGGTATAAAGGTGGAATGCCGTCTTTTTATATTTTTGGAATTTTATTTACTATTTTTATGCTGGAAGGCTGGTTAATGTTTTTTTGTGTATGGCTGGAACTGATAATCTATATATTCACGATTGGGATTGCCTATTATTATCCAGATACGGTAATCTGGTTTCAATCGGAAAAAGAGATTGTTGTGGATGTGCTGACGGGAGTTGTTGTATCGAGTGCTTCTCTTGGCGTTGCGATGTATCTACATTTTCGAATATATAAAAAGCAGCAGGTTTTTCTTACGCAGGCAAGGGAAGAAGCGATGGAAGCAAATCGCGCCAAGAGTACATTTCTTGCAAATATGAGTCATGAGATTCGAACGCCGATTAATGTGATGCTTGGAATGAATGAGATGATTTTACGGGAGTCTGAGTCAAGGGAAGTCGTTCAGTATGCAAAGAGTGTGGAAAAGGCGGGGAATTATCTGTTATCTCTTATTAATAATATATTGGACATTACGCGAATTGAATCGAAAAAGTTAGATATAATTGAGGAAAAGTTTTCATTAAGACAACTTGTACAGGAAGTCTGCCTGATTGGAGCAAAGCAGGCAGAAGCAAAAAATCTGGAGTTTGTAGTAGATGTAGAGGAAACTCTTCCGAAATATCTGGAAGGTGATGCATTGCATATCAAACAAGTTATCCTCAATTTAATTAATAATGCGGTAAAATATACAAAAAAAGGGAAGGTTTTTCTTGAAGTTTGTCAGGAGGAAAAGCAGATTTCTTTTTCTGTGAAGGATACAGGAATCGGGATTAAAAAAGAAGATATGGAAGCGCTTTTTGATATGTTTATGAGGGCAGATATCAAACGCCACAGAAATATTGAGGGAAGTGGACTGGGTCTTACAATAGCAAAAGAACTTTGTGAACAGATGGGAGGGCATATTCAGGCAGAAAGTATCTATGGAAAAGGAAGTAACTTTACAGTATATTTTCCATTAAAAGATGCAGGAACAGAGAAAATTGGACAGTGGAAAGTTGTGGAAGGGGAACCTGTGCAAGAAAAAAGGAAGAAGTTTTTTGCATCAGAAGCACAGATTTTACTGGTAGATGACAGTGAACAAAATATTCAGGTGATTACATCACTTTTGCGAAGAACAGGGGTGCAGTTAGATACGGCAGCCAGTGGTTTTGAATGTATCGAAAAAGTTAGAAATAAAAAATACCATTTGATTTTTCTTGATTATATGATGCCGGAAATGGATGGAATTGAGACATTTCACAGATTGAAAAAAGAGGTAAATGGGCAGAGTGTTCCGGTGATTGCACTTACAGCGGATGTGTCCACGGGAATTCACCAGCATTTTCTTTCAGAAGGATTTTCTGATTATTTGTCAAAACCGGTGATGTGGGAGAAGTTGGAAGAATTGCTGTTACAATGGCTTCCAGCTGCTCTGGTCTCAATGAAGAACGGTGCGGGAGAAGACTGGAACATAACGGAAAAACAACTTTTAGATTTGAAGCAAAAATTAAAAAAATGGGATATTGAACTTTCCGAAGGGCTTCATTTATTAGGTGGAAGTATTGTGCAATACAGAAAACTTTCCGAGCTCTTTGTAGAATATTATGAGCCAAATAGAAAAAAATTAGAGGAAAGTTTTGAGACAACGAGAAAAACACAGCAGGAAATAAAAATATTGACAGGACAGATTCATACATTAAAAAGTAATGCCCGCGCGATTGGAGCAATGTCACTTTATGAATTAGCCGCTTCACTTGAAATAAGAGGGAAAATGCAGGATGAAAGCTATATAGAAAAGGCGATTCCTCTTTTGTTTTTTGAGTGGGAAAGAGCGTTAGATGGGATGTTTTTTTTCTTAGAAAATACAAAAAAATTTGTTCTGGAATCAGAAAAGAAAGAAAAAGAGAATGGGAAACAGAAGGTATACGGTGAGCTGACAGAAGAAGTAAATCAGGAGAAGTTATATGAGGAAACATATGACAGAATTTTGGAGGCAATAGGAAAATATCAAGGGAAATATGCAGAAGAACAGCTGGAGAAATTGTTGTCTTTAGAAAAGAATCCAAAGAAAAAGAAGATTTTGGGACAGGTACAAAAATCGGTGCAGAATTTGGAGTTCGAACAGGCAGAATCACTTATGAAAGGTACTTACTGGACGAATAAAGTTACGACAGAATGGGAGGACAGAAATGGGCAAAAATAGCATATTAATTGTAGATGATGATTTAATCTTATTAAAAACAGCAGAAGAAATATTGTCGAGTATTTATACGGTCAGCGTAGCGAAAAGCGGAAAACAGGCAATTACATTACTAAAAAAGGGTGTTGTGCCAGATTTGATATTGTTAGATATCGCTATGCCGGAAATGGATGGGTATACGACTCTGGAAAAAATGAAATCTATTCCGAATTGTCAGGATATTCCTGTAATATTTCTCACTGGATTTGCGGAGTCAGATTATGAAGTAAAAGGGTTAAAGGCAGGAGCAGTAGACTATATTGTAAAACCTTTTGTAAAAGAGGTCCTGCTTGCCAGAGTCGAAATGCATCTTGAAAGAAGCGCAAAAGAAACAGGAAAGTCTTTTGCAGATGCAGCAATTGAAAAAAATCGTGGAGAAATACAAAAGAAGCTGACACCAATTGAATGGAAGATTGCGCTGGCAGTTGCACAGGGAATGGAAAACCGTGAGATTGCGGAACAGATGAATTATTCCTATGGATATGTGAAAAATGTGATTGCCCGTATCTTTTCCAAGTTAGAAATTGAACGGCGCAGAGAGCTTCGAAAGCTGCTTATCGGATAATTTGACCTTGACAGAAAAACATAAAGCTGTAGAATAGTAGGGGTGTGTTATAAAAAGAAAAATTACAGAATATAGTGGAGGAATATATGAAAAAAGATTCTGCAAAAGATATAAAGATTGCTTTTTTTGACGTAGATGGAACGTTAGTTGATATGGAAAAAAAGGTAATCACCCCTGCGATGATCGAGACATTAAAACACCTGAAAGAGAATGGAATTATTTTATGTATGGCAACAGGACGCGGCCCATATCTTGTTCCATCTTTTCCAGGAATTGATTTTGATGTCTTTTTATCTTATAATGCGTCTTATTGTTATACAAAGGATGAGGTTATTTTTTCAAATCCTATCCCAAAAGAAGATGTAAAGGCAATTGTTGAGAATGCATCGGAAATCCATCGCCCGGTGTTCCTTGCCGGAGTAGAAGGCGGCGGTGCAAACGGTTGTGATAAAGATTTGGCAGATTATTTTGCCATTGCAAAGAGTAAAGTAAATGTCCTTGATAACTTTGATTTTGAAAAACTCATGGATAAAAAAGTTTACCAGATGATGGTCGGCTGTTATAAAGAAGAATATGCAGACATTTTAAGAGATGTCGACGGTGCGAGAATTACTGCATGGTGGACAAGAGCGGCAGATATTACACCGGCAAATGGAAACAAAGGTGTCGGCGTAAGAAAAATTCTTGACTATTATCATTTAGATAAAGAGAATGCAATCGCCTTTGGTGATGGAACAAACGATATTGAAATGTTAGAAGCTGTAGGCACTGGTGTTGCAATGGGCAATGCAACCGATGATGTAAAAGCAGTTGCCGATGCAATCTGCGGACATGTTGCAGAAGATGGCATTTATCATTATTGCAAAGAACAGGGATTGATTTAGGAAATAGATAAATTTAATTAGGGATTACGTTAAAGATTACGATAAGGAGAACAGATGAATATAAAATTAGTAGCCGTAGATATGGATGGAACTTTGCTTAACAGTAAAAAAGAAATGCCGGAAGAATTTATTCCGTGGGTAAAAAGTCATCCAGAGATAAAGACAGTCATTGCCAGCGGAAGACAGTACTATACATTAGAAAGAGACTTTCTTCCAATCAGAGATAACCTTGCATTTATTGCAGAAAATGGAGGGCTTGTTTTCGAAAAAGGCGAGATTATTTTTAAAGATGAGATAGACAAGCAGGACGTGTTAAAATGTCTTGATATCATAGATAAAGTACCTTATGCAACACCTGTTATCTGCGGTGCGAAGTCTGCTTACATAACAAAAAAAGATGTGGATGAGGAAATCTACTATAATGTAGAAATGTACTACGAGAGAAGACAGATTGTAGAAGATTTAAGAAAAGTGGCAGACAATGATACAATCGTAAAGGTCGCTATCTATTTTAAGAAAGAAAAAGCTGAAGAATCCATGAAATATTTTGAAAATATCGGTGAGAAACTTACAGCCGTATTATCCGGAGCAAGCTGGATTGACATTGCCAACAAAACAGAAAGCAAGGGGAATGCAATCAAAGCTATATGTGAAAAGTACGGCATTGCACATACAGAAGCTATGGGATTTGGTGACTATTTAAATGATATGTCTCTGTTAGAAAGCTGCGGCGAAAGTTACTGTATGAAAAACGGACATCCTACCTTAAAAGCATTAGCAAAATATGTAACAGAGAAGACCAACGATGAAAATGGTGTAATGGAAGTGTTGAAAACACTTTAATTTTGCTAAATAAACAGACGAACCTGAAAGAAGCTGCATCCCGCAGATGTATCTCTCAATTTTGTGAGAAAAGTATCTTATAAAAGTTTCTCCTTGCAAATATTGATTTTGACTCAGTTGTAAAAAACACAAAGTCGCAAAATCAATATTTGCAAGGAGAAACTTTTAACGATACTATGTTCTCACAAAATTGAGATTACATCTGCGGGATGCAGCTTCTTTCAGGTTCTGTTTCTTTGGCTTTTCAAGAAAATTAAAGGTTTTCAGGGAGAACTCGAATATTGACTCAAGTATTGATTTATCAAAAAACTTATTGACATTTTAGTGAGTTAAAACTAACATAAAATAGAAGAAGAATAAATATGTTAGTATAAACACATAAGAGATAGGAATGCCTAACGCAGGCTGTTTTGGACTAACATAAATTTATTTGAAATAGAGGAAAGAAAGTTAAGAGGAGAGTTTGATTTATGTTTTTGGTAATAAAACAGATTAAAAAGTCTTTCGGTGTAGGTGACAGTCGGGTTGAGGTGCTAAAAGGGATTGATTTGGAGATTGAGAGGGGAGAGTTTTGTGTTCTTCTTGGACCTTCTGGTTCTGGAAAGTCTACGTTGTTAAATATTATTGGTGGAATTGATGGAGCGGATTCAGGCAGTATTACCATTGATGGAGAACGTATCGAAGATATGACAGAGAAGAAGCTGTCTTTATACCGAAGAAAGCATCTCGGATACATTTTTCAGATGTATAATCTGATTCCGAATCTTACAGTGCGGGAAAATATTGAAGTTGGTGCATATTTGAGTGACAAGCCGCTTGATGTGGATGAACTGTTACATACACTTGGTATTTATGAGCATCAGCGCAAATTGCCGAACCAGCTTTCTGGTGGACAGCAGCAGAGAACGGCAATCGGAAGGGCAATTGTGAAGAATCCAGATATTTTGCTTTGTGATGAGCCAACAGGAGCGTTAGATTATAATACATCAAAAGATATTTTACGCCTTATTGAGACGGTCAATCAAAAGTATGGCAATACAATCGTTATGGTTACTCATAATGATGCGATAAAAGATATGGCAGACAGAGTTGTCAAGTTAAGAGACGGTATGATTCGAAAGAATTATACGAATGAACAGAAAGTTCCGGCGATGGAACTGGAGTGGTAGGAGGAGCGAGATATGAAAAATCCTTTAAGAAAAAGGCTTCTTCGGGAACTACGGCAGGAAATGGGAAAGTATCTTGTTGTATTTATTTTGATGGTAGCAACGATTGGGTTTGTTTCCGGCTTTTTAGTAGCAGATGGAAGTATGCTGACTGCCTATGATAACAGTTTTGAAAAATATAATATAGAGGATGGAAACTTTGCCACAGAAGAAAAAGTTTATAAAAATCAGCAGGAAACAATAGAAGGCTATGGCGTAAAACTTTATGAGAATTTTTATGTAGAGAAAGCTCTTTCTAATGGAAGTACTCTTCGTATTTTTAAAAACAGGGAAGAGGTAAATAAAGTCTGTCTCATGAAGGGAAAAATGCCGAAAGAAATCGGAGAAATCGCCATTGACAGAATGTATGCAGATAATAATAAACTATCTGTTGGAGATACATTAAAAAGTGGAAAGAAGACATGGAAAATTACTGGTCTTGTTGCCTTGTCTGATTACAGTGCCTTGTTCCAGAATAATAATGATACAATGTTTGATGCGATAAAGTTCGGTGTGGGCATTGTCACAAAGGAAGAATTTTCTTCTTTTAATGAAAGCCAGCTTACCTATGATTACGCATGGAAATATAATAAAAAGCCAAAGAACGAAAAGGAGGAGAAGAAAAGGTCAGAAGATTTCATGGAAGATATCGGAAAAGATATCACGTTAGAGAGTTTTATTCCACAGTATGTTAATCAGGCGATTCATTTTACAGGAGATGATATGGGAAGTGATGAAGCAATGATCATTGTACTTCTCTATATTGTCATGGTGATTATGGCATTTGTATTTGGAATCACAACAAGTAATACGATTCGAAAGGAAGCCGGAGTCATCGGAACACTCCGTGCATCTGGTTATACGAAAAATGAATTGATAAGGCATTATATGTCCATGCCAGTTTTTGTAACTCTTATCGGAGCGGTTGTCGGAAATATTTTAGGTTATACCATCTTTAAAAATGTTTGTGCAGGAATGTACTATGGAAGTTATAGCCTGCCAACCTATGTCACAGTCTGGAATGCGAAAGCCTTTTTACTTACAACGGTTGTCCCAGTACTGATTATGCTTGTTGTCAATTACGGCATACTGCGCAGCAAGTTAAAGTTGCCGCCGCTTAAATTTTTACGAAGAGACTTAAGCAGGAAAAAGCAAAAAAGAGCATTGCGCTTAAGCTCGAGAATCAATATCTTTTCAAGATTCCGACTGCGTGTTATTTTCCAGAACTTTAGTAATTATATTGTATTGTTTGTCGGAATTGTTTTTGCAAATTTATTATTATTTTTTGGATTACTTTTGCCCTCTGTACTTGACCACTATCAGACAGACATTCAGAACAATATGTTGGCCAAATACCAGTACATGCTTTCTGTTCCGACCAGTGCAATGAGCGGCAATAAAATATCCAGTTTATTTTCTTTGCTGGAGTATTCGCTTGGAGCAAAAACAGAAAATGAAGATGCGGAAGAATTTTCTGCGTACTCGTTAAACACAACACCGAAAACCTTTAAGAGTGAAGAAGTCACTTTATATGGTGTGAAGTCCGATAGTAAATACGTTAAAATTAATTTAAAAGATGAAAAAGCAGATTTACAGGCAGATAGTAAGGTCACAGCCGATGCGTATATTTCTTCTGCCTATGCAGATAAATTTTCCTTGCAGCCGGGAGATATGATCACTTTAAAAGAAAAATACGAAAAAGATAAGTATACCTTCCGGGTAAAAGGTATTTATGAGTATAATGGAGGCCTTTGTATTTTTATGAACCAGAATCAGTTAAACCGTATATTTGACCTCGGCTCTGACTATTACAGCGGCTACTTCTCTGATACCAAAATAACCGACATCAGTAGTAAATATATCGGCTCCGTCATCGACTTAGATGCCTTAACAAAAATTTCCCGCCAATTAGATGTATCCATGGGAAATATGATGGGACTGATTAATGGATTTGCCATCGCCATATTTTTAGTACTTATTTACCTGCTCTCAAAAATTATCATCGAAAAAAATGCCCAGTCTATCTCTATGGTAAAAATACTTGGTTACAGCAATGGGGAAATCAGCAGACTTTACATCCTGTCAACATCACTCGTTGTCGTGCTGTGCCTGCTCTTAAGCTTTCCAGTTGAAACCATATTGATGAAAGGCATCTTCCGGGAGATGATGCTTCAGAGCTTATCTGGATGGATTGCCCTATACATTGACCCAAAGATTTATGTCAAAATGTTTGTAATCGGACTGGTAACTTATGCGGTAGTTGCATTGCTTGAGTATCGGAAGATTCAGAAAGTACCGATGGATGAGGCATTGAAAAATGTAGAATAAAAACTTTTGATTTGTAGAGTTGGCAAAGCAGACGCCGCTACAGAAAAGTGATGGTCGGATTGCTAGAAGAATTATGAAGAACCTCTAAAAGATTTATTGATTTTGTTCCGTTGTGCTAAATGCTCCATTTTGCATTTGCAGGAGGATATCTATAGAGAATTAGATATACCAGAAGAAATTACTGCTTACAAATGAAAAAGAAGCGTATTCGGTGGATTTAAAATAATGATTTTTCAAACACGCTCTAAGACAAAATGTTTTATTATACTTTGTTTATACAATACAAAGTATAAACACATAACCTCAATTAGCTGTTTCTAATAAATGTACAATACATAAAACTTTCAATAATTTTCTGATAAAAAACATCTTTTTTTATAATTGTATTAACAATATTTCTGTGGTAGAATAGTATAAAAAGAGAAGGGGGATTATTCATGTATTCATTAGTAGATGCATCTTTAAACACACTGTATACCATCAAGTGGAATATCTGCAGTGACGAGAAGATGTCATTATTAGAAAAACTGGGGTTAGTACAGGGAGCAAAGGTAAGTGTGATTGCTTCCTATTTTGGAAATGTAATTGTATCGGTCAATGGAAAAAGAATCGCAATAGAAAAAGATACCGCAGAAAGGGTGAAGGTTTAAATTCTGAGTTGCCGCAGGCAAGGGAGACGCCCTTTGGCTGGAGAGGTGAAATTACAAATTTAATGCTAGAGCGTGTTTGAAAAATAAAAGTTGCACAAAACATATATTCCCACGCCCTTT
>ENA-ORTV01004392-ORTV01004392.1-human-gut-metagenome-genome-assembly--contig:-NODE-4392-length-10627-cov-4.248865_pt1 | contig 10627 bp, 5 predicted proteins | sample MGYA00241915_ERZ509194 | MGnify/ENA primary metagenome ERZ509194 (study PRJEB26280, sample SAMEA2338810) | human gut metagenome | biome: human gut; feature: human-associated habitat; material: faeces... | reverse complement strand
ACATCGAACGGATGCGACAGAACATCGACATATTCGACTTCACGCTCGAAGAAGAAGAAATGGCAACCATCGCCACACTCGACACCGGCAAAAGCCTTTTCTTCGACCACCACGATGCGGAAACGACACGTATGTTTATGGGATGGAGGTAAGCCATGAAGAAGAACTTAGGAAACACTCCCGTAGTCGCTCCGCTGCCCGTACTGATTGTGGCGACTTACGATGAACACGGAACGCCCAATGCCATGAATGTGGCTTGGGGCGGTCAGTGTGGCTATCACCATGTCGCATTGAATCTCTCGCTGAACCACAAGACCACCGAGAACCTGAAGCATACCGAAGCGTTCACATTAAGCATTGCCACCGTTGATACGCTGGTATTGTCCGACTATTTCGGACTTGTATCGGGGCGAAAGGAGAACAAAATCGAAAAAGCCGGAGTACACGTTACCCGTAGCGCATTTGTCAATGCTCCGGTCATTGACGAATATCCTCTAACACTTGAATGCAAGGTTGTAGAAATGCAGGAAGCATTGCGCAAGATGCACGTTGTGGGTGAGATTGTCAACATGTTGGCTGACGAGTCGATATTGGATGTACAAGGCAAGGTGGATTTAGGCAAATTGCAGCCGATTTCCTATGACTCAGCCTCTCATTCCTATCGTGCACTTGGCGATGTAGTCGGTAAGGCATTCAAGGACGGTGCTAAAATCAAATAATGTCCCTTTTTCATAAAAAGCAATCGGTGGAGAGTCACTTCATCGGTTGCTTTGTATTTGTAGATGTTTAGTTCAATCATAAACAAGTAAATATCCGATGGAAGAATTTAGAATAGATATGCGCAAGCCCGAAGAGGCTGATCCGGCAGAAGGAATACGCTGCTCACAGTTATGTTTCAAAATCAATCACACGATGCCTTATACCGAAGAATACGATGCGTTGGTGAAAGAATTGTTCATGGACAATATCGGCGAGAACAGTCGTGTGATGCCTCCTGTCACAGTAGTGCGTGGCAATAAAGTAAGGATTGGCAAGAATGTAGTAGTAATGAACAACTCCCTTTTTATGGCAGCCGGAGGAATTAACATCGAAGATGATGTGATAGTTGCAGCCAATGCACAACTTATCTCCAACAATCACGACTTCTACGACCATGCTGTCCTTACCTGCAAGCCCGTCCATCTGAAACATAATTGTTGGATAGGCGCAGGAGCAACCATCCTGCCTGGCGTCACGATAGGAGAAAATGCAGTAGTCGCTGCAGGAGCGGTTGTCACCAAAGATGTGGAAGACAACACTATTGTAGGCGGTAATCCGGCAAAGCTCATCAAGCGGTTATAAAACTTAGGGAAGCGATTTCACTTCCCTAAATTCAATTCAAATCTTGAAGCCTCTGCTTTCATCCGCAGGTTTCGGTCTGACAACGTGTAAATGTTCTCGAATATACTCCGGCACATTCACTCCGTCAGGCGGCTGCCGTTCCGGTGGCGGTACAACCCGTTCACCTTGCGTGGCAGTCTGTGAGTTTTCCTCGCCCTCCTGTGGTTTATCCGGAATTGGCGGTGCAAGTTCCAACTGTATCTTGCGGTCAAGTGCTGCAAGTTCGGACTTCAACTGTTTCAGCTCGTCCTCCTTCCTCCAAGTCTTTCCGGCTACCTCCTGCAATATCGGCAAATCCCTTTCTATCACCTCGTTTTTCGACTTGTACTGTTCCACAATATTCGGTATGCGCTCCAGAGCGTTCAGGAAGTTCATCGCCGCCGCTTTCGTGTCCGCCATAGCCAACTGCCCGTTGTTGTAGTTGTACTTGTAGTTTCCCTCCACGACAAAGCGGTTTTGGATGGCTGACATATCGTTTTTCAAGACCGTCTCGCTGATGACGTATATCGGAAAACCGTACACCTCGCCGATACGGACGTATTGCCCGCCCGTCGTGGCGTTCCTTGCTATCTCCTGCAACCTTGTACCGATGCTCTTTTCGTCCGCAGCTTCCAGCCCGTCCAGTTTGATACGGTTCATTTTGTGACCGTCTTTGTCGGTCTCGGCACGGGAAAGCAGCGTGTTGTAGTCCTCCGTCATTCTCTCGATGATGACCTTGTTGTTATTAAATTCCTTCGTCTTTTCATTCAGCTTGCCTTCCGCCTCGTTTCTCGCTTTGGCGAACGACTTCCTTTCACCCTCCAACGCCGCAATCTTCTTCTCCAATTTGGCTTTGTCCAACAGGTCGGTATTGCCGGAGAGGATAGCCATATATTCGGAGAAGTTCATACCCGACTTCTCGTCCATAGCACCTTCGTCGATGGTACGAGCACCCATCGCCCCGCTTTTAAGCTGCGAGATGAACGTCTGCTTGCAGTGCAGCAGGTTGAACTTGTAACTGTCGAGCGACTTTTCCACCGCGTAAATGATGACATCCACGTTATTCCCGGCAAAGTGTTTGGCAATCTCGTTACCCTTTCTTACGGCACGCCCGTCACGCTGGGCAAGGTCGGACGGTCTCCACGGCGTATCAAGGTGATGCACCGCCACCGCCCGTTGTTGGGCATTGACACCCGTTCCGAGCATGGAGGTGGAGCCGAACAGCACACGCACCGATCCCTCGTTCATAGCAGCAATGACCGACTTGCGGGCTTTCTCCGACTTGCACTCCTGAATGAAGCGTATCTCATGTGCCGGAATGCCGTAGTCCTCTATCAGCTTGCGCTTGATTTCACTGTACACGCTCCATTGTCCCGGCTGATATGTACCCAAATCGGAGAACACGAACTGCGTACCTTTCTGCTTGTCGAACTTGCGGTAAAACTCCGCAATCGTCTTGGCACAGTGGCTTGCCTTGTTGTCGGGGTGGTCTTCATATTCGGGGTTTATCATACGCATATCAAGAGCCATCTTGCGGGCATAGTCGGTGGCGATGAGCATCTTTGCCTTTTCCTCGCTGTCCGACAGCTTTTCACGTCCGAGAATGGTCGCATCGCCCGTCTTGGCGAACTCCATCAGTTTGCCGATAAACTCCTCCTGCTGCGGGGTAGGTGGAATGTTGTGCAGTATCTCGTTCTTCTGCGGTCTGTCCACGCCCACATCCTCCGCCGTGCGGTAGTCGGTAATCTCGTTGTAGAACATCGCCAGCTCCGGCACTTTGATAAAGTAGCGGAAACGCTCCTTCTGCACGATGTTGTTCGTCACGTTAAACTCGAAGTCGGTCGTCTTCTTGGCAAAAATGGCAGCCCACGCATCGAAGCAACGGATGTCCTGCCGTTCAAGCTCTTTCGGACGAAGGTATTTGAACAGGAGGTACAACTCCGTCAGAGAATTGCTGATGGTAGTTCCCGAAAGAAAGGTTGCCCCCAAATCCTTGCCCGTGCGCTCCTGAATGGTACGGATGGCGTAGAGCATATTGAGAGCCTTCTGGCTTCCCTCCTGATTGCCCAGTCCCGCCACACGGCTGTGGCGTGTGTTGAACATCAGATTCTTGAACTGGTGCGACTCGTCCACGAAGATATGGTCGATGCCCATCTGTCCGAAGTCCGCCACATCATCCGTGCGGTGTTCGATGGCATAGGCGATACCCTGCAATTTGGCGGAAAGGTTGTGTTTACGCACCTCCAGCCCTTTCAGCATACCCCTCGACACATCCTTTCCCTGCTTCTTCAGCACTTCGAGATTTTCCTCCACCGTGTCAAGCTCCGCTTGCAGGATTTTCTGCTGCATCTCCGGCGACTGGGGTATCTTGCCGAACTGGTCATGCGACATGATCACGCAGTCATAGTCGTTGTTCTTGATGTTATTGAAAAACCTGATACGGTTGGCGGCGGCGAAGTCCTTTTCCGAGGCGTAGAGTATCCGCGCGTTCGGATAGGCGGTGCGGTAACACTCCGCAATCTCCGCCACGTTCGCTTTCAGCCCGATAATCATCGGCTTATGCACCAATCCCAACCGTTTCATCTCGTGCGCAGCCATGCACATTATCAGGGTCTTGCCCGTCCCCACCTCGTGGTCGCAGATCCCGCCGCCGTTCTGCTTCAACATCCAGACGCAATCCTTCTGGCTCGGATATACCTCGTTGATACCGTACCGTTTGCCGAGAGCCTTCAAATCTATATCCGGGAAAGTCTGATGGCTTCCGTCATATTTCGGTCGCACATAGCAGTTGAACTTGCGGTTATACATATCCGCCAGCCGTTGCTTGAACTCCGGCGACTGCGCCTCCAGCCACTCCGTGAAGCCGGAACGTATCTCGTCAATCTTGGCGTTGGCCAGCTGTATGGCTTCGCTGTCCCGCACCTTGATGTCGTTGCCGTGGTCGTCCTTGCCGATACTCTTATAGATGTCCGGCACTGTATTATGCAGGGCGTGTTTCAGAAGGTTCATGCCGTCATAACGCTTATAATACCCCTTTACGGCAAACTGATCGTAAATCTTCACGTTCTTATAGCCGCACGACACGGTGAACTCGTCCACGCTGTCCACGTATGCGATTTTGATGTCCGTACCGTAGAGGTACGACATATAGGAGGAGTAAATCCCCGTGGGTATCCAACGCTCACCGAAATTGAAGTCCAGCTCGTCAAACAGGATTGGTTCGGGCACGGACTTTTGCAAGGCTTCGAGCGACTCCTCGGCGGCAGACAGCATCGGATGAGCCGTTTCGCCCTCCTTGTTCTCCTGTACCCAACGGCTGACACGCTCCGCCTTGCTGACCACGTTCCCGGCAATGAAGCGGTCTTTGATTTCGTAGCAGTCTTCCATCGGGTTGTAGTAGATACGCCCTTTGAGGGCTTCTGTCATTTCGGCTTCGCTGTTCCCGCAAAGCCCGCACATATACACCATGTTCACACCGCCGTACTTGTTGAGCGATGCGGTAAGGGCATCTTCGGGGGTCTCCACGCCGGCAAGTTCCTCGCCACTGAACGATACGGGATGGTCGAAGATGTCCGCCTTGACGAACAGGCCGTTTTCGCCACGCTCCAACGACAGGATGTCACGCCCTGCGGCATCCATCAGTATCATGCCCGCGTTCTGCCTGGCATTGAGGTTGCCGTAGCGCATCACGAACTCGTCATAGTGGGTATTCAGATTTTCACGGTGTAACTTGTGTTCCTCACGGTATTCCGATTCGTAGGCGTACAGCCGTTCATACGAGTTGCGTATCTGAATGTAGAGGTCGGCTTTCTCTTTCTGGTAGCCTTGCAGGTCGAGCGGCTGAAAGGTTGCACCGTAACGGGTAACATCTTTCAGCACACCTATCTGATAACGTACTCCGGCGGTATTCACTCTGACGAGAGAGCCATCCTTGAGGTGTGCTTCCATAATACCCGTGAACGGACGGGGCTGCATCTCCTCCTTGCGTTTGCGTTCCAGTTCTTCCGGTGAGAGTGCCGCTTCCTCCTCCTGCATCTGCCGTTCCACCTCGTCTATGCGCCGCTGCAATTCCACCTTGAAACCGTCTTCAATCGGATAGACGGGTATTGTTTCTGCGTGGGCTGATTGCTCCGTAACGGTCTGTTCCTGCGTGGCAAAAAGGTCGGGCTGTGCCGCCTTTTCTTCCCTCGCCATACGGCGCAGCCTTGCGCGTCCTTCCGCACCCAAATCCATCATCATTTCGTAGAAACCGTTGATAGGCGGATTTTCATCCCAGTCCAGCGAGGCATAGACGGCTTCCTGACGGGCTTCCTCCACCGTCATAGTCTCCGGCTGTGCCGATGATGCAGCATTGGTGGCAGGTGTATTTTGAACTACATTGCTCCGGCTGAACAGGTTTGGAGACGGAGTAGCGGCTTTTTTCGGCTTGGCAGCCGTACTCTTGCCGTTGCTCTTGGGCTGTTTCCTCTTGACCGGTTTGGGCTGTGCCTGTCGCTGATCCTCGGCAGCAATGCCGAAAAGGTCGAACAGGGTCATCACGGGGGCTTCCATCTCCGGTTTCGCATCCGCAGGAACGGAGGATTGTGATACTTCCTGCATCTTGATACCCACCTCTTGCGGCCCTTGCCGTACCGTTTCCGCTTGCTCACGCAGGCTTGCATCACGGATGCTGCCGGAGTACAAGCGCATAATCAGATTAAAGTGTAGGTTTTGGTCTAGTACTTTCCGCAGTTGCTCCGCTATACCTTGTACGCCGCCTTCGTGTTCATAGACCATCGCGGGTTTGCCGTAAGGGTCGGTATCCAACTTGGCTTTGGTATGGACAATCTGATCCTCATGCCGGATGAAGTAGCGGTTGGTGGCCACACCGTGCAGCGTTCCCGTCTCGGCAAACAACTTTTCATCTTCCGACAGTCCCTCCTTGCGGGTGTCCTTTTGCAGGATAATAAGGTCGCTTCCCACTTCCGTGTTGGCGTTCTCCGTAAAGAGGTTGTTCGGCAGACGGACGGCGGAGACAAGATGCGCCCCTTTCAGCATTTCAAACCGTATCGCCTCGTTGTGCTGCGAGTTCATCACGCCCTGCGAGGTAAGGAACGCCACGATACCGCCGTCCCTTACCGTGTCAAGCCCTTTCAGGAAGAAATAGTTGTGAACGGCTCGTTGTGCCGACTTGTACGCCGGATTGCCGCCCGTTTCAAAGGCAGGGTCGAAGACCGCCACATCCCCGAAAGGTATATTCGATATGGCAAGGTCGAAAGAGCCGTTGAACGGTTTTTCTATCTTCTCGAAGCCCTCCACCCGTATTTTCTCATCCGGATAGAGGTATGAGAGCAGCTTGCCCGTGAGCAGGTCTTTTTCAAATGCCATCACATCGGCTTGCGGTGCTTGCTCCTTGACGGACGAGATGAACGCGCCCATACCCGCCGACGGTTCAAGCACCTTCGACGGGGTTATGTTGTATTCCTTCAACACGGATGCAATGGTGTCCGTCACCTCCTTCGGAGTATAAAAGGCGGTCAGCACGGAGGATTTCAGAGAGTCGATATAGCGTTTATACTCCGCATCGTCCTTGCTGTTATCGCGTATCAGACGGTGCAGTTCCACCGTCATCGGGAACAGTTCGAGGTCGGATTTCGCCCAATCCACGGCATCGGTCAGCGAGGAGGCGGGATTGAGGATACATTTCAATCCGCCGAAACCGCAGTAGCGGCTGATAATCTCCCTTTCTTCGGGAGTAGCCGCCCTGTGTTCCTTGTCCAGCACAAACGCTGTCCGTATAGCCTCGATATTTCCCCGTAGCCTCTCCTTGCGGTTAAACGCCATACTCGTCGATGTGGATGGCTACCGCTCCGGTCAGTTCCGTGTAAAGATTGTCATATTCGGGCGACCGGGCGAAGTCGTCCGAGAGCGGATAGCCGGAGAAGATTTCCTTGAACTTGGAGAGCAGTTTCAGCGCAAGCGGCTGTATCTTTTCAGGAGGAACGGTATCGGCAAACTCACTTTCCAACACATCGGCAAGTGTGTGGTATTCGGAGAAGTGAAACCCTTTCAGGAGGGCTTGCATCGCCAGTTCCTGCGCTCCCTCTACGGGATAGCCCACAAGACGGGCTTGTTCGAAAGTGTCGGAGGCGAGTTCGTCTCGCACGGCGATGAAGTCCGCATCGGACGGTTTGTCGGGATGGTTTTCTTTGAGATATTGAAGCAGGTACAGCCCGTAATAGGACAATACCGCAGGTTGGTTTTTCTGTTTCATTTTGCTCGGATTTAGTGGATTTTATTGCTAATTTTGCAAAGGATATTAATTTAATACAGAGTTATATGCCAACACCAACTCATCTTGCCCATAAACCTATTACATCCGTTGATGATTATTCGCAACACGATGGTATTTATGCCAATAATACAGATGTACAATCATTGAGTATCGGAAAAGCACAATACGATGGCAATGAAATTTCCGCCAAAGTTTTTCGCCAAGTAAATGGCAAATGGAGTCGTCAAAGTGAAGAACTTCCTTTACACCGAATTTTTGATTTGAGTACAACAACCTTAAAATCAATTCTTATGAGTGCAAATATTCCTCAGCCTATCACGACTCTTAATGTTAGTGCTATCCAACCTAATGAATTACAGAGTATTCTTTCTTACTATAAGGCAAATAGAAATATTCTACTTCCTAAATTACAAGAATTACAAATACTCTTAAACTACTTTATGAACGAAGAGCCAAAGTTGTAGCAAGAAAAAGGCACCCGGTATCCCTCCGAGTGCCACCACTAAATCCACAGTAAAATAAGCGTATCGACCTTTTAAGGAAGAACAGTTATCATTCCTGCGATTCAGTGGCGAAATTACTAATTTATTTTCGTTTTCTTCCCGTCCTGCCCGATTTCTTCTTTTCTTCGGGAAACTCGAACACCGTATTGAACTCACTATCGAAAGCTACAATGGCACTGAAAGGCTTGCCCTGTTTGCTTCGGAATCCGTTGAGCAGTTTGGTCTGTCCGTTCTTCAACAGCTCGGTCATCTCCGCATCGGAAAGGGTCTTTCCGGCTATCTGGCGGAACACGGGCAGGGCGCATTCCGCATTGTCGCACCGCACGACCTTCCCGTAGAACTGCATATTCCCGTTGCCACACTTCGGGCAGCAACACCCGGAGTCTTTGTGTCCGAAAATCTTGTCGCACGCAAGCAGTTCGGTCGTAATTTTACGGGTGTAGGCTTCTATGTCCCTCATGAACGCTTCCGCAGGCAGTTCGCCACGCTCAATCTTGGCGAGTGCCGCCTCCCATTCTCCCGTCATCTCCACGTTGGCGATGTTCATCCCCCTGACAATCGAATAGAGGGCAAGCCCTTTTTCGGTCGGCACGAGGACTTTCTTGGAACGGACGATATACTCTCGTTTGAGGAGCGTCTCGATAATGGCCGCACGGGTGGCGGGCGTGCCGATTCCGCAGTCCTTCATCGCCTGACGCATCTCCTCGTCTTCCACCTCCTTTCCTGCGGTCTCCATTGCGGCGAGCAGGGTCGCTTCCGTATGGAACGGCTTGGGTTTGGTTTTGCCTTCGGTCAGCGAACAGCCTCTAATCGGGAGGATGTCGCCCTCGTTCCATTCGGGCAGGATAACTTCCTCGCTCTCCTCACGGTACACGCCGCGCCATCCGGATTGCTTGACGATGCTCCCTTTCGCCACGAACTCCACGCCGCCGCACTCGGCTTTCACGGTGGTTACGTCCTTGATGCACTTCCCGGAGAACGCCTCTAACATACGGCCGACAATCATATCGTAAATGGTCGTTTCCTCTTTGGCGAACAGCAGCGGTTTAACCCCTGTGGGGAGCAGGGCGTGGTGGTCGGTTACTTTCGCATCGTCCACGCTGCGGCGGGTAAGTTGTTTCATCTGCCCGGCAACGGCATCCCACTTCGGGTTGTTCTTCAATCCTTTCAGCAGTGCGGGAATACCCGCGAACACATCTTCGGGGATGTAACGGCTGCCCGTTCTCGGATAGGTGATGAGTTTTGACTCGTATAGCTTCTGGGCGATGGCGAGCGTCTGCTCGGCCGTGAAGCCGTGTTTGGCGTTGGCGTCCTTCTGCAAGGAGGTAAGGTCATACAGGAGCGGAGTATCCTGCACGGTCTCCTTGCGCTCCACGGAGAGGACGGTCGCAGTCTTGGTATCTTTCAGCATATTATATACTTCGGTGGCTTCGCCTTTCACGCTCCACTTCTTCACGGACGAGAATTTGGCTACGCTGTCCGCATCCTTGCCCTGCGTGGAGAAATGGGTCTGGAACACATCCTGCGGCACGAACTTCTTGTTCTCCCAAAAGCGGGCGCATATCATCGCCAGTGTCGGGGTCTGCACACGTCCTACGGAGTAAGTGCCGCGCCCTGCGGCTATCGTGAGTGCTTGCGTACCGTTGATGCCGACGAGCCAGTCCGCTTCGCTCCGGGACTTGGCGGCAAGATAGAGGTTGTCGTATTTCGCTCCGCTCTCCAGATTGGCCAGCCCCTCACGGATAGCCTTGTCGGTAAGCGAGCTGATCCAAAGACGGTCGAACGGCACGGTGCAGCCGATGTGGTGGTACAGGTAGCGGAAAATCAACTCTCCTTCGCGTCCGGCATCGGTCGCCACGATGATGCGGTCGCTGTCGTTGAACAGTTTCGTGATGATTTTAATCTGTTTCAGTACACCGCTGTCGGCTTTGTAGCCTTTCTCCGTCCGTACCTGACGGGGCACGAGCAGGAACTCGTCGGGGATGACGGGCAGGCTGTCCCTGCGGAAGCCCTTGATGCCGTAGCCTTCGGGAAGTGCAGGTTGCACCAAGTGACCGAAAGCCCACGTTACATAATAGCCGTTGCCATACAGATACCCTTCTTCGGGTTTGGTCGCGCCCACTAATCGGGCGATTTCACGAGCCACGCTCGGTTTTTCTGCAATGATTGTCTTCATATTCATTCTTGTTTTATTGTGGATTTAGTGTTGGTTGTTACATTTTCGGACCTTTGGGCTTGTTCTGCTGTCCTTGACGCTGACGCTCCTGCTGCCTCTCATTGGCAGGGGCGGTCTGCCCTTGCTGCAACGGCTCTTTGATATGCCTGGTCGCCTCGTTGGTCTTGCCCTCGTTGTTCACCGCCACCTGCGTGCGGCTCTCGTTGGACGGGGCGACCTGCTGCCCGACATCGGGGTTCGTGTCGTAGCGGTATGGGCGTCCCTTCTCCGGGTTGAACTTGATATACATCGTGGCATGGAAGCCCTGCTTGTCGG
>ENA-ORTV01004390-ORTV01004390.1-human-gut-metagenome-genome-assembly--contig:-NODE-4390-length-10629-cov-2.886136_pt1 | contig 10629 bp, 14 predicted proteins | sample MGYA00241915_ERZ509194 | MGnify/ENA primary metagenome ERZ509194 (study PRJEB26280, sample SAMEA2338810) | human gut metagenome | biome: human gut; feature: human-associated habitat; material: faeces... | reverse complement strand
TTGTTTTGAATATGGGTGTTGGAGAAGCTTCTCACAACTCTAAAATTGCAGAAGCAATCGAAGCTCAATTGACTAAAATTGCAGGTCAAAAATGTGTAGTTACAAAAGCTAAAAAATCAATCGCATCTTATAAGTTAAGAGAAGGTATGCCGGTTGGTGCAATGGTTACATTGCGCGGTGAAAGAATGTATGACTTCTTGCAAAAACTTATTTGTGTAGTATTGCCTCGTATTCGTGACTTTAGAGGTATTTCTCCTAAAAGTTTCGACGGTCGCGGAAACTATACTTTAGGTTTGAAAGAACAAGCATTATTCCCTGAAATTACTTATGAAGAAGTTGATTTGGTTAAAGGTATGAACGTATCAGTAATCACTACAGCTGAAACTGATGATGAAGCTCGTGAATTATTGAAATTATTGGGAATGCCTTTCAAAGGGATGAACAAATAGGAGCGTAGCCGCTCCACCCGCCAATCAGGTTTTGTATAAAATTTACAAGACTTGAAAGCATAAGAAGGAGCGTAACAGCTCCGCCCGTATTCGGGTTTTGCATAATAAAAATAACAAACAAAAAAGGAGAAATTCATGGCTAAAAAAGCGATGATAAACAAAGAACTAAGACGCGAAAAACTTGTTGCAGCAGGTAAATACCCTGCAGTAAGACTTCATAACAGATGCAGCATTTGCGGCAGACCTCACGGTTTCCACAGAGATTTCGGTCTTTGCAGAATTTGTTTAAGAAAAATGGCTCACGAAGGTTTACTTCCGGGCGTAACTAAAGCAAGCTGGTAGGCACGTGCACTGCACCCGATTAGATTATTAGGGGTTGTAATCTGCTGTAAACTGCCAGTTGGCTTTAAACATAACAATATATAAAATATACCAAAGGACCGAGGGATGCGGTCTTTTTTGGTATATTTTATCTGAATGTTTTTATCAGAAGATTTTTCTTTAATTCTGCAACTTCATCATTTGCAAACGTTAAAAGTCTATCATAAAAAGAAAGTTCTTCTTCAGACGCATTATAAATAGCATTAACAAGTTTAATCCTGATTTTATTGCCGTCATTAGGTGCTTTCAACATAAAATCATTCAAATCCATATTCAAAGTTTCAACTATTTTAAAGAATGTATTTAAAGATGGGTAAAAATCCCCAAGCTCAAGACGTGAAATCTGTTTTGTACTAATATCAATTTTTTCGGCAAGTTCAGCTTGTGTAAGCCCGCACAATCGCCTATATTCTTTAATCTTTTTTGCTATATATTTTCTGTCATCTAAAATCATAAATCAATATTAACCAAGTTTTTTATATTTATACCTTATTTATGTCCTCTTATAAACACTATTAAGGTTATTTTTATTGGCTAATTCAATATTAATGTCTACATATTTTTTCAGAATTAAATAGAGATATATACAGATATAATAAGCATTATAACCCTATTTTATTATTGTAAATAAATATTACAATATTTTATATTTTCTGCAATTTCTTAACATGAATTTTGTTTATATATAAGTAAGGAATTTCTTATAAAAGAGTAGAACTTAAGAAAGGAGTATAAATCATGCCTTTTTCAATAGATAACATCAAGGGACACGTTATAAAATCTTCTGCAGAAGAAGATACTAAAGTACTAAAATACTTAAGAGAATTAAAAGCGTCAAAGGAACCAATGACTGGATATCAAAAAGCACGCTTAGAGCAACTGGAAAAACAGGAGGCACAAGAAGCAAAAATAAAAAATGTAGGACTAAAGCAACAACCAAGTATATTCAATAATCAAGATGCAAAAAATACAATGAAAGGATTTTCAAGCATATTTAATAATAAAGAGTAGGCATCAGCCTGCTCTTTACATTTATTAACCCCTGCTTGCAATTTGTAACAGGTCATGATAAATTAAGTATGTCAGACTGTCGGAAGACGTCCGCAAATAAGTCGGGCAAATATTAATCCGATAAGTGACGGGTAGTATGGATACTGCCGATAATAATATAATTCGGCAAGTCAGCAAGAGTAAAGGAAAAAACTATGTCAATGACAGATCCTATAGCAGATATGCTAACAAGAATCAGAAACGCTAATATGGTTTCTCACCCATCAGTTGAAATGCCGTCTTCTAAATTGAAAGTTCAATTGGCTAAATTGTTAAAAGAAGAAGGTTTCATCACTGATTACAACGTTAAAGAAAACGGGAAATTTAAAGTTTTAGAAATTAATTTAAAATATGATGCTAAAAACAAACCTATCATCACTAAATTAGAAAGAATTTCTAAACCCGGTTTGAGAAACTACAGCAAAGCTAAAAACCTTCCTAAAGTATTAGGCGGTATGGGTATCGCTATTGTTTCAACAAGCAAAGGTCTTTTAACAGACAGAAAAGCTCGTAAAGAAAACATCGGCGGAGAAGTTCTTTGCTACGTTTACTAGGAGCGTAGCCGCTCCACCCGCCAATCAGGTTTTGCATAAACTTTTGAGGCGGTAACACATAAGAAGGAGCATAGCCGTTCAACCAGCCAGCAACATACTGGCAGTAAAATTTAAGTTTAAGTTCAATTGGTAGAAAAGCTTAAAAGTTGTACACAACATATACCAAAGGAGAAAACAAATGTCACGTATTGGTAAAAAACCTATCGAAATCCCACAAGGGGTTGAAGTAAAAATAGAAGGTCATACAGTTACTGTAAAAGGACCTCACGGAACTGAAGTTGTTGAAGTTCGTCCGGAAATTGAAGTAAAAGTTGAAGATAATCACATCGTACTTTTTAAAGTAGGTGATTCCAGAGAAACTGATGCTTTGTACGGTTTGTCAAGAACTTTAGTTGCTAACGCTGTTCACGGTGTTAAAGAATTATTCGAAAAGAAATTGGAAATCCAGGGTGTTGGTTATCGTGCCAACATGGAAGGTAAAAACTTAAACTTAGCTTTAGGTTATTCTCACCCTGTTGTTGTTGAACCGCCTGAAGGTATTACAATTTCTGTTGAAGCTAACACTAAAATTTCAGTAAAAGGAACAAACAAACAAACAGTAGGTGATGTTGCAGCATTCATCAGATCTAAACGTCCTCCTGAAGTTTATAAAGGAAAAGGTGTAAGATATGAAGGCGAACACATCAGACGTAAAGCTGGTAAAGCCGGTAAAAAATAGGTAGTATAATGAAAGTATCTTTTTCAGGAATTTATGATGTACGTTATCCGTGTGGAACAAAAACTCAAGATATTAAAAAAGAATATAATGAGCTTAAAGATTATGTAAATAGAACATACAATCAGGACGGTAAATATAGCATCGTAAATGTTGATTGGAAAGATTGCTTTAATACTCAAAAGACGACTAAAAAGCTGGCTGATAGCGGAATAAGAATTGCAACAATTGTTGATAACCCGTATATTTTATCAGATATTTTCGGTTTTATAGACAGAACAAGAAAACAAGATTTGATACAACAATACGTAGATAATTCCAAAGTTGAGCTGGTAATAGATACACAAGCATAGCCCGTATAAACCCTTGAAGTGGTTATTCAAGAAGGTTTGGGCAAGAAAGGAAAATAAAATGATTAAACAAGAAAACAGAAAACCAAGAATACAAAAAAGACATAAGTCTATCAGAGTTAAATTATCAGGAACGGCTGAATTCCCGAGATTAGCTGTTTACAGAAGTACTAAACACATTTATGCTCAATTGATTGACGATGTTAATCATGTAACATTGGCATCAGCTTCTTCTAACGACAAAGAGTTAAAAGAAAAATTAGCTCACGGCGGAAACATTGAAGCAGCTAAAGTTGTCGGTGAAGCAATTGCTAAAAAAGCAAAAGTTAAAGGCATCGAATGTGTTGTATTTGACCGCGGCGGTTTCTTATATCACGGTCGTGTAGCAGCTTTGGCTGATGCAGCCAGAGAAGCAGGCTTAATGTTCTAGGAGCGCAGCCGCTCCACCCGCCCAAATTAGGTTTTGTATAAACTTATCAGGCAGAATAAAAAGGAGCATAGGCGCATATAACATAAATAAAAAAGACAGAGGCTTTACACTCTGTCTTTTTTAATGCTTAAAAAATAATTAAGTATTTCCGGTTTTGATATTTTTTATATTATTATAGATTTAGGAGATATTTAAAATGGAATATAAAGATTATTATGATATATTAGGCGTAAAGCGTGATGCTTCTGATTCTGAGATTAAGTCAGCATACAGAAAACTTGCACGTAAATACCACCCTGATGTTAATAAAACTAAAGAGGCTGAAAGTAAATTTAAAGATATTAATGAAGCCTATGAAGTATTAGGGGACAAACAAAAAAGGCAAAGATATGACAGTTTAGGTTCTAACTGGCAAGGCGGTCAAAGTTATACTCCGCCTCCGGGGTTTGAACAATTTGGTTTTGGCGGCGGACAAGGCGGTTATCAGAGCTACAGCTTTAACGGACAGGACTTAGGCGGTTTCTCTGACTTTTTCAGTTCATTATTCGGTGATATGATGGGGGCAAGAGCCGGAGCGCAGGGAATGAATTTTGGCGGATTTGATTTTGGCGGCGGAGCACAACAGACTTCCTCATCAAGAAGACGGCAGCAACAGGCTCCAAAGTCGGAGGATCTTGATGTAACAATGAATTTGAATGTTACTGTCAAAGACATATTCGATCAAAAACCTGTAACTGTAAAGTTTAATAATCTTGACCGCTGTACTAAATGCTCGGGTAACGGCGGTTATTGCAGTGAATGCGGCGGGACAGGTTTCAAATCAGAACCGAAATCTATTAAAGTTAAACTTCCCCCAAATATTACCGAAGGTCAAAAAGTAAGGATTAAAGGAGAAGGAAAATCAGATTCTTACGGAAGAAAAGGAGATTTATACCTTATTGTTAATATTAAAGATAAAGAATATGAAGTCAGCGGTGCTGATTTAACGAAAGAAATAGAAATTACACCTCCCGAAGCTGTTCTGGGCGTAAAAAAAGAAATAGAAACTCTTCATGGAAAAATAAGCATAAAAATACCGCCAAAAACCTCATCGGGTCAATCTTTAAGATTAAAAGAACTCGGCTTGCCGAAAAAAGGCGGCGGATACGGAAATCTTAATGCAAAGATTAAGATAGTTATCCCAAAAACGTTGTCAGACAAGCAAATAGAACTTTACAAAAAACTTTCGGAATTATAAAAAAAGAAGGCTTTATGCCTTCTTTTTTTTTACCAATCCATTTCCCATCCGTTGCCTATAAGATATCCAAAACCATCCACATCTTGCGGATCATTCGGGTCACCGCAGCCTGCTGTCCAATCATATCGCCTTTGAGCTTCTACAGAACCTCCATTAGGACAGTTAGCACCATTTTTTTTACAAGCAGGAGTAAGTTTCCAACCGTCAACAGATGCGTCAGAGAAATAGAACATTCTCCAATAATCTCTGCAGCCTATATTAGGTCCCTTTCTGCCATTTGTATCGACATATATGTATCCTTCTCCGGTATCTGCATTCCCTGAGAAATATCCCATACAAAAGCTTGCACCGCTTGCCAGTGAAAAACATCTTGAAGCCTGTCCTCTGCCCGGAGTTATAACTGTTCCGTTTAATGATTTATATTCATCTGCAAAACACGGGATCGGGGTATCCCCGCAATCTTGAACAACTTTAAAGTAATTTTTTACAAAAGGTGTAACAGATACGTCAAAATCAGAATTATTTAATTTGGTCTCATTAATACCTACTGCATTATTATCCGTTAAAAACATAGACAATGCCTGCTGCATTTCATTATAGAATTTATGTGCCTGCGCTGCATAAGTCTTTTTTTGATGATTTTGCATTAAAGTAGGCACAGTCATTGCAGAAACAACACCAATAATACCTAAAGTTACTAATACCTCAGCAAGTGTAAAAGCCTTGGCAGAAGCGTTTAGTTGCCCCCCCCCCGACCACTTCGTGCGCAGCCATTACAAGACAAGCTTTGTGAGACTTGCAAAATTTTGGCAGCTGTTTGCTTTAAATCTTTTCTCATTAATAGCTCCTTTCTATATTCTTTATTATTATAGCATATTCTTGTTCAAACTTCAATAAACTCAATAAACCATTGACAATACAACTGATTAAACGGAAAATAAAATCTATGGGGGATATTTTGTATGACTAAAGAAACTTTTTTACACGAAAAACATGTTAATCTTGGCGCAAAAATGGTTGATTTTGCCGGATGGCATATGCCTGTTCAATATACTTCAATTATTGAAGAACACAAAACTGTCAGAGAAAAAGTCGGATTATTTGACGTTTCTCATATGGGAGAAGTTTTTGTTTCCGGGAAAGATGCACTTGAATTTCTTAATAAAATTGTTCCCCAGAATATTTCCAAACTCAATTATGAAAAAGCGGTATACTGTCAGCTTCCGAATAAAAACGGCGGTTTAATAGATGACTTGATTATATATAAACTTGGTATTTTAGAATACCTTGTAATTTGTAATGCATCAAGAATTGACGAAGATTTAAACTGGATGGTAAGAAACAGTAAAGGTTTTGACGTAAAAATCGACAATCGCTCGCACGAATTTTCTCTGCTTGCGGTACAAGGTCCCCTTGCTGATACTTTAATGCGCAAAATGGGGTTAACAACAAATCAGGAATCATTTACAATTAAACCTGCAAAGATAGCAGGAATTAAAGTTTTAGTTTCACGTACAGGCTATACCGGTGAAGACGGTTATGAAATTCTTGTTGAAAACCGCCATTCAGAATATCTCTGGGATAAAATTCTCGAGGATGGTCAAGAATTCGGGATAAAACCGATTGGTCTGGGTGCACGTGATACATTGAGACTTGAAGCCGCATTACATTTGTACGGTAATGATTTAGACGAAAATACAACACCGATTGAAGCAGGTTTAAGCTGGTCTGTCCCGAAAGATAAAGAAGATGATTACAACGGAAAAGATGTTATAACAGAACAGATTAAAAACGGCACAAAGAAAAAACTGGTCGGCTTAAAGATGCTCGACAAGGCAATTGCAAGACATGAATATGAAGTTTATAAAGACGGTGAAAAGATAGGAATAATTACAAGCGGCGGTCCTTCTCCGATGTTAGGCGCAAATATTGCCCTTGCTTATGTAAAAAATGATAAAGAAATTTGCACAGGCTCCATCGTTCAGGTTATGATAAGAGAAAAACTTCACGATGCCGAAATTGTAAAAAGACCGTTTATTGAAAAAAGAAATAAAATAAAACTATAACAACAAAAAGGAGAAATAAATGAGTATTACAGAAAAAATTTTATGTTCTAAATCTCACGAATTCTTGTTAGATAATGGAGATAACACATTCACTATAGGTTTAACAGATTATGCCGTAGAACAACTCGGTGACATCGTTTTTTTAGAGCTTCCCGAAACAGGTGCAGAATTTAAAAAAGGCGAAACTTTTGCAACTGTTGAATCTGTTAAAGCCGCATCTGAAATTTATATGCCGGTAAGCGGTAAAATTATTGAAATAAATGAAGAAGCAGCAAATTCTCCGGAAATTTTAAATGAGGACAGTTATGAAAAAGGATGGCTTGTAAAAGTTGAAGCAACAGGTGATACAGCTGCCGAACAAAGCGACCTTTTAGAATATAACGATTATAAAGAAGAATTGGAATAATATATGAAAAATTTTTTAGTACATACCGATGAAGTGAAAAGAGAAATGCTTGAAAGTATTAATGCTTCAAGCGTTGAGGATTTATTTAGACAAATTCCGCAAAAAGCCCGTATGGAAAAACTCGGCTTTGAAAATCCTTTAAGCGAAATGGAAGTTCAAAAACGGATTAAATCTCTTGCAAAAAAGAACAATACGGATTATGCAACATTTTTAGGCGCAGGGGCTTACAACAAGTTTATTCCGGCGTGTATTTCACAGGTTGCAAACAGATTTGAATTTCTCACGGCATATACCCCTTACCAGCCCGAAATCTCGCAGGGGACACTTCAAGTTATGTACGAATTCCAGACAATGATTTGCAGAATTACGGGAATGGATATTTCTAACGCAACAATGTACGATGCTGCAAGCGCATGCGCAGAAGCCGTATTGATGGCAGTAAGAATTTCAAAGAAAAATAAAGTTCTTGTATCAAATAATTTAAATCCCGAATATATTGATGTAATAAAAACTTACTGTTGGGCAAATGAAATTGAATTAAATCTTTTTGATAAACTGCCTGAAGACACAAAGGATTATGCATGTGTTCTTGTGCAAAATCCTGATTTTTACGGGGAAATAACAGAGATTACAAAACCTGACTGCCTGCTTGCGGTTTGTGTTGAAATATCATCTTTAGGAATTCTTAAGCCACCTTCAGATGCTGATATTGTTGTCGGGGATATTCAAACTCTTGGTATTCCTATGGAGTTTGGCGGTCCGCATGCAGGATTTATCGCATGTAAAGAAAAATTTATGCGTCAAATTCCGGGGCGACTTGCAGGAAGAACCGTTGACGCTGATGGAAACCCTGCATACTGTCTGACTATCCAAACTAGAGAGCAGCATATTAAACGTGAAAAAGCTACCAGCAACATTTGTTCAAATCAGGCTTTAATGGGGCTTTGTGCTACTTTATACTTAACACTGCTGGGAGAAGAAGGTTTCAGGCAGGCATCATACCTTTCTGCCCAAAGAGCGCATCAATTATCTGAAAAACTTGCAGAAAAAGGAATAAAAACATTAAACAAACAGTTCTTTAACGAATTTGTAATTGAAGTTAAAGATGCGGATAACCTGCTTTCTAAACTGAAAGAAAACGGAATTATCGGCGGTATGAAACTTGACGATCGCAAAATTCTTGTTGCCGCAACCGAAATGAATACAGACGAAGATATTCAAGCATATGTTAAAAGTATTTAAGCCTCTTTAAAAGTATTGTAAAACACCGTAAATGCTTTTTTAGGAGTATCAAATTTTTTAACCGAACATCCTTTCACAAGGTACATATGCTCGTCGGTTTCAACCATTAGATTAATTCTTTTTCTTGAAGCATGCCATTTCTTAACAAAATTAGAAATTTTATCATCAGGATTTGAAAGCTTAATTTCAATTAATCCGTTAACCTGCGCTACAGTCGGACGTTTAACCTGTTTTTCATCCACATAAACAGTAGCAAAATTTTGTTTTACTTCAGGCGGATTATCAATCTTTGCCTTAAAAGACAAATTTGTTTCTAATTCCATAATAATAACGTCTTGCATACTCAGTCCTTAAAATTATTTATTAAAAAAGTAACTGGGCGATACGTGACTCGAACACGTGACCCCCACAACGTCAATGTGGTGCGCTACCAACTGCGCTAATCGCCCGAATATTTAATTGTAAGACAAAAATTTCACTTTTGTCCGGTGCGCTACCCCTCTCACAAAACGATAATCAATCGTTTTGTTCGGCAGAGTGCTAATCGCCCGAATAAACTCTCAATTTTCAACATATTTATTATATCATAAAATATTAAAAATGCATAGCATCAACTTGTTTTAGCATTGATTGAATATCTTTCAAAAGTTCAGCTTCTATGAATATCAACTCCTGCTTTGTATAATCTTCATTTTCATATTTAACTCTTGCAAGTTTTGACATTACTATCTTGTTGAAAGTCAAATAGTTTGACGCGAATTCTATAATATCAACAGCTCTGTAGGGAACCGCACTGTCATGAAGCCTTAGAACAGATCTGAATATTACAAGAAGCGTTTTTATAACATGGTCTAAAACCTTTTTCATTTCTTTGTCAGATTTGATATTCATTAAGAAATTATTTTTATATTTCAAGAGAAGATTTTTCAGTTCAGCTTCACACTGCAGGCGTAAAAAGTATTTATTAACACAAATTGACGAAACCAAATCTTCACCGAATATTAGCCTGTAATTTTCTTTAATATCAGCATATTCAACAGCATAAACATCAAAAGAAGAATACCATTCATCTCTGTTCATAACAACGGGAATAGGGTTTTTAGCCTTAACCCATTTTTGTACCGGTTTCGATATGGCATACAAATTTTCAGCGGTTAACTGATTTGTGACTATCATAAGGTTAAGGTTATTTTTGGCATCTTCAACATTCGCCTTTGAGCCGAATGCAATAACAGACAGAAGATTGTCACCTAAATTACCTTTTAATTCATCAATAAATTTATCGAGATTTTTCATTTTTACCCCCTTTTTCTACCAGCTTCCCGAACAGCCGCAGCCGCCAAAGCCTCCGCCGCCTCCAAAACCGCCGAAACTACCTGAATTAAACCGTCTCCTGCGGGGAGAAAATATTGCGAGTATAATAGCTAACGGATAAAACCACCATGGACGGTAACTTCGACTTCTTGTATGATGTGAAGAGTGCTCGGATGAATATATCTGCGGCGGGCAGTTTCCCTGAGTAGTAAGCGTTACCCTCTCTACTTGTGCAACAGTTTCCGCTAACACATAAGCCCCTCTTGCAATTCCATTTGCATAATCATTTTGTTTATAATAAGGCAAAATATCTTTATCCCTGATATTTTCCAATGTATTCATACTTATTTTATTTTCAAGTCCTGTACCAAGTTCTATTCGCATTTTGCGTTCATTTGGTGCAGTTAAAAACACCATGCCGTTATTTTTCCCTAC
>ENA-ORTV01004387-ORTV01004387.1-human-gut-metagenome-genome-assembly--contig:-NODE-4387-length-10641-cov-2.226620_pt1 | contig 10641 bp, 5 predicted proteins | sample MGYA00241915_ERZ509194 | MGnify/ENA primary metagenome ERZ509194 (study PRJEB26280, sample SAMEA2338810) | human gut metagenome | biome: human gut; feature: human-associated habitat; material: faeces... | reverse complement strand
ACCTGAAAGTGTATATCTCATTTTCAATTTTCAATTTTCAATTTTCAATTGTATGAGAAGTTTTACAATAAAAGAGACCGACAAGGCTTTGTCGGAGGCTTTGATAGATAAGATTAATAATTTGACCAAGCCCAAGGGATCTTTGGGATTACTTGAAAAAACAGCACACCAGATCGGGTTGATACAGCAAACGCTTTCCCCGGAGTTGCGAAAACCTCAAAATATCATTTTTGCGGCAGATCATGGGATTGTGAGGGAAGGAGTTAGTTTTTCTGCTCCGGAAGTGACGGCCCAGATGATTTTTAATTTTATCAAGGGAGGTGCCGGGGTGAATATGTTTGCCCGGCAGCATCATTTCGGGATTAAATTGGTGGATTGTGGGGTAAATGCGGATTTCGAACCTATGGAAGGGCTGATTGATCGTAAAATCCGTAAGGGGACTTCAAATTATTTGTACGAGGCTGCCATGACCCCGGAAGAATTTGACCGGGCAATCGAGATCGGAGTGGAGATCGTGGATATGGTTCATGATGAGGGTTCGAACGTGGTGAGTTTCGGGGAAATGGGAATAGCCAATACTTCTTCTTCTTCCATGTGGATGACTTACCTGACGGGTATTCCGTTGAGTGATTGCGTGGGGGCGGGGAGTGGATTGTCTCGGGAAGGCGTTGAACACAAATATAACGTGTTGAAGCGTTGTATGGAAAATTACAAGGGGGATGGAACTCCGAAAGATATTATCCGTTATTTTGGAGGTTTCGAAATGGTGGCTGCCGTGGGAGGTATGTTGCGTGCTGCCGAGTTGGGGATGGTAATTATCGTGGATGGTTTTATCATGACGAATTGTGTGCTTGCCGGAAAGATGTTGTACCCGGCCTTGACGGATTATTGCGTTTACGGTCATCAAGGTGACGAGTGTGGGCATAAATTGGTGTTGGATTATTTGGGGGCCGAACCTTTGTTAAATCTCGGTTTACGCTTAGGTGAAGGGACGGGAGCTATTTGCGCTTACCCCTTGCTCGTTTCAGCCGTGAATATGATTAACGAAATGGCCTCTTTCAAGGCCGCGGCGGTAACGAAATATTTTAAATAATTGAAAAATGAGAAGACTACTTCTCTAGCTTCCCTTGTGCGGGAGCGGAAACGATCACAAGAATGCGTTTCAATTAGAGGGGGTAGTTATGTGTCAGTCTTGTGCGGTTGGAATTTAAAATCTAAAATCATTAAATCTAAAATTAGTATGCGTTCTCTTTTGGCGGCGATTATGATGTTTACCCGACTACCCTTGTGGCGGATTGTCAACGTGGACAAGCGTTATTTCATGGATGTTATTAAATATTGGCCTTTGGTGGGGTTTATGACGGGAGCCACGACAGGGGGCGTTTTATGGCTGTCGGCACAGATTGTACCTTTGGAGGTGGCGTGTATTTTGGCGATTATTGCCCGAATCCTGTTGACCGGGGCATTACATGAGGACGGGTTGGCAGACTTTTTTGACGGGTTTGGTGGGGGAACTTCTAAAGAGAAGATTCTAGCCATCATGAAGGATTCGCATATCGGGTGTTACGGGACCATCGGTTTAGTGCTCTACTTCATTCTTTATTATTCATTGTTGTCCAGTTTCGATCCGGCCATGATCTTCCCGATCGTGATTGCGGCAGATTGTTTTTCCAAACTCTGCGCGGCCGTGATGGTAAATACGTTACCTTATGTCCGGAAAGAGGAAGAAAGTAAAACAAAACTTGTTTACAGCAAGGTACGCACGTTCATATTCGTGATCGTGGGATTAATCACGTTGATTCCCTTTTTCTTTTTGAAGGATGCGAGTTTCTGTTTTGCGATGATCCCTGCCATACTGACAGCTATCGGGTTACGTTTCTTCTTGAAAATCAAGATCGGGGGCTACACGGGAGATTGTTGCGGTGCATCCGTGTTGATTATTGAACAGGTCTTCTATTTGAGCGTGTTGGTTATTTGGTGTCGCTATCAATTGTTATGAGAATTTGATTTTAGTGTAATTAATTCAATGTCGTTCATCTCTTTAAATTTAACAATATAGTGTAATTTCTGTTGGATGTAAAGTTGAAAAAGATATTGAAAAATGAAAAAGTATTTATATATTTGCAGATATGATACGAATAGGCAGGAGAGCCTGCCTTTAAATATTGTGAGTTTATGCTAATCTTAGACTGAAAATCGCCAATTTGAGGAAGTAGGATTAGACAGTGAGTTCACGCTGGTTAGGCGTGGATCGTTGTCTATTTACTTCCGGGCGTTTGGCGATGCCTCAGTTTAGATAGAGTTGTTGACGATCCTCGCTTTTTTATTGTATCATTTTTTGGGATCGGCTTATAAAAGAAATTTTCGGAGATAAAGGATATTAAGGTTGCAACTTAGCTAAAATGAATGGAATGAATAAAGACCCAAAATTTATAAATCATGGAAAATTAAAGAGATATTTTTAAAGGAAAGATGAAAAAAGAGGGTGAATCTTAAACTTTGCACGTTGAATATCACCCCCTTGCATCATTAGTTTTATAAACCAATTAATAATCAAAGTTATGAAAAAAACTTATGACAGGAAATTTTTTCGGCAAAAATTGCTATCGGAAAGAAAGACAGTCACTGCGGTTACCCAATTACTTATCGTTTTATTACTTGGGTTTCCGTTGCTGTTACAAGCCGAGACGGGAGTCTCTTCCCGGATAAGGGATATTTCTGATATATTACCGAATGTTTCCGTTCGTCAGGATTCAACAGAGTCAAGAAAAACGGGTACGCAGAAACAGACGTTTTACGAGGGGGAAGTCATGGACACGGAAGGAAATCCGTTACCCGGGGTGACCGTTTTACTGAAAGGTACCACGACGGGAACGTCCACGAATACGAATGGTGAATTTCGTTTTCCGGCAACTCAAACGAGTAAATCCGTGTTGGTTTTCTCGTTTATCGGGATGAAGTCAGTGGAAAAAGACGTGACACCGGGTAAGCGAATCGTTGTCAGAATGGAAGAAGATGTGACGGGAATCGAAGAAGTGGTTATCACCGGTATCTATTCGCGGGATAAGAATAGTTACACGGGGTCGGCTACCACGTATTCGGCACAGGAATTGAAAATGGTGGGCGCACAAAATGTTATCCAGAGTTTAAAGACCCTTGATCCCGCTATGCTGGTAGTGGAAAGTAAACAATGGGGATCAGACCCGAACCGGATGCCCAAAATTGAAATTCGTGGGAAAACGAGTGTCGTGGGATTGCAGGCAGAATTTGAAAACGATCCCAATCAACCTTTGTTTATTTTGGATGGGGTGGAGACCACGCTGGAAACCATTATTAACTTGAATATCGACCGGGTGGCAAGCGTTACCCTTTTGAAAGATGCGGCCTCCACGGCGATATACGGGTCGAAAGCGGCTAACGGTGTAATTGTCGTGGAAACCAAATCTCCGGAGGCGGGACAGTTGCGTTTGTCGTATAACGGGAATTACGGGATCTCGTTTGCCGACCTGTCCGATTATAATCTAATGAACGCTTCCGAGAAACTGGAGTTTGAATTACTGGCCGGACGTTATTCTCCGTTAGAGGGATATGAGGGTTTTGTTGATAAACTTCAAAAGATGTCAGACTATTATGCCCGGTTGAAAGGGGTGTTGAGGGGGGTGGACACTTATTGGTTGAGTGAACCCTTGCGGACGGTGTTCAACCATTCTCACAATGTGTATATAGACGGGGGAGACCAAGCTATGCGCTACGGTTTGGGCATCAGTTACAATAACCGTGACGGGGTGATGAAAAAATCGAACCGTGATGGTATAGGTGTGAACATAGACCTGATTTATCGTAAGAAAGGCCTTCTGTTCTCGAACAAAGCGAGTTTGGATATCAGCAATTCGGAGCGGGAGCCGGTTGCCTTCTCCGAGTTCTCAAGGGCTAACCCCTATTACCAGAAGAGGCTGGATAACGGAACGATTCCCATGTATCTGGAGAGGGTGACGGGAATCCACGGGGAGGATATGTTTAACCCGTTGTACGTATGGAATATTGAAAACACGAATACCTCCAAAGATTTGGCGTTACGGGATAATTTTACGATGGAATGGACCGTGTTCGACGCTTTGCGGACACGTGCCCGGTTGGGATTTTCTAAAAGTATTACGAAATCAGAGGCTTTCAAATCCCCGAATCACGTTGATTTTCTGGAGACTGAAAAATTGAAGAAAGGTTCTTAGTCAGAATGAAAGTTTCTCGTACAATGGCGATTTGAATATCACGTTCGGGAAAATATTTAAAAACGTTCATCAGGTTAATTTCGTCGGGGGATGGTCGTTCAACGAGTCGCGGTCGGAATCTTCCGGATACAACGTGGTCGGTTTTAACGATGATTTTCACAAGAATCCCGCTTACTCCACGGGTTTCAGGGAAAACCAGAAACCGACCTATTCGAAAAACCGTAGGCGTTCCACCAGTTTTTTCATGAATTTGAATTACGCGTATAACAATCGCTACTTGATGGACTTCAACCTCCGTGCGGACGGAACCTCCGTGTTCGGTAGCAATAAGCTTTTCTCCACGACTTGGTCTGTCGGCTTGGCTTGGAACGTTCATAATGAAGAGTTCGTGAAACAATTGGGATGGGTGAATAATCTGAAGATCCGGGGGTCGATCGGTAATCCCGGGAACGAGAATTTTGATGCCTATATCTCTCAAAAGACGTATGTATACAACGTGGAACTGCAAAATATGTTCGGGGCCAGCGCGTTGATCGAGAAATACGGGAATAAAGACTTGGAATGGCAGCGTACGCTGGATAAAAATATCGGTGTCGACTTATCCGTGTTAAGTAACAGAATACGAGTCTCTTTTGACTATTATTTCAAGGATACGGACCCGCTATTGGTTTCCATCGGAATGCCGCCTTCTGCCGCCGCCACGAATTTGTATACCAATCTGGGTAGACAGGTATCGCGAGGATGGACGGCAGCGTTGAATTACGTCTTTCTTCGCAAACAGGATGTGTCTTGTAGCATTAATATGAATGCCCGGGCAAATCATTCAGAGTTTCGTGATGTCGGGGATAAATTGGAGTACATGAACAAGGTCGGTAGTTCCACCGTGTTGAATCGTTATTACGAGGGCGGAAGTCCTGACGATTTGTGGGCAGTTCCCTCCTTGGGTATTGACCCGTCAACCGGGCGAGAAGTGTTCTTGAAAAAAGATGGTACGCAGACCTTTTTGTATTCCGCTTCTGACGAGGTCGTTGTGGGATCATCGGTGCCGGACGTGGAAGGTATTATCGGGATGTCGTTGTATTACAAGAAATTGTCGGCATCTGTTAATTTCCGTTATCGGCTGGGAGGAGAGACAAAGGCTTCCGCGCTACATGAAAAGGTAGAGAATATTAATGAAGATAATATTTCAAAAAATCAGGATAGGCGGGCTTTGTACGACCGTTGGAAGAATCCGGGGGATAAAGCGAAATTTAAGGCCATTGATGATTATTCATCCACGCCGCTCTCTTCCCGTTTCGTGGTGACGGAGAACACTTTTTCCGGAGAATCGATCTCTATCGGTTACGATTTGGATGCATCGTGGTTGCGGGGAGCGGGAATCGAAGGGATGAACGTACGTTTTTACATGAACGATATTTTTCGGATCTCTTCTTTTAAAGAGGAGCGGGGATTGGATTACCCTTTTGCCCGTTCCCTCAGTTTTTCTCTAGGTGTAAGATTTTAAAACAAGTGTGGATATGATACGAAGATTGAAATTATTATTTTGTGCGGCGCTCTTCACCTTGATGGTGTCTTGTTCCGATTGGTTGAAAGTCAGTTCGGAAGACCGGATTATGGAGAATGATCTTTTTCGCACTTCTCATGGGTTTATGACGGCGTTGAACGGTATTTATATAGACTTGTTGAACACTAGCCTTTACGGGAAGACGCTAACGTGGGGTATGACAGATATCTTGGCACAATATTACACTTGCCGGGAGAAGGATCACATATACTCCTCTTTGGCAACCTTTAACAACGTGTCGAAAAACAGTACTGTGAACGGCACTTGGAGCCGGTCTCATGCCCTGTTGAATAATATCAACACGCTGTTGGAACATTGCGAGTCGGACCGGGGTGTGCTGAATGACACGTATTATCACCTGATAAAAGGTGAAGCTCTTGCATTACGGGCGTTGTTGAACTTCGAGTTGTACCGGATATTCGGCCCGAATTATAACGGGGATAAGGACAGCGAGTGTTTGCCTTATGCTTTGACTTCCGAGACGAAAATTAACCCGTTGCTTTCTGCGAAAGAGGTAACCCGGTTGATCGTGGAGGATTTGAAAAACGCGGAGGGGTTGTTGACCGGGTATGATCCTGTGATAGAAGAGGGTGTCGTGTGGGCGGATGATCCGGATGGTGGTGTGAACGATATGCGTTATCGTTCCATGCGTTTGAATTACTATGCTGTTCAGGCATTAATGGCCCGGGTGGCTCTGTATTGCGGAGACAAAGAGATGGCTTGGGAGTATGCCAGTAAAATGATCCGTGGAATACACGAGGAGCATAAATGGTTCCCGTTCGTGACTCAAGAAGAGGTTGCCGCTACTGATAAGGAAGACCGTATCTTTCAAAACGAGATTTTGTTCGGGTTATATAATTTGAAGCGAAAAGAGACGGTGTACTCGGTAGGTTTCGGGCCGAATTTGAGACAGTCGAGTGTGTTGCGGGTTGATAAGGATATCATGAATGAGATGTACGAGGGGGATGAAAATGATTTCAGGCTTGCTTATTGGTTCTCTGAAATGGTTGATCCGGATAATAATTCATATACCCATATGATTAAGTACATGGATGTGGATGATATAGATGAGAAAACCAAAGTCAGTAGAGGATATACTTATATTATACCCGTGCTTCGGATGTCGGAGGTGTATCTAATTGCGGCAGAATGTTGTCCGGACCCGAAAGTGGGACGGGATTATTTGAATGTCGTGAGATCGGCACGTAACGTGAAGAACGTGGAGGATGAGGTTGACCTGATGACAGCTATCGAACAGGAATTCAGAAGAGAATTTTTGGGAGAAGGACAATTGTTTTGGCTCTACAAACGGAAAGGAAAAGCGGAAATTATTTCCGGGGAGAAACAGGGGAAAATGGTATCCATGGAAGAACGTTTCTATCTGTTCGATTTACCACAGTCGGAACAGTATTATAGAGAGGAAAACGGTATTGGTAATTAGTTAAAATTTCGTCACATGAAAAAATATATATTTTTATTATCAGTCATTCTGTCATTTCTTGGGTGCGAGAAAGAGATGATGGATTACGAGGGGAAAGACGGAGTCTATTTTTGTGTTCAAGAAGTGCCCCCTAGTCTGTCTGGGAATCCGGAAATCTGGGCGCATATAGACACGACGTTGTTGCCTTTTTCTATGCTCTTGGAGAACGATACTACGGTGTGGTTGAAAGTTCGGGTGATGGGGCCGGTTGTGGGAAGTGACCGTTATTTTACTGTGACCGTGATCGATTCGCTAACGACTGCAACCGTGGGTGAAGATTATGCTCCCTTGGAAAAACGGTATGTGATACCTGCCGGTGAGCGTGACGGATACGTGGAATTCACGGGGTTCCGGCAGGAAAAGATGCTGGATTCCGTCTATTATGTGACCCTTCAGCTGGAAGAAAATGAATATTTTTCGTTGCCGATGAGTATTTGGCGTCCCTTGGAGCATGAAGACTACACGGATGAAAACCAGAATGCGATCCGTCACGTGGTGGGACTCACGGATGACGTTTTCCTGCCAAAAGCGTGGACAACAAATTATCTAGGCCCCTACTCCAAGAAAAAGATCAAGTTATTGTGTGAGATGTTCGGGTTGCAAATGGCTGATTTCGATAACGTGGTAGACATGGATATGGAGAGACAACGGGTTTATGCCCAAGGGTTGGATAAATACCTGAAAGAGATGGAGGCGAAAGGGGAAACCGTTTACGAGGATAAATTGGATAAGGACGGAAATCCGGTGAAGATGGCCGTAGGACCTTTGGTTTAATAATATTGAAGAATGAAGGATATGAAAAATAAAATAGGTTTGCTCGTGTTGCTGGCAGTAGGCTTGTGCATGGGATGTTATGATGATAAGGGGAATTACGATTATCATGATTTTAACGAAATAACAATCAACAACCGGGGTTTTGACACCACTTATCTTCTCACTTCGTACGTGGATACTCTCCGAATTTCTCCCGAATTGAAATTCAAACTGGGAGAAAGTGAACATCTGACATTCGAGTGGGTGGCTCGCTTTAACGGCATTGAGTTTACGGAATATCCTATCGGTAAAGAGCGTGATTTGGTGTATCCGATGAGTCTGCCATCAGGAACATACACGTTGTTTTTTAAAGTGAAAGATACGTTGAACACGATGGAGTATTGGAATGTTACCGCTTTTCAGGTGCAGGATTTATTGACTAGCGGTTGGGTCGTTCTTGGGGAAAACAGTAACGGGGAAGCATGTTTGGATATGGTCACGTATTCCGTGGATACGCTCGTTTTGAAAGACCTTTTGAAAGAGAGTGGTCTTCCCGTTTTGAGGAATCCCGTGAAAGTGTGGGTGGTCGATAATTACAGGGATAACATGATACACGTGTCCACAGGAGACGGTACGTATCGTTTGACCCGCGAGGATTTCAAGGGAGGAGATCACACGCATCTGAAGTATAATTTCTTTGATCCGGGGAGTTTGGAACATTTCACGCTTCAGGATGTGGGGCAGATGCGTAATTGGAACCGGGCGGCTATTATTGATGATCTGTTGTTTCACAATAGTTCCATGATTCAAAGTTCTATCTTCCAGAATCCGGCGAATCATTATCAGGGAACTTACGATCTTTTTGATATCGGGGATAAGATCGCTTATAATCCCAAGGCGATGACGTATTACTATATTCTGTATAACAAGACCGAACAGCGTTTCGTTTATGTTGGGGGAAGGGCTTACGGGTCTCCTGCCGGGTATTGCGATACGTTGAAGGATACACGGGATGATGTGGAAATTTTTTCTTGGAAACCGGGGCTGGATTATGTCACTAGCATTAACAGTCGTTTCCTTGATGGGTATTGCTACACGATATTGAAAGATAACGGGGGACAGCATTATTTGTACTCTTATGCGCTTAGGTATCAATGGGGGTGGGAGAGTATCGTGAAAAATAAAAAATATTCGTTGGATAAAGCCACGGATTTGGATAAGGCTAAATTCTTTGGTGCCAGTGCGCAACGGACGTATTTGTTTTACGCTGTTGGGTCGAAGTTGTATGCCTATGATTACGTGGCCGAAACGGTGAAAGTGCTGGAGGATTTCGGAGATCAGGAGATCACGTTGTTACATTATGATATTCTGGTTGACGTGGGGACCAATGATGATTTCTTCTACGTGGGTACTTACGATCCCTCGTTACCGGAAGAAACAGGGGGAACTCTGACGAGGTATCGGGTTATTAATGATCCTAACAATATTATCGTGGAAAAAGTACCCGGCTTTAGCTGGTCCGGATTGTGTAAAATTAAGAGTATTGATTTCAAGAAAAATTAGAGTACTTGTCTGATGTGTGAGTGAAGCACCATTTGAACGCAATTTGAGCGGGAGAATGGTGCTTTTTATATTTGACAAAAGTAACGTATTTACAGATATTTGTGATAAATTTGTGGAATACCAAAACGACTTATGAAAATGAAATCAATTATTATCTGTTTTTGCTTTTGTTGTTTGGGAGCTTGGGGGCATATGCTTTCAGCCCAGGAACAGGTGCGGGAGTTACGTCCGTTGGAACAATGTACTTTGGTTACCGATCTGGCTGATCGGATCGAGGAAATACAAGTGATCCCGATTAAACAGCGTTTTGATGCCGAGTCATTGGAATGGATGAGGAAAAAATTGCTGATTGGACCTGATGGGGATTTGTTTCTCGTGTACGGGCGGGAGGTGATGTGTTTTGATGCTACCGGAGAGTATCAGTTTACGATGAAATATGATTTAGGAAAAGAATGTCCTTATCATCAGGATGCCTGTATCAGTTTGGATCAGAGAAAATTGCTGTTTGCACATGGGAATCGAGAAATTGTATTTTTTGACTTGAATGATGGGCGTGAAATTGAACGGCTTTTGATGGATAAGTCTTTACAGCAGTTCGATGGGATTGCTCCAGCCACGGATGGTGGGTTTTATTATTATTCGATTTCAGCTCCTTGTTCTAATAATTTTGAACCGGGACATCTGCTAATGACCCGGTTCGACAAGAACGGGGAAAAGTTGGAGAGTTCGATTCCGCAGGTTGGGTTTACGGTGAATATTTTTATCGTGTCGCAGGCTGTTGGCAATACTTATTTGGTCCGTACGCAAGGAGGTGATAATGCGTGTTACCGGGTGAATACTAAAGGAGAGTTGGAAAAGGCCTATACCTTTGATTTTGGGAAACGGGGAATGCCGAATTCTCAAGGTGATTTGACGTTACCGGATTACATGAGGGCAGATTATTACAAGATGCCGATTTATTTGTGTGAAAGCGGGAAGTTCTTTTATTTCACCAGTTGTGGACCTCAGGCGGTGGCGTACAACTTTCTTTATGCCCGGGATAAAGATTCAGG
>ENA-ORTV01004375-ORTV01004375.1-human-gut-metagenome-genome-assembly--contig:-NODE-4375-length-10685-cov-2.974882_pt1 | contig 10685 bp, 9 predicted proteins | sample MGYA00241915_ERZ509194 | MGnify/ENA primary metagenome ERZ509194 (study PRJEB26280, sample SAMEA2338810) | human gut metagenome | biome: human gut; feature: human-associated habitat; material: faeces... | reverse complement strand
CATCTGCAACGTATCTATATTTATCAATTCATTTACTTCAAGCCCAGATATTCGGGCATGAATCCAAAAAGAAAACCAAGGAAAACAGATAAATACATGCCTGATAAAAGAAGTTACTTATATATACTGGTATATATAAAGGCTTTGTGATATGATATTATTAAAGTTAAACAGTTCTTCTTTTAAAGGTGTTATATCTGTACAAGAGAGGAGAACTGCTTATGAACCAAAGAAAATCATTAAAAGAATTAAACTTGCTGGACAAATTTCTATTTGATGAAGCAATGGATGATCCGGAAAATGTAAAGATAATGTTGGATATTATACTGAGTCAGAAGACAAAATTGAAGCATCCACCACAGACAGAGAAAGAACAGAGAACATCTACAGATAATCGACAGATCCGGTTAGATGTCTATGCTATAGATGAAGATGATGTGATATACGAAGTGGAAGCTCAAAAAGAAAATACACATAATCTTCCGAAAAGGAGTCGGCTGTATCAGGGAATCATCGACAGTAAATTGTTGCCACCGGGAGTTGTCGATTTCAATTTATTGAATGAAGTTTTGATTGTGCTGATTATGCCGTTTGACTTATTTGGACATGGGTTATATCGTTATACGTTTCATATGAGATGTGAGGAAGTTCCGGAACTAAAACTGAATGATGGTGCAACAAGGATATTCCTGAATACCAGAGGCAAACATCCGGAGCTGGTGTCACCAGAATTGATAGAATTATTGAAGTATATGGAACGTAGTACGGATGAAGTATCAGGGGAGTGTAAAAGTAAGCGGATTCAAGAGATGCATAGACGAGTTTGTCAGATTAGAGCAAGTGAAAAGACAGAGGTGAAGTATATGCAGTCGTGGGAAGAACGGATTATGATAAAACAGGAAGGAATTGCTGAGGGAAGAATAGAAGGCGAAAAAGCACTTTTGAAAAGTTTAATTGAAAAGAAGATGGCAAAAAAATATTCTGCAGAGCAAATTTCGGCAATGTTAGAGGTCGATGTTTCAGAAGTAGAGAATATTATGAAAGAAATACAGAACGAAAAGAATCCGTAAGGAACTGTTAGTGGTAGGTTCTAGGGGAGTGGTTTTATACTAATGCATGGCGATATTATAAGAACGGTCAGATATGTTTATCAAGGCATATCTGACCGTTCTTTGTATAGCAGGGGATGAAAGAAAACATGCGGTTTTTCTGTGTGTAATTACCACGGTAGATCCATATTTTTAAAATTTCATGGTCAGAAAACCCGCTATTCATGGCCATTATAAGGCATAAGAAGAAAAGGCATGGTACAATAACTATAAAGATTTCATGTGAAAATAAGATGGAGACCGATAAAATGAATGGATGGACAAAAAAGAGAAAAGTAGATACTTTTATGGGGATTTTATTGCAAGTGTACTGTTTCTTCCCGTGGATGCGCATAAATAGAAAATGGAATACGATTCACATGTATGTAATTAAGACCTTTCAGGAAAATGATTACATCAAGATGTATAATCATACATTTTTAAAACAGCATATGTGGAAATGGAAACATTCACAGGTAGTTGCGTTTATATTTTTACTGATGTTAATATTCCTGATTTTGCTTCAGAGTATAGAATTGTATGAATTATACCAGTGCATAAAAAACGGGAATCAATCAACAAATTATCATGTATTTGTTTGGATTACTTATCTTGCAGCATTTTACATCTTTATGGCTATAGCATCTACCGGATTTGCAGAATTTTATTCTATGCCGATGTTTTGTTATATGATGCTGTTTCTGGCTGTCATAGGAATCTGGATATTTCTTGATATTCAGGCAGAAGCATGGGACGTTGAGACAGAACAGCACAGAGCTGAACTGGAAGAGCAGGATAAGAAGATGCTCCAGATGAAAGTAAAGGCGATGGAAGAACAATATAGGGAAATGTTAAAGAGCCGGAAGATTGTTCATGATATGAAGAATCATTTGCTTGCATTAAAGAAATATACGCAGGAACAGGACTGGAAGGGATTGGAAGAATATCTGAACGAACTCAGCCGGGACATGTTGGATTACAATTACCAGATATGGACAGGAAACCATATGCTGGATATGATTCTTAACCAGAAAGAGAAGGAGGCAGAGAAGCAAAAGACGCAGATGCAGATCAGCACGGAAGTATTCACAACGCTTCCGTTTTCTGACAGAGAGATCATTTCACTTTTTGGAAATCTTTTGGACAATGCGTTGGAAGCGTGTGAGCAGATCAAAGAAGGAGAACGCTGGATACATATAAAAATGAAAAAGAAGAATCAGCTCTTATACATCGAGATTGTAAATGCGGCTAAAAATATGGGAATACAGACAGATGAAAATTTTGTATCAAAAAAGGATGGAGTGTTACATGGTTATGGAATGAAAAATATCCGGGATATTGTAGAACAATACAATGGAATGTTTCAGTGTAAAAGCCAGGAGGATCGGTTTGAGGTTGTGATTACTATTTATGGATAGGAGGCAGGTGAATATGAAAGAAACAAAGAAAAGAAGATATATTGTATCGACAATTATGTACGGTATGATTTTGATTTTTATTCAGCTTCCGTGGGTGGTTTTGAAAGGGAAAAATTACAGTATATATGCAGCATATTTCCGAATCAAAGCAAAAGGAATAAAAGCACTTTCGGAGATGGCAGCATCTGTCTGGGATGGGAATCTTACGATAATCCGGATACAGTTAATACTGCTTATTGTATTTCAGATCGTGATTGTATTACATATAGTGACGCAGTGGCTGCATAAGGAATATTATCTGAATATCGCTGCGTTAGTTGTTCTAGGTGTATATATTGTGGTGAATGAATCCGGATTTGAAATGCTTGCGGATAATTCAACAAAAACGATTCTGATTCCTGCAATCATCATGATATTTGTTATGGCAGAAGTGCTGATCAGTAAAATGCTTGATGTATGGAAAGATGCCAAGGAATCAGCAGAAATATTTGCGGAAAAGGAACGGGAAGAAAAAGAAGAAGAGCGCAGGAGATTATATTTTCCGGGAAATTATACCAAACTTTTTTATCAGATGGTCTGGCACAATTTTAAATATGACTGGAAAGATTACGGCCTCCTGCTGTTCTGTGGTGTAATCGTTTCTGCATTCTCCTTTGCAGGACTTGGAATATATCAGATGATGGCGAAGGCTCACCGGGCAGAGAATTTCCTGCTGGGTGAAGGACTTGGAAGGATATTGTTGAATGCAATGCTTCCGATGGCGGTATGTGCCATCTTTTTGATGGTGTTTGTTCTCGTATTTTACATGAAAAAATGGACGCAGAATTACAGTGTATTCGTGACGCTGGGAATTCGAAAAAAAGCGTTGTATACGATTATTGGGATAGAGATCGTAGTCGCTTTTTTGTGTTCGCTGATTGCCGGCGGTCTATTGGGAAATATGATCATGTTTCTGTTCCGGAAAGTGATTTTCTCAATGCTGGCAAAAGGAATTGTTCTGTCAAAGGTGACGTGGCTTACTTATGTGAAAGGTACGTTGGTGGTGTTGGCAGTGTATATAATTGCATTGATGGCGACCAGGGATATCGTATCGGATTTCAATCTGGTCAGGGCATCGATCAGAAACATTGCAAAAGAACCTATGCCGCAGAGGAGGACAAAGTTATTCATAACAGCCGGAATCATAATCTGTATGATCGCTATATTCGAATACCGGCAGTTGAGAAATCATGAAAGTATGTATCTGCTCTCTGCATTCTTTGCGGGTATATTTTTACTGATTCGTTTTGTAGGAGCCGGATATTTGAGACGTGCAAAAAAGACACCGGCATATCTGCCACAGATGCTGAACCGGAATCATTTGTATTATAAATCAAAGACAACTGCAAGGTATGTGCTGGCACTTATAATATTGAACGTATGCGCAGTGTTTTACTTTCTGTTTCAGGTAGTTTCGGTAACGATTGCAGAGAAGCCGGAAAGTCTGTATCCGTATGATTTTGTCTGTATTGCAGATGATGGAGATGATGCAATTTTTGATGAGATAAAGACCGATTATCAGGCAAAAATCATAGAATATCCGATGGTCCGTGTGGCGAATGCAGATAAGACAGAACAAAACGAAGGCGTGCAACAAGGAAAAAGACCGCAGGGACAACAGATCGGGATTTCTGAATCGACATACAAACAATTGAAAAAATATGTAGATCCATCGTATAAGGAAGAAGCAATGCATCTTGATCGAAATGGAAAGAAGATATATCTGGTGCACCAACAGGATCGCTCCGTGAAGGCACAGCCGGTGGATTGGACATTTGGAAAGAAGAAACCATTTTTGCATATCGGTCTTCCGTGTGAATATTATACCTTATATTCGCCGAGCAAAGCATATCCGAAAAGAACAATAGAAGGGGAAGAAATTGGAAGTCTGATTGGATGTTTCCGTCAGGGAAAACTGGAAAATATCGTTGTATTCTCGGATGCATATTTCAAAAAAGCACAGGGAATGTGGAAATACACGAACATATTAACCGGAGATAAGATAGAAGAAAAGGCCTTGCGAATAGATGGTGTCACAATTAAGCAGGGTCCGACGAAGCTTGTACTGATTCAGGCAGACCCAAAATACCAGAAAGCAATTGAAAAGAAAATGAAAAAGCTGGAAAAGAATCATACATATGAAGCGCAGTATGATTCCGAAGTACATTGCTGGTATTCAAAAAAGACGGCAGTCAATGATCTGAAGACAGAATATACGATGAAACTGATCATAAATACATTCGTATTGCTTACAATGACCATCTCTGGCCTTTTCCTGATGTATATTAAATCGTTATCAGAAATGAGTGATAAGAAAGCAAGGGCTGACTTTTTGAAATGTATGGGAATGCGAAAGAAAGAACGAGTATCACTCCTGAAAAGAGAACTGTATTACTTTTACTGGCTGCCGGAGCTGATAACGATAGTCGTGACCAGTATCTTTACAGCAGCAACGTTTCATGCTCGGATGTATACGCATTCCGTCAGAATTGCATGGCTGAAACATGCTGTCTGGATATGGCTTATGTATCTGGCAGTACAGTGGGGATTTGCATGGATATTAGGAAGATTTATCATTCGAAAGGTGGAAGGAAAAGATGAATAAACGGGAAGTTATGAAAGTGGAGAACCTTGTTCGAAATTATAAAATGGTCTATTCTGACAGACAGGGTGAAGAAGAAATTAAAGTTTTAAAAGGGCTGGATTTTACCATTGAAGAACAGGAATTTGTCGGGATCATGGGAAAATCAGGTTGCGGTAAGACAACACTTTTAAAAGTGCTTGGCTTGATCGACAAACCGACTTCCGGGAAGATTTTCTTTACGGGAAAGGATGCGTCAGAATTATGGAGTGATGAACTGGCGGATATACGAAGAAGAGAGATTGGATTTGTGTTTCAGGATTTTTATCTGTTAAATAGTCTGTCTGTAAAGGAGAATATCATGCTGCCGATGGTGTTGGACAAGGCACCGGTTGATAAGTGTTATAAGAATGTAGAAGCATATGCCGAAAACTTTGGTTTATCACACCTTCTCGAGAAGCAGCCATATGAAGTGTCCGGCGGAGAAAAACAGAGAGTTGCGATTTGCCGTGCGTTGATCAATAATCCAGATCTGATCCTTGCGGATGAGCCGACCGGAAACCTCGATTCCAAGTCCGGAAAGATTGTGATTGATGCATTGAAGGATATTAATGAACATATGGGAAAGACGATTATTATGGTCACACATGATCCGCAGATGGCAAGCTATTGCAGCCGGCTGATCCTGTTGAAAGATGGTGTGATACTGGAAGATCTGAAGAACAGTGGGGATCAGGAGGCATTTTATCAGGAGATTCTTGAGAAAATGAAAGAGTTGTAAAAGATTCACAAAAAGAGCTCTCTGTGGAATACACAGGGAGCCTTTTGCATATTTTTATTTTTTTGTGCTATCAGCATCGATGACAGACTGAATCTGTTTCATCAGAGTATCATAATTGTCTTGATTATCAATCCCGCCGAGCATCGGATCACCTACAATATTACCATTTCTATCGACCAGTATTGTTGTAGGAAATGCCATGATATCGGATGCGTATTTCCCTGCATCTGAAGAAGAGTCAATGGAAAGATTGCGATATTTAGCACCCTGGCTCTTGAGAAGAGTCTTTGCTTCTTTTATGGCAGTTTTATTTCCATCGAAGGTTTCTGTATTGATGCCTACGACTTCGCCGCCCCTTGATTTGATTGCATCGTTTAATTCGTTAAGTTTAGATAACTCGGCAACACAAGGCTTGCATCCGGTGAACCAGAAATTGATGACAGTTACTGCATTTTTGGAAAACAGGCTTTCATCAACAGAATTCCCATCATAATCCTGACCAGAAAAATTCTTGAAAGGAGATGCGTCGTTGGAACTGTTTTTCTGATCGGTGTTATCAGATCCTGTATTTTTCTTTTCAATCTCAGCGATCTGTTCCTCGATTTTTCGGATAGTTTCAATATCAGCGGTAAGTGTTTTCAGCTCGTCATCTGTAAAAGAGTCTTTGTTTGATTCAACAGTGTCAGCCAGATAATCCGCATAGTTTCCATTTTGATCTGCAGCACTTTTGCTCATCATGCCAAATGCTTTGTTCCATACATCTTCGTGATCTGCGAAGATCTGATTCTCCTGCTGATATAAATTATCTAGTTTAGAGTTGGAATCGTCCGTAGATACGGAACTGGATTCAGTTTTTGTATCCTGCGATTTTTCTGTGCTTGCAGCTTCTTTTCCGCTACATGCTGTAAATAATAATGCTATGCAAAGTGTTAAAATAGAGAGAAATGTTCTTTTTGTTTTCATAAATAATTGCTCCTTAAAATAATAGTAATAAAATTAATAGTTACCGGTTGGTTATGGTTGATTGCTGCTGTTCTTTTTGGGGGCATGTTTTTCCCAGAAACTGATATTGGATCGCATCTTTTGGACAAGCCTTGATGCAAGCCCCGCATCGTATACATTCTGGATGATTTGGAGTTTTGCACACATCAATATCCATTTTACATGCCTTTGAACATTGATTGCATCCGACACATTTGCTGCCTTCAACCTTAATATTGAGAAAGCTGATCTTATTAAATAATGAATAGATCGCTCCAAGAGGACAGATCCATTTACAGAAGGGTCTGTAAAACAAAATACTCAACACAACAACTGTAATCAAAATAAGGCATTTAAAAGAAAAAAGTGTTCCAAGTGCAGACCTTATAGCGGTATTTCCAAGTGACAATGGTATGGCTCCTTCCAAAACACCTTGTGGGCAAATGTATTTACAGAAGAACGGATCCCCCATTCCTACAGAGTTCGTTACAAACATTGGCAGAAGGATAACGAAAACAATGAGGATCATATATTTTAGGTATCTTAGCGGCTTCAGCCGGGCTGTGGAAAATTTTTTTCCGGGGATTTTATGAAGTAAATCCTGAAACCAGCCAAACGGACATAAAAAACCACAGATAAATCTTCCGAGTGTCACACCCAGTAAAATAAAAAATCCCGTGACGTAATATGAAAATTTAAATCGGGAGGATCCGATAACCGCCTGAAAGGCTCCAATGGGGCAGGCTCCTGTCGCAGCAGGACAGGAATAGCAGTTTAATCCTGGCACACATACTGTTTTAATCTTGCCCTGATATATTTTGCCTTTAAGTAAATTGGGAATATGGATATTGGTAAGTAATGTGGCAATTGCCTGTATCAATCCCCGTATTCTGGCAACTTTTTTTGATAGTAATTTCGTTTTTTTATCCAATTCCAACACACTCCAGACATAATTTTATTGCTTTGCCAAAGACGGCAGCAGCTTCACCTCGGATCACACCATAGCCAATCATGGCTGTACCTGTGATGAATATTACAAATTGAAATATTTTTTTGCACTTCAAGATTTTGTTACTCCTTTCGTTGGTTGTATTTGTTGACCAGCTGACTTCGGTATTATACAATAGTTAGTGTGAAATTTTCGTTAAGAAGCGGGTGAAATGATTTTGAGATTATTAATAGTTGAAGATGAAAAACAAATATGTGATGCGGTTGCGAAAAGTCTGTATGATGCCGGGTATGAGGTGGATACCTGTTATGATGGGGAAGAGGCATTGGAATACATCCTGACAGAAAATTATGATTTGATTGTTCTGGATCTGAATCTGCCCGGCATGGATGGGATGGAAATCCTAAAAGAACTCAGACAGAGCAATGAGGAGACAAAGGTTCTTATATTATCGGCAAGAGGGCAGATTGCAGATAAAGTCGAAGGGTTGGATGCTGGTGCGAATGATTATATGGAAAAGCCGTTTCATCTACAGGAACTTGAGGCTCGTATCAGAAGTCTGACAAGAAGGAAATTTGTACAAAAGGATGTATGTCTGGAAAGCGGCGATATCATGTTCGACACGATAAAACGTGAGGCATATGCAAAGGAAACAAAGATTTCCCTGACAAGAAAAGAAAAAGGAATTTTGGAATATTTGCTTCTTAACCTGGGAAGACCGGTAAGTCAGGAGGAATTGATGGAGCATGTCTGGGATGCATCTGTGGATAGCTTCAGTGGAGCCATCCGGGTGCATATGTCTTCGCTAAGGAGAAAGCTTAAGGCAGTGCTTGGATATGATGCAATTATGAATAAGGTGGGAGAAGGATATAAAATACGAGAGGAGTCTGATTGATGAAAAAAATGTCACTGCAGTGGAGACTTACTTGTATAACTACATTGTGTATTGCGATTATATGTGGGTGCCTGACAATGTTTGTCTATAAAAATGGTGTGTATTATATGGATTCCCTGCAAAAGGCTGTTGACGCTCAGGGAGATGACAGCGGAGGTGGTTCGGAAGAAATATACATCAGCATACCAGAGGATAAGTGGGATGAGTTCTCAAATGATTTTTCTGTTCAAGTGTACAATAATAAAGAAGACTACAAAAGAAACAGTCTGATAGTTTCGGCTTTATTGGCTCTCCTTGGTGGCGTGGCCGCATATTTTATAAGTGGACATGCGCTTAAACCAATTCGTGAGTTTTCTGATAAAATTGAAGAAGTGCAGGCTCAAAACCTGGCAGATTCGGGAATAGAAGAATGTAAGATTAAAGAACTGAATCAGCTTAGTGTTTCGTATAACAAGATGCTTGAACGCCTCTCGGATGCATTTGAGATACAGAGACAATTTACTGCGAGTGCAGCACATGAGCTTCGAACTCCATTATCGTTAATGCAGGTACAGCTTGACTTGTATCATTCCACTCAGCATCCGGGCAGTGATGCAGACACCGTACAGATGATAAAGATGTTGACGGAACAAAATGACAGGCTTGGCAAGATGGTAAAAACACTTCTTGACATGAGTGAGCTTCAGACTGTAGGACGGGATGAAAAAATTATCCTTAATGATCTCGTTGACGAGGTATTGGAAGATTTGGAACCTCTTGCACAGGAAAAGAATATAAAACTTATTGGGAAATGTAAGGATATAACGATGGTTGGGAGTGATATCCTTATTTACAGGCTGGTATACAATCTTGTTGAGAATGCGATCAAATACAATCGTTTCGGTGGGCAGGTTACTGTAACCGCATATCGGAAGGGAAAAAATATCTGTCTGTCCGTAGAAGATACCGGAAGCGGAATTCCGAAAGAACTCAGGGAACGTGTATTTGAACCATTCTTTCGCGTGGATAAATCCAGAAGCCGAGAGCTTGGTGGTGTAGGACTTGGACTTGCTCTGGTTCATGAGATTGTGAGAGTACACGATGGCAGTATCAGCATTAAGTCAAACCCTGCAGGTGGAACAATCTTTGAGGTGATTTTTGACCAGAAATCAAAGGAATAGTTATTCAAAAAAAGAACAAAAAAGATGCTTGTAAATAGGATTGACTCCTAACTGATTACCATATATTATTATATATTGGTAAACATTACTGAACGTTGATAAACGTTAGTCAGCATTTAGTGTTTTACAGGTTTTGTAGTAATTTACGATTTTGATCCCAAAATGCAACGAAAAACAGTAAAAAAACAGGCAGAAAAAAAGCCCAAAAAAAAGCAAAAGAGATGAAAAAATTTCAATATGCGAGATCCAGAAAAGAGGAAGAAGCAATCCTGGCAAAACAGCGGGAAGCAAGTACAGCCGAAACGAACGGTGCGGACGGTGGCAGAGCAGGCAGTGGACAGGCGGTTGTGGAGTATGCCAGCCGTTTTATCGGAAATCCTTATGTATGGGGTGGTACAAGCCTTACACATGGTGCTGACTGTTCGGGGTTTGTACAGTCGGTATATAAGCATTTCGGTATACTGCTTCCAAGAACATCGTCTCAGATGCGCAGTGCGGGAAGAGCCGTCAGCTACAGCAATGCAAGACCTGGAGATGTTATCTGCTATAATGGACATGTAGGAATTTATAAAGGAAACGGGCAGATTGTAAATGCGATTAACCGGGCGCGGGGAATCGGAATCTTGTCGGCTACTTATGCTAACATTATAACAGTAAGAAGATTGTTATAAATTATGAAAATGTAAGACAATAAAGGTGAAAGAAATGAATAATTTCTTTCATCTTTTTTTTTGTGCTGTAAAGGAAAAAATCAGAAATGGCAAATTGTACAAAAATGTCATATTTTGAAAAA
>ENA-ORTV01004374-ORTV01004374.1-human-gut-metagenome-genome-assembly--contig:-NODE-4374-length-10686-cov-4.956072_pt1 | contig 10686 bp, 10 predicted proteins | sample MGYA00241915_ERZ509194 | MGnify/ENA primary metagenome ERZ509194 (study PRJEB26280, sample SAMEA2338810) | human gut metagenome | biome: human gut; feature: human-associated habitat; material: faeces... | reverse complement strand
TGAACAACAGATTGCCGATAATGTAACGTTTCCACATCCGGCGGGGTTCTTTCAACAACCGGTAACACCATTCCAAAGAATGCCTCTGCCACCAGGCGGGAGCACGCTTTACCGTTCCAGCATAAAAATCGAAAACGGCACCTATCGTTCCGCAATGGCAATGGATTTTTAATTCATTCCAATGCGTGTACGCCCATTTCTCCTGTTTGGGGGCAGTCATCCCTATCCAGAGCAAATCTGGATTTGCCTTGTTGATAGCTTCGACTATCGCCCGGTTATCCTCTTCCGAGAACTCCGGCTTATAGGGTGGCGAATAGGTTTCCACTTCGATGTGAGGGAAATCCACCGCTGCACGCCGTTTGATCAATGCCAGCACCTTTTCGCTGCTGCCCATGAAAAAACATTTTCCTCCCTTCCGATTCAGCTTGTTCATTTCAAATTCGAACAAATCCCAGCCGGCAATGCGCCCCGCAGGTTTGGATTTGGCATTCAGCCAACGACACGCCTTCACGATGCTTGCCCCGTCAGGGATCAACACATCCCCCCGCTGCAAAGCTTCGGCAAAGAACCTGTCTTTTTGGGCGGTGTTGTAGGAATGGGCGTTGATGGTATTGATCAGGAGTTTGCCTTCCGGCAAAACGGCCAACCCCTGGCGATTTTCCACCAGGAACAAATTTGTCAACTTCAATAACATGAATATGGCAGTTCTAAAATATTATATTATTTTTGTGGCCCAACAGCGAACGCCATGAGCCGATTAAAAGATTTTCCATCTATTCATGACCGCATCCACACCGGATACAGCAATGCTTTACACTCCCTTTACGAGATAGGCAGAAACCTGTCCGACAAGGAGCGGCAAGAAGTTATTGCCCGGGTCCGTGCGAAAGGATACCGGGTGGAGGAACTGGAATTTTACGAATATGCCCCGACAGACACCATGCGACATTTGTTTGTACGGATGGAAGGCGAAGCGGAAAGCATTCCTTATTTTATGCTGGACAAAGAATGCTGGAGTGAGATTGTGGATGCGCTACTGGTTGTTTACACATCGCCAAGTTAGGCTATGAAGTCTACATATAACAAGATTCTAAATTTCATGAAGCGGGAGCTCTGTCCTCATCTTTTTGATGATTGTCAACATGGAAGGAAGGTTATTTTTTACCACCTCAAAGACAACCGCTGCATCTAAATCAAAATAATGATGGGCAATAATATCCCTCATTCCCATGACACCCTTCCAATCTATTTCCGGATAATGAACAAGAAGATTTTTATTTGTCATTTTATCTACACCTTTAATGCCTTCACCAACAGCCATTAAAAGCATACAAGTACTTTCCAACCGTTCCATACCAGCCGGAGTAATCAAGTAATAATGGTACGAATCAATAGACTGGGAATTATTTAATATACGAATAATAGCCTGTTCTATTTTGCCCAACATGGCATCAACCATATCCTTCTTATGCATATATTCCTTCCTCCATTATATTTTGTTTCAGCAACTTGTCCATATCTTCACGCAATCTGACAATATCAACGGCACAACCAAACAAATGCTGAAGCTCGTCCTTTATATGGACCAGACAAAACATACTGGGAGTTTGCAATTCCACACATACATCCACATCACTATCTTCGGTTTGCTCGCCACGTGCAACCGAACCGAAGATTCCCATGCGCATAATGCCATACTTATGAGCATTCTCAACCATGTACTTACGCAATAATGCCATATATTCGGAAGTCGTTTTCATATCCATACATCATTCTTCGATAGCAAATATACGGATTCTTATTCTTTCAAACAAGAAAGTAATATAAGAATTGATAGTTCCTCCTCTTATTTACTAATGTCAGGATGAAAACAGATTTTGATTTAGTATGTCTCTCATTCTATTTTCAAATTTATCCAAAGTAAACTCCCGACAGAATTTCTCATGACCGGCACTTCCCATTTTAACTCTTAATTCCTCATCATCCAACAACTTCGCAATACAATCAGCCAACGAAACCGGATTCTGCTTTTCACAAATCAAGCCATTTTCTCCATCTTTCACCATATCGGGGATGCCGCCTTCATTGGTTGAGATGACCGGCAATTTATATTCCATGGCTTCTAAAATGACCAAAGGGAAACACTCATTCATTGTTGGAAGAATGAATATATCTGCTTGTTGAAAAAAAGCATTTTTTTCTTCTCCTACTTTTCGACCGACATAAGCAACCCTATCATTCAAATCCCGTTTATCCACTTCTTCTGAAAACTGTACAGCATTAATCTCGGCTGTTTCTCCACCTACATACTGACAATTAAAAAGATACCCTTTTTCTTTCAATATTCTTAACGCATCAAGTAATACAAACACTCCTTTATTTATCAATAGATTAGAAAGAAAAAGTAGATAAGGGACTTCGTTTTTCCGCCTTGCTTCAAATTCTCCTTTACGTAAGTTTGGTATACCATTCGGACAAATATACACATCTTCTCTTTTTACATACTTGGCTATATCTTTATAAAGATTCTCTGCCAACAGAATTACTTTCAGATTGCTGAAAAAACGTTTATAAAAGAAGTTATAAACCCATTTACTCTGATAAACCGAAACGCCTTTATTGTGATAATGAGCTATGACTTTGCACCCCATACTTTTCAGCATCTGCACTACAATAAAGTCTTTAAAAAAGGCTTTTCCTCCGGCATTCGGAGTGATATAAACCAATTCGGGACGGATTTCTCTTACAACGTGAGAAATATGCTTTAGAAGAAAGAAATACTTCAACAGCTTTTTTAAACTTATATGCCCAATATCAGACAAACTTCCTGCTGTAGCTAAATTTATACAAAAACAATCGAAAGAAGAATTTACCAACTCACTTTCTTGAATGTATTTCCCCATCATGGCTGCGCCATGTATAGGTGGAGGAAGGTGAAGAATAAAAAGGATTTTAGAGGACATTGCTATTTTTCTCTATAACAACAACCATATTTTTTCCCTGTCTTATATATATATTCATACTGTTTTTGCATTTGTTGAATATCAAATTTTTGACAAGAATATTGATATACACTATCAATCAAAGAAACCCGATCTATTGTTGGAATTACATCTGTAAACAACGTCATATACTCATCAATACAGTTATTTTTCACCTTCAATGGATAATTTTGAGGTAAAGTTTCATTAAGTCCATCTATATCATTTATAATAACAGGCACTTTATTAATGGACGACTCAATAGACAAAGAATTTAATCCTTCGTGCTCACTGGGAATAAATACATAATCAAAAGAAGACAGGTATTGAGCAAGACTAAAAATAGGAGGAGTAATACGAACATTAGATTTATTTCCCAACTCCTGTAATATGATTTCCTCTAGAGGTCCCTTACCTGCTATATGAAAATAAAATACTTTTTCATCTACTCTCTTTATTATATTTATAAGAACTGGTATTCCCTTCTGAGGAACAAATCGACCAGCAAATAAAACATTTATCTTTCCAGAATATATATAAGGATAAGCTTGTTGTGATATTGCAGTAAATCCATTATATATCAATTTTATATTAGAATCAAAACCAAATTCTTTTTGATATGTACAAGTTATCATATTGCTAGTACTTATATTTGCTTTACGCTTATGCATAAACTTCTCTACAACTCCTCCTATACTCTTCCACTTATTCCAAAGTACCGTATTATGCAAAGTTCTAACAATCTTTATATCTTGCATAATTCTAGGAGCCAATAAACAGGTCCAATAAAGACTCAAATCGGGAATTTCTGTATGTGTATGTATAGCTATGGGACACACTTTTTTTATTAATGCAATGAGTCTTATAGGAAAAAATACTATCCCCATCTTACTATTAGTAAAAGGAGACCGATAATATTTTATACCAGCAGTTTCCAATTCTTTCATATAATCTCTAGAAAAGTTAGAACTTCCTCTTACAACTTCGATCATATGATAATTTATATCACTCTCTTTCGATTTAGCAATATTTATAGCAATTCTTTCCGCTCCCCCTAAGTCAAAATGAGATACAATTTGAACAACATTCATATTATGTGATTTTCTATATTTATATTTCTATTAATGCAAATGCCTTATATGCTTAAGTACGATTTTCAACATTTAATTTTAAAAAGTTATCAATCAATGTTTTATTGATTTTAATCTGTTGTTGAATATGTTTTCTATTTTTAAACAAATAATTTATATACCCCCAACCATACCTTCCTCCTTTCCTTTGAAATATTTGCAAAAGATAAATAAATGCATATTGATGCCATAAAGGTCTATTAAGTCTTTTAAAATATATATTTAATTGAGCCCTAAGAATCAAAGATAAAGATTCTAATTCATAAGAACGAGCCTTATAAGTTACACTATTTGAGGAATAGGTAAGACAATACAATCTGTTTGTTATTATTTCATATCTTTTTGCAAGGAAAGATATCTTCATCGAAAAATTAAGGTCATTACCAAAAGGAATTTCATCAAAAAAAATACGATACTTAAACCAAAAATCTGATCTAATCATTTTATTCCATGGAGCCCAATTTTTAAATCGAATATAATCTGCACTTCTAATATTATCAGAATCATATTTTTCATAAATATTTTGCAGACCCTTTTCTCTTGGAGTAGGTAACAAAGTATTTACATCAAGACTATTAGCAAAAAAATAAATTACATCATTATCCGAATTAATATAATTATCTAAAATAGAAAAAGCATTCTTGTTATAAAAATCATCTGCATCTGCAAACAATACCCATTTTCCCCGTATATACTTCAGTCCCTCATTACGAGCATGACCAGCACCACCTCCTTGGGTCAGAATCAATTCCACTTGTGAAAATCCACCCACAACAGCATTCAGTTCTTCCTGATTTTCACTATTATCATCTACCACTATTACCTGAACATCTTTCCGACAAGGAATACTTTTCAGACAACGTTCCAATAAAACAGTGGAATTTTTATGAGGAATAATTATTGAATAATTAATTTCCTCTTTTCGTTCAAAATCTAAATTCATAAGGCACTATTTCCCCATAATTTTTTATCAATAGATTAACAAAGAGAACAACACTATATATTATCACCCCTATACGGTATAGATACAATTGCAATCCAATTCTTTTCATAGACCATATCCGTGCCATATATATGATACCAAACACATTAAATATTTCATAAACACGAGCGAATTCGACGACCAAATTTCCAAACGAATTTAGAATTACAACACCTATTATATAAAGTGTAAGAAAAAGATCTGTTTTTACTGGACACATCTTTATCAAAAAAGCAGCCCATACCGAAACGAATGTTACTTTCAATATGGAATATCCACTATCTTCACCTATCTGAGCATTGCGTATAGCATAATTTATCAATTTCCCCTCCAATCCTGTCTGATCTACAAATCCCATAACATAGTTCACAGCAACATTGAAATAAAAAGCCAAAAACGACATGGCAAGCATAAAAAACAAGAATCTCTTTGAGATATTCCATTTCTTCATATACAATGCAACAAACGGAACGACCAGCAAAGCATACATTACAGAATGGAATAAAATCGCACAAACAACAATGACCAACATACATTTAAAAAAATCCCTTTTTCGCAATTCTTCTATGTTCATAGCAGAAAATGAAACGAGCAATAAAGCAAAGGCAAACGATTGCCTTATAATATTAAAAGAAAACATATATGTCCCCAAAAGATAGAACAACAGTAAAGCAATATTGATATTTGAAGTATATTTCCTGAAAAAACGTCCCATATTAAATGTATAAAACGCAGACATAATACCCCACAACAGCATAGGCGAAGAAGATATATACTGTTTAAAAAGAGCACAAAGTACATTAAAGCCAGGTTCAAAAGGCAAAATCAAATTCCATGTATTAGGATTCAATGTAATTTTACGGAAAGCAGATGAATATGCTATGCAGTCTGTTCCTACATTGTGTGAGCGAAAAAGCCCTATCATTGCAAACAAGATACAAAAAAAATAGAATACGGTCTTATCTCGTGGTGCAATACATGTTATCAACAACAAGAAAACGCCAATAAAAATATAAATTTCCATGCATATTTATTATTTCAATAAGAATCAAAATTCCACACTTCTTCTATTCTTTCTGATATCTTATTTTTTAATTTATTAAAAAGTACGAAATCAATTTTACTACAATGACCGGAAACATCTGATACTCGAACCATTTCACTTAATTGTTCTGAAATTTTTATGGACAGTTATCAGAAAAGCAGGATTCATTATCTTACGAAATGTCTATTCATTTTTGAGACACCGATAAACCTCTGCCAACTGCCGAGATATAGCGGACGTATTCCATTTTGTCTGAGCATACATTTTATTTTCTTCCCCTTTATTTACAGATAATAATTCCTTTGCTTTTTTAATAGCAAGCACAATACTATCAATATCATAAGGATTAAATATTGGATTTCCTGTTTTATTCAATATACTTCCCACATTTCCAACATTCGGTCCAACAACCACACAGCCCGCACCAAATCCCATAGGAAGATTGCCAGAATTAAGAACAGAGAAACGTTGGATAAATACAATATCGCAAGCACAAAAATATGTTTCTGTTTCTGTAGTACTCAAAACACGATTAACAAATTCAACGCCTTCCATCCGATAGCGTATGTAATGCCAAATTCGTGAAAGCATTTCCAATGGTCTTTTGCAAATTAAACGATGACGAAAAAAGCCTGGAACAATAAAGTTTACATTCTGCATATCTTTATGCTTTCTCAACTTCAATATCAGATCTCGTTCCTCGTCCGTCCGAAATTGCCCAAAACACAATATATTTATCCGGTTATCAAGCATTTTTAGTTTTACACAACTTTCATTTCTTCCTTTATCAAATTTATAAATATTGTCATATAAATGGTGAGGAATAATAAAATGTTTGGCTTGCGGATAATCACTTTGCAACAATTTAAAACTATATTCCCCCATGTGTACAAAAGCGTCACAATATTCATAAATAAGTTGATAGAGTGCTACCATATCTTGATTCCTTTTCAGATGCGGCTTAAGATTATGGCAAGTTATAACTATTTTTATACCCAAAGATTTAGCCTTCTGTAGTTGCATCTCCATTTCCTGCAAGTCCTTAGTCCTGATATGTTCCCAATAAAATACGATTTCAGGCCATTGGAAATGAATTATATCATATTCTTCCACATTAGCCCACCATTCCTTAATTGAAGCTGTACAATCTAAATTAAATTCATATAATCCGGCTATCAATGTTTCAACAAATGGATTGGATAATTTAGCATTATCCGATACAAATAAAACTTTCATTTACAAAGAAGTATCTATTACTTAATTATTTGTTCTTTCTGTAGCGAACTAGGAATAGCATCACCAACAAAAAAAGATGACTTAACAGTTCTCCCTTGCCAATTAATGTTAATCCATACATTAGATTTACCACACGCAGGTAAATTGTAAGAAGCCCCTGCGCCTTTAATACCCCTAAAACCGTAGCAATTGATAAATAGATTATGAGAGGGAGGACTCATCGGGCCTTCCGAGAAACCGTGGAAATCAAAATCCACAGGTCTGAAGTAGGGATTGCAATAAGCTACATTATCAAAGACATTCCCATAAGCATTCCCCTCACCACCCATCATATCTGCATAATGGTTATAAAAAACGACATCCTTTACCAAGTTATCGCAAGCATGTTCGTAAAGCTTAATTCCCTGATGCCCATCCGATCCACGTATTATTATCTTTTCGACAGTAATATTACGGCTATCCATAATATACAACGGATTCGTATAATTCTGAATAATAACATTACTGATTGCACCATGCGCCACGCGTTTCATATTTATAGCATTCCAACCGTAATCCATTTCCTGTGCCTGACCAACAGAATAATACAGTGGATAACCATGATGACGGAATAATCCATTCCACTTACTTTCAATTCTAATATCCTGAATGACTATATCTTCCAACATTTCAACCCTAAAAATTTTCGGTGTATATTTCATAGGGCAATCACGCAAAAACGGACGTGTCAGTTTCACTTTATGCTCATCTATAATATGATCAATCTCCACCAGCCATTGATAAGAAGGAGCTTGTTCTTCACCAGCTCTGCATGCCGTCTTCCATTCAGGACGCAGTTCTGTTACGCCTAATATATCTTTAATCAAATTACCATCTTCCGTCGTATTGTACATACCCACCATAATATGGCTACACCCTATCAAGCAATCTGTATTTTCAACAGTCAATATATCATCCCCTATTTTACTTTCTTGTATGATATCCGTACAATACTCCGGAGTTAAAATAGTGCCATCACTGCCAGGATCAGACATTGACAAGCTTTTGGTTACAATATTTTTCTTTTTTAAAAATTGCAATCCCCAAAAAATATTACTAGCCTGAATATTTTCACCAGTAGTAATAAAGAAAGGCGACAACCAAGGATTCTTTTTTCCATATAATGTTGAATTACAATTCACCAATACAGAAACAGGAGTTCCCTGTTCGTCAACTTCTCCTTGAATATGAATATGGGAAGTATTTATGCGAAGAAAATTCCTATTCGCACGATTCCTGTTAAAATAATATCGTCCTTTAGGAAAATACACTATTCCTCCAGTTTTTCCAATAGCATCTATCATTTTTTGAACCTTAGGCAAAGCATCTTCATCAACATCGGGATTTATACCAAAATCCATCACATTATAAAGTCTTAATCTCTCAAAACTCTTTTTCTGTCCTGCATAATTATAATCGATAGCTCCTATTGTATATTCATCACTTCTGATTTTGACACATTGAGGTTTTTCATAATTCTGCAACAATAAGAATTTTTTTATGAATGGAGCACCCAAAGGATTATTTCTCCAATAAAGTCCCATAATAAAAGGAATACTCATCTTCTCTAATAAGAAAAGGTCCAACACGAGAAAGAAAAGGAAAAAACCTGCTGCAAGTTCAGTCAAAGTCAACAAGAAACTTTTACTATTTATATTCGATATTATCCATGTTCCCACTATAGCAGCTCCAAATGAAAGCATAACTGCACCAATATACAGTAACATTCCATTGGTATATATATCAACCCCTATTAATACAAAACCTAATAACGCACAAAGATAGGCTACATAATTAGACAACCGTAGCTTATATTCAATTTTACCTTTTAATAATTTCAGATCTCCCTTAGAAATTTGAACACCTATAACAAAACTTATACTATAAATAATAAATTTCAACAACTCCATATTACTATTTATTTTTCCAAAACGTTTAAAAGAAACTGTTTTGATTTCTTTTTATGTTTCTGTAACAGTGCATTGACGCTGTTCCAATCAATATCAGCGTTAACTTCAAAATTCTCAAGTGGCGTATGTTCATCTATATATCTTTCCTGAAGATTGAATATCTTTAAAAGATTATCAAAACGAGATTTTCCTCTAGATTTATTTCCATAAACATAAAAAGGTTTGTTAAACAAAATACTAAACACACACCCATGAAAAGAATCTGTAAATACAAATTCAGATTCCAACAAGGCTCTCAACCATGTTTCAACAGGAGGCATTACGTATGCGCTTTTGTTGTCCATTCCCTTTGGTGTGATAGTAAATCCCGGCATACATAATACCTTTTCCAATTTCTCAACAAAAGATATTTTTTGCACGCTACTGTCTAAAATGTAAACAAAAATTTTATTATTGTTAACCACTTGACCTACCAGTGATTTATAATCCGTAATATCCAATAACATTGTCGGGTCAAGTGTTTGAATCACATCTACATCCCAATGAAGTTGCTCTCGTATTAACGAAATAGCAGACTCTTCTCTTACGGATATAGCATCAAACCGTTTTATCAATTTACCACAAACCCACTTTTCATAAAAAGAATATTCATTCTTATCTGTACCAAATGAAGCCGAATATGCTATTTTTTTTATTCTGTTGTCTGCAAAACTTAAAAAATATTTTTCTATTCCACCAGTGTATTTAGGCCTCCAAACTTGATCAGAGCCAACAATTATTGTATCATATTTATTTGAAATATCACTAAAGTCCGCTCCAGGTAAAGAATACACCTTTTGAGACAAAGGAATATTCTTTTCTTTAAAAGCATTAACACGTTGGGCCGCCACTAATTCATTATTCCGCAGGATTTTTTCTTCATCAAGTGAATACCATTTTCCTATAAGCATATTCCTAACCAATCTTTTAAGCCAAACAAAATATTTTTTTACCCCATTCAATTGATATGACCAAACTATATTAATAGTTTCTACATCATAACCGTTTTTCTGAAGGAAGCGACTCAATGCATAATTTTGCAATATGCCTCCATAGTTTTTAAACAACCGTAATGTAAGTATTCCAATTTTCATAAGAATCTATCCGTTTAAATATTTTAAGTAACCCAATTTGATACATCGCAAAAAATCCGTCTTTTATCAACATTCAAAAAGGAATATTCCCATCTATATAGACACTTTCTCAAACATCTAATATTATTAAAACTGTGTCCTATTTGCATACTCCTCACAACTCCTCTTTCTTCTCCCCCGCCAAATACTCCCACGAGTTCTCCGTCACCACATTCCACCACTCTTCTTTC
>ENA-ORTV01004366-ORTV01004366.1-human-gut-metagenome-genome-assembly--contig:-NODE-4366-length-10718-cov-6.697083_pt1 | contig 10718 bp, 11 predicted proteins | sample MGYA00241915_ERZ509194 | MGnify/ENA primary metagenome ERZ509194 (study PRJEB26280, sample SAMEA2338810) | human gut metagenome | biome: human gut; feature: human-associated habitat; material: faeces... | reverse complement strand
TGCAATATCAATTCCATTCATTGCCATAATGTTTCTCCTTTCAAAAAGAGGGCGACTATTCGCCCTCTGAATCATTATCCACTTTCACCTGATCTTCTACCTGCGATCGGATGTGTTTCACAAGCGGCTGCATAAATGCCGGGATATTCACTCCCATGTCCTGAATATTTTCTAAAATACTGATAATCTCATTGCAGATCAGCCACATTGCCACGACACATGCCACCAGAAATGTGACTGGTGACTTCCAACCAATTGAAGTTGATGCATATAGAAGCATTTCATCAATAATCGCTCCCACAACTACCAGCAACCACATAGATACCTTTTTGAAAATTCCTCTGATACTTTTATAGGAATTGATATCCTGTGCTCTGTATTTGCTTGCCATAAGTCCGGTAGCATAATCAATCAGATTACATGCCACCAGCAGGATCACCGGCACTGCAAGCACTCCAAGAAGCGCTGACAGGAAAGCAAATACTGCTGTAAAAATTGCTTTGATATAATTTGCCTGTTCCACTTTCATATTCCTCATTCTTTCTTTATGAATTTACCGGCTTTGCTGTTCCGGTATAAGATATCGGATAATCGTATGGATAGTCATACGGATAATCAACCGTTTCCTGGATCTGTACAGAAATCGTAAATTTTTCCCCGGTCGCAACCGTATTTTTACTTAATTTCACATCTGTAATTTTAAGCATTAAACCACCTCTACTTCTATCCTTGCCTTCCTGATCGAATCCGCAACCGTGTACGTTACTTCCAATATATGTGTTCCTTTTTCTTTCGGAGCAATCTTGCAATCGAGATAATGACCATTGATATCACATTCTCCTTGCACCACGATGTCTGTGTAACGTGCCAGCTCATAAGATGCTGTCAGAATCGTAAATGGCTCATCGTTAGGACTTCGCACCAATAGCTTAACGTGCTTGTCTTCGCCCAGGATAAATCTAATTTTGTTCACAACAACACCCCCTTCCGTGTATCGGATAAATTACCTCCACAAAGAGCGGATCTGGCTCTGCGATAACTTGATACTGATCCGAAGCTGCCTCTACAGCATAGTCTTCCAGAATAACCATCACTTTATAGTCTTCCGGAACAACTTCCACCATATAATCAAGCGGAACAAGTCTTACGCATAGAGTAGCCGGATCAACGATCAACAGCATCTTCGTGCAGTATGCAATATTGCCTGCATCATTTTCTGCCGTCAGCTCCACCACATACATTCCATCTAAATCATAAGGGACCGTGACATTCCACCGGTCCCCTTCAGCTCTTTCGAATATTACTTCTTTTCCATCTATCTTACCGCTTACTTTTACTACCATAGGCACACCGCCTAGTCGGTAATCTCGACTGCAATAATGAATGTCTTTCCGCAGTCTACTGGATTCGGAGTAAGAGTCACTGACTTAATCACCGGAGCTGACGTATCGACAGTAACCTTACGTGTGACTGTAGTAGTCTTTCCGGCTTTGTCTTTAGCTACGATTGTGATGGTGTTTGCACCCTCAGCAAGAGTCACGTCCTTAGTAAATGTTCCATCTGTTCCGACCGTTACAGTTGCTCCATTTACCGTTACTGTAACTGGCTTAGATGATACGTCATCTGTTTTACCACTTACCGTTACTGTCTTCTTGTTGGTTATAAGGTCATTTGATGGAGCTGTGATCTGCAGTGTCGGAGGCACTGTATCAACTGTAAATGTTGCTGTCTTAGCTGCAGCTGCATTACCATCGTTGTCGGATGCCTTGACCGAAATCGTATGTGATCCATCTTTTAACGTCGGTGATGTGCATGTGCACTTATATCCACCGTCAATAGCAGTCTTTGTTACCGTCGATACGGCTATACCATCAACTGTGACTGCGATTGTTCCTGCATTTACTCCGGAGTCTGTATCTTTTACCTGGAATTCGATAGTCGGAGTTGTATTTGTGATATAAGCTCCTGCAGACGGAGACGTGATCGTGATAGTCGGTGCTGTCTTTTCTTTTACACGGAGTTTAAGTGATGCGCCGAGAGTAGCATGACTCTGATCTACCGTGGTAGTATTGCCGGCCTCATCTGTAGCCTTTACTGTTCCGCCAAGAACATGATCCGGCTGATTGTAACTCGACTTACTTGGAGCTGTAACCGTAGCTTCCCATTTCCCGGAGGTCGAATTATAGGTCAGATTGTATGCCTGACCATTAAATATATATTGAGCTGTTTTTACTGCCATCTACGCTTCACCTCTACTGCTGTTCTTCTGTTACCAGATCTTCTGCTCCGGAATCAATCAGGACCTCTTTTACCTTGTCCTTTAAAAGTCTCGGTACCTGTGAATAAGTTTTCTTTCCTAACATAATCTGCTGGGACCATAACATTGCCATCATTTCTTTTCCTCCTGAAATTTGTAATAATATGAATAAAATAGTTAATAAGATTATCGTTTTACTGATATACTGTCTCAGACATTTCCAAAATGCATCCTTTGAGCATTTCATTTTCCTCTTCTGCTTTTCCAACTCTTGTCTGCAAGTCCGCATTTTTCTCTTCCGCCTCTTTAAGTCGTGCCTCCAGAGCTGCTATCCGGCTGTCCGGATCTTCTCCTTCCTGGTACATCATTACACCAAGAATACCGGCTGTGTACTTCACGATTGCATCAAGCTTCGTGTAGTTTTCATATGTGACAGTATCTGCATCCCGTTCACTTACGGACATTCTCTTGGTTGCCACTGCATCAGAGAACAATGTTTTCAGCTGTTCTTCTTCCGCCGAAATCGTCTTGATCAGAAGTGCACCATCCGTCTGTTCAGCGACCTGCTGGATCTGCAGTTCCTGACCATCATTGAATGTGATTTTCATTTTTCTGTTTGCCCCTTTCTTCTTTTTAGAGGGATTCTGAACTAAATAGCAATTTGGCAAATATAAAAGCAGATTTGATAAAAGCAAATAATAGCTTGAATGTCATAGGAACTGAATACTGGAGTGGCGTAAAAAATAATTATTCATATTCTACAAAAGAAACCTGGGTGAATAACGTGTCCACTGTGACCATTCCCGCCGGTACTTATGCCTTTACACTAAAAGCAGCTCCATGTGCAAAAGGTCAAAGCTATGATGCGTTTACGATGGGGATAACTGGAATAAATTCAACGCGAACCCAAAATACGTTTTATATGAACTTTGGTAACGGTTTTTACCCAACATTAACCAGTACCTGTATCGAAAAAGTTCCTGCTGGCACATACGGTATTGCTTTTTGGAGCAGTCAACCTAGAAATGTAAATAGTATTGAACTCCGAGCAATCCGGATAAAATAATGACTATTTACATATATAGCAGAACTCATAATAAAAAACATCTCCTGCTAAAGCTTTTTTCCATCTGACATAGAGATTGATTTCACCATTCTTACTAACACTAAGAAGGCAACTGGAATATGTATTATCTTGTGCTATTGCTCCAGTATAAAGCTGTTTATCACAGCATGGAGCAGGTGCTCCACTTGCAAGATTAATACCAGTATATACGTTAACATCTTTTGTGATTTTGACGCATCCATTGACCATCACCAAATTCCCAATTCTATTGCACTCAATCCATGAATCGGACGTTTTTACGTTAGAAGTATTAAGTGTCACAGGATATGTGTTTATACTCATTAAATTATTTTTTATTGTTGTCTCTGCATTTTTTAATTTGCTATTTAACTCTTTAACTGCCAGTGCATCTACGAAGAATCCTTCCTCTGTAACAAGCGCAACATCATCAAGCGCAACAAGTTTATTTTCGTAAATATTATTGATTGCTTCTCTTTCTTCATTTACCTCTTTTGCCCCGTAATCACTACCGACTTGTTGATAGGTGGTTTCATCCTGCAAGGAAAATGTACCATCATTGTTTGCAACTTGCTTGTATTTTCTCTTGTAATTCGATGGATCCAAAATATCATCTTTGAAATCCGTGCGTAATGGTGTATATGCCATTTTCTTCACCTCTTACCTTTATATTTTCAAATCTGTTGTTGCCATGCCTAACGTTATGCTTAATCTGCGCGGTCTATATCTCTGCAATCCCTTATAATAATCTAAACAAATACGCTCAATCCGATTGAAGTCTTCAAAATCAGGCGTTTTCTCATTTGCATACCAAGTCTTTTTTTCTTCATTATTAAATATAAACGTGCTATTTCTTAATAACTCTAAATTGTTTTCCAACCGATTAAATTCTTCTGCATACGGAAATTCATTGTACCCGTTTTTATCATCTCCCATATCTTCAAATGGTACTGTAGAATAAAACGGCAATGCCATTTTGCGAAGATAAGCAATGTTGTTTTTTATTCGGTTGTAATCCTCAAAATTGAAGCTATCCGTTGAAACCCAATCAATTTTTGGTTCTTGCCACACTGTTCTTCCTCCTAGTTACCAATCCACCACCGAGTAATCCGGCGTTTAATGTAATTTGTGATTCTTCTACAATTGTCTTTAAATCGGGATCATACTTATTTTCCTGTCCAATCGTATCTCCACAGTCAATTGCCGGTTCTCCACGGTAGTCCAGTTCATATTCAATACCAGACGAAAAGTAATCAGCAAGCCATGTAGCAACTTGCTTACTATGTTCTGCATCAGAAATGATAGGATTCTGCCATTCTTTATCCGTACCGCGATTGTTTACCGTCTGAACAGAATATGACGTAGATACATTATACTTATATCCTTTTACAGTTATATTTATCGTTTCACCAATTGCAACACCAGACACAGCAATTTCAACATAATATGCTCCGGAAGATACAACATTTGCCGATTGCCCGCTCTTTCCATCTTCGATACTCACTGTATATCCGTAGCAAGCATCAGACATATAATAAATAGCATTTTCACCGTCATACGTGAGCGTTTCCGTTGCAAGTTCATCTTCAATACTTGATTTTGAATAAAGATATCTAGCAACTTTCACGTTCTTGATTCTATCAAGCTGTGTCCCAACAGGTGTAGAATATAAATCGTCGTACTCAATCCGATAAGACGTTTCTGAACCGATTGAAATATAATCCACATGGATTCTGCTGTTCGGCTCAGTCTCTACAAATTCGATTTCCATCTTGTCGTATTCTGGAAAATCGTATTGGATTTCAAAATCATTTGCGATTCCAGATTGAATTGTCAGTGTATCGCTCAATACATTATCTGCATATGTCCGTATAATAAATTTCTTTGGAAGTTTGTTGCCAAATGCAATGTAAATACCATATGCCTTGTATTTTGCTTCAAGCGTTCTTGTAATGACTGGATTTTTTGTAAACAGACCGTTTTCATCACTGATAGCAGAACTTACATATCCGGTATTCTGGACATCTTCCTTTGGCAGAAATAGCATCTTTCCATCTGCCAACCATCTATTTTTTTCATAGGTTGCAAAATCTGATTTTTGAGTCTGGATATCAACATTTTTTATATCGGAATAATACGTAGTTCCATTTGATGTTGTTTCCATACTCGGTTGAAATAATGAATGAATACGGATTCTTCCGTAACGGTCATAGTCAAGTACACATCTTCCGGCATTTGCTATAATCTGTAGTGCTTCTTTATGCTTTACTTTTGGAAGCGGATTATGGATAATAACTTTTTTCAAGTAAGTATCCAAATAATAATCATCATTTCCAACACCAGCATCCGTAAGTACAAGAACGGCTAAATCATAAAGCGTAATGCCATTTTCATAATACTGTCCTTTGTAATAGTCATCGTCAATGAATTTCAAGACATCTACCGCCCTAATAGTGGCTTTTTCATCAGATGCACTCCATTCATATACATATAAGGAACCCATCTGAAGCCATTCAATACTACCATTATCAAGTTGGTATCCGATTGTTACATTTAATCGCTGTCCACTTTCCAAGAAGTTGATTTCTGATGCAGGATTATCTACGTTGAATATCTGATTATCATTATGGAGCGTTACACTAAACTCTGATTCCGGTAAATCATCATTGATAGATGAAATGGTTGTCTTATTGCTTGCGTTAAGAATCCATTCATTGTCATATTCCAAACCAAGACCAAATTGAATATAATCAATTCTAACTCTATTGTTCTGGACACTCATTTCAGTAATAATAAGCTCAATGTATGCCGTATTATCAAACACGGCATCTGTCTTGAAAATCTGCTCATTATTTTTAAAATTAACAGATGCACCATTATCAGTTACTACAGAAAATTTTGTAGGATAGCATTCTCCAAACTTAATTGTCAGACCTTTAATATCTGATTTTCCGCAACCAAAATCAAATTTTATATGCATTTCACCAGAAAACAAATCATTGCATGTATATCCATCAAACCAATATTCTTCTGCATTCTCTGGCAAAAAGTACATTGATCCATCAGCCTTAAACATATCCTGTTCGTAGGTTGCATATTTCTTAACTGTATGTTGCCGAAAAAGCGATTTCGGATCAGAAAAAGTAGTGTAATCCGTATTTTCCAGTGCTGCTGATTGTTGCGCTTCTTGATTTATGAGTCCAAGCTGTATCTTCATATACGATTCGTTACGGATTGGACGCTTCATCGATTCTTTATATTCTTTAGAAGTCTGAAACATTTCTACCACCCCGAATCAATAATGTTGACTTTACAGTTTATGTATGCCACTGGTCTACCGGCTTTATCGTATTTAAACACATCTGCCGTTCTGTCACCCGGATACATCGTTAATGTAATCCAGTTGTTTTCAACCATATCCCAGAATTTTACTGTTACAAAGAATTTTTTGAACTCTTTAAGCATATCTGACCATGTTTCTGCATCTAAGTACGCCCATTCTAGGTTGTCAATCTTATAATTGTCTCTTCCAATCTTCTGACCGACAACCTTGTTATTTGCATTTCTGGCTGAATTTACTGCCGTAGTCACTACCATATTGGGATAACGCTTCGGTGCAGGAAACGGCTTGCCATTTACAATTATAAAATTTGATATATGTCTTGCTGCCATTTCCTACCTCCTACGTTGGCGAAAAAGAAAAGCCCGTATTTCTACGCGCCTTTGATATCTGCTTATCCATTCTTTTTCCATCCATATTTACGCTTGTATCCTTTTTAAGAATCAATTTTTGATATTCAATAACTGTTCTTAAAAGTGCATTTGTTTCATCATTCGCCTTTTCAACACCAGAGCTTACACTCTCTACAATCTGATTGTTATTCGCTACAACATGACGATTTCCAATGCTTCCAATATATTCAGAGCCGAATCCGTTTTCATTGGCAACATAGACTTCGCCATTCATTGGGAAGCCACCATTAGCATATCCATGTCCATTCCAGCCACGTGATAAGCTACCATATCTTGATACCGTGTATCGAATAGCAGCTATCATGTTTGACAGCGGATCATAAATATTTTTATTGTATGGTGCAAGTGCATAACTACGGAACGTAGGATCAATCACCTGCATAAGTCCCTTTGACGGAATACCGGCTTTTGCATTGCTATCCCAGTTGTTGATAGCATTCGGATTTCCGCTTGACTCGGACTGCATCTGCATCAACAGACGATTCAGATTTGATTCGCTGTACTGTCCAGTCAATTTCAATGCTTTCTTAGCAAGCTTTCTCCACTGCTCTACTCCGGCAGACGGATTATATTTAACATTCGTACCACCGAAATCGCTCAAAAGACCTTTAATGCTATTCACAGCCGCATCGAATACAGAGTTTACAGCACCTTTCGCCATAGACAGTCCAGGCTCTAGTACACCGGTCAAATCCGTGAATTTGTCAATTGCAATCTGCATAAGCTTTCTCGGATTTTCTACATAATCAAGAATATCTCCCGTGAAATCTTTGATCTTTGCCCAAGCATTACCAAAGAAATCTCCGATACCGCTCTTGAAATGAGGAATATTCTGCATCCGCATCAATGCTTTCGTCTGGTCTGCCGGGAGTACTTTTGTTCCTTTTGGCATTGGTAACATTACATTACGACCTCTAGGAATGATTGTTTTCCCGTTCGGAAACTGTACCAACTCACGGTATGTACTTCCGATTTGGTCATTAACAACACCAAGTGTGTCATGCGCTACACCATCAGTACCAGTTGCAAAATTCACATACGGATATGTTTTTCCAGATCCTAGTTTTCCAAGTACCCAGTTTACGCCACCAATAACGCCATTTAAGGCATTTCGAATAGGTGATTTGATTTTGTCGCCAATTCCACGAAAATAAGACCCGATATTATCGAAAATGCCAGTTATTCCATTGTAAGCTTTCCGGAAAGTATCCCTAAACCATGTTGAAATAGAACCCATGTTATTCTGAATAGCTGTTCTTTTATCTCCAAACCATGAACCGATATTCTGAAACGCAGATGCAACATAACCTCTTGCGCCTTTGAATTTCGTATTAAACCAGTCAGAAATGTTATTCATATTGGTTTGAATATCAGTTTTCTTCTGACCGAACCAGCCACCGATATCCTGAAATGTATCAGCCACGCGTGTACGTGCATCTTCATATTTTTTTCCAAACCAATCAGCAATATCGCTCTGTGCATTTTTTACATCGGTTTTTCTATCTGCATACCAAGTGCCAATGTCCTGAAATGCATTTTCTGTTCCAGTTCTTGCATCTTGATATTTTTTTGCGAACCAATCAGCAATATCATCCTGTGCGTTTTCTATATCTTCTTTTCTTTTTTTGAACCAATCTCCGATATTACTAAAATTTTCTATTGCCGCTTTGTTTGCACTTTCAATATCCTTGTCAGATAATCCAGACAATTGACTAGGGGATTGATATATCACTCCGTAACCAGCTTCAAAAAACTTGTTATCTGTCTTTTTCCAAAGTTCATTCACCTTATCAAAAATTCCCAAAGAGTCTTTCAGTTCTTTATTCGAAAGTCCATCTCCAAAAATTGCTTCGAAAAGACCTTTCATTATTCCTGTTTTGAAATCTTTCGGAAAGTTAATAAGTGCTTTTTTTAGAGCCTTAAAGAATCCTCCCAAATCCCACGCAAGACCTTTCCAATCAATGCCACAGATAAAATCAACTATCTTCTGTCCGATTTTCTCCCACGTTTTATCCTCTGCCAGACCATCTATGAAACCAGTAATTGCTTCAAGAAGACCTTCACCAAAATGACTGAATGTTTCACCAGTAAGTTCAGCATCCCAATTTTCAAAGAATCCGGTAATACTAGCAGCCAGTGAATCTCCAAGATTTCTCCAATCAAAATTGATTGCAAATGAATTTGCCGCGTGCAATGCAGTATTGATCGCACCAGCGATTGTTGCACCGAGATTATAAAAAAGACGTGGCGAAATCAATCCATTAAGGAATGTAGCCAAGTCTTTTCCAAAATTATCAGCTTTACGATAAACCGTTTTCCACGGAATACTCTCCATTGCAGAACTCAGTTTATCTCCGAGCATTTTACCGATATCGGTAAAATCGGAGTTTTTGATAGCTTCTTTAAACTTATCAGCCAGTTTATTCATAGAGTTTGGAACTTCTATCGTTTCAAACATATCTGAGATAGATGGACTTCCGCTAGAGCTTCCACCAGAGCCAGAACCACTACCAGAATTGCCGGAATTATCTGCCGGTTGAATGACATTTAATTCATCAATGCCGAGAGTATAATTCTGTAAATCCTTAATTGCTTTTGCAGTATCATTTGCTTTATCTTTTGTTGTATCAAGTCCAGCGCCGTAATCCTTCCATGCTTTTTTAGCTTGTACAACAAAACCTTTTCCGGTAAGCGCAGCCATAAACTGACCAACTGCATTCAGCGAACCGGCAAGCATATCAATGAAAGATTCTATATACGGTCCGACTACATTTACAACTGGTGCAAACGCAACCGCCCACGCATTTTTCAAATATAATAAGGATGAAACCATTCCAGAAATACTTTTATTGTATTCTGCACTATACTGCACCAGATTATCAGAACCCTCTTTAACCGCCTGTTTAATCTGACTAATAGCTCCAAAAATGGTTGAGAACATAATGGACGAACCTATCATTCTTCCAAATGACATTCTGTATCTTTTGTTGCCACCGTCAGAGCCGCCAAGAAGCTCTTTCAATGTACGGAACGGATGAATCGCTTTGCTTGCAAGATTCTTCGCATTTTGAATTGATTTTCCAACTTTATCAAATGATTTTTTTACGGAATTTATGTTATTGGCAACACCTTTTATTCCGCTTACTGCTCTTTTGAATATATTTGCTTTCTTCGTAGCATTTTCAATCGCATTTCCGGTTGCACGTGCTTCATCAACACCCAAATCAGCTTTCGCAGCTTTCTGCATTTCCTGATCGTACTGTTTTTTCGCAACCTGAACTCTTGCAAGTTTTCTAGCTACTCTGTCATACTCTGGGTCGTCTTGTGAAAATCCTTGCTGCGCCAGCTCTGCTAACTGTTTCTTTAATCTCTTGATCTGCTCTTCAAATGTATTCACCTTCGAAGAATCAATTCTGCCTACAGAATCATTAAGTTTATTGAAAGCTTCAAAAGCAGTTCCTCCGAATTCCTTCATGACATCGTTATAGTTATGAAGATTTTCAGCGCCATCACCAAAAACAGCTTTCATTGCATCCGGATCATAACCCATGAATTTTCCAGAAGTAGGCTCTGTTCTGGCAACATCAGAGCCGGAATCATTATGAGTATCATTCGCATCAAAAT